>Ga0222715_10005528_pt1 | contig 10763 bp, 10 predicted proteins | sample C33_9DmetaG_FD_165056 | JGI IMG/M metagenome (GOLD analysis project Ga0222715, IMG submission 165056) | Estuarine water microbial communities from San Francisco Bay, California, United States - C33_9D | ecosystem: Environmental > Aquatic > Marine > Unclassified | place: USA: California... | reverse complement strand
ATAAATGTACCTAATCTTACACACTCAATATTTTTAAGACCATCAGAAAGACATGAGGGTAGAGTTGGTGGTGTAAGTCAATTTTTAGGACGATTGAAACGAAATCCATTTATTGACGACTATTACCTGGCTCAAATAATAGCAAATTCAGACATAAAAAATATTGATGAATATAAAGCTGTAAAAAGATTTTACTTAAAATGTTTAATGAAAAATGTATTTATTCCTCATACAAGAAATAACTCAACAGCCATTGATGAATTTGAAGATAGTTTGGTGAGTTATAGAAATAAATCAGATGCTATTGACGATATATTACTTGATAATGGTTATATGGTAGGATGGAAATCTAAAATAGTAAACTCAAAATCAAGTAATAGAAATGTAAACTATTTGGATATTAGAACTGCTGTTTGTGCTTTTCCAGGATGTGATACAAATGTGGTTGTTACTATGAGAGAAGTTTTTATGCAAGATTATAATTTAGATCCTATTGCGGCTAATGAATTGTCTATAAAATCAGTAATGGAAAATGCACATATAAAAGATACTGACGGTAAAGTTAGATGTTTATGCTTTATGCACCATAAAGCAGAAACAGTTATGAAAAAACATTATTTACCGAAAAATCATCCTGATAGAGTTGCTTAATTAAAAAGTCTTTAAGTGGTCTTCAGTAAGTATGACAAACTTCATATCTCGTTTTAAACACCACGCATACGCTGTAGACCACTTTCTTCTATTTCTTTCATAAGTTATTAATGCGTTTTTATAAGTACGGCTTTCTCGTAAAGGTTTTTTAGGTTTACGAGTTTGTGCTTTAGGTTTAATCTCTACAATAAACTTTTTAAATGTACCATTTGATTGCCTTACTTTCATATAGAAATCAGGAAAGTATCTATGTGGCCGATTATCAACTGAACGATAGTAAATTGCTATTTCTTCACTACCCCATTCCAACACGTCTTTATGTTTATCACAATATCTCATAAATCTATGTTCCCAAGAACTTCTATAAATTATGTTTTTAACGTTGCCTTTATATTTCTGTGGGTTCAAAGGTTTAAATATACCTTGATAGGGTCGCTTATCTATATTCTTCAACTTCTTCATAAACTTATTTATTACCAACATAAATAGTATTATGGCAAGCGTATTTGATACAATCAAACTAAAGGCAGGTGATACAGACAGGTCTGCTACTTGGTATAGAACACAAGTAAATAGAATTGCTAGTGGTACTACTGCTAGACAGTTGTTTAGACAAGGTAAACTTAACGGTAGACCTAGTGTAGGACGATTGAACTTATTTGGGTATAATCCTAAATTTAGAAAAACATTACCGTATTATGATATATTCCCTTTAGTATTGCCATTAGAACCAATATCAGGTGGATTTTTAGGTATGAATTTTCATTATCTACCACCGTTATTAAGATTTAAACTATTAGAACGTATGCAACAGTTTGCTGATGATACAAGATTTGATAGTAAAACAAAATTTGATGTAAACTATGATGATGTAAAAAATATTAAGATTGTAAAACCAACAATCAAAAAATATTTGTATTCATATGTACAAACAGGATTTTTAAGAATAAATGCAGATGAGTCCGCAACAGCGATATACTTACCTGTACAAAGATTTAAAAAGGCAAGTGAAGCACAAGTTTATTCAGACAGTAGGAGATTTATTTAATGTCATTAATTAGTATAGGAAAAAAAATAGGTGATTTAGATATACGAATTGGTATACCACCATCACGTGCTCATTATGATAGACAGGATGCGGCCGCTAAAGCAGGTTATGCTAATAAGTCAACTAATCAAAACTCAATACTTAACAGATTTAGGTCAGGCATACAATCTGCTGAAGGTTTGGCAAGACCGACTCAATTTATTGTAACAATAGATGGACCAAATAATTTATCTAAAGCATTGTTAGAAAGAGGTTTTGATTTTCAAGTTGATGATAAAGAAAAAAGATTTGAAAATTTTAGAAGATTAGCTACAGGATTAAAACAATCATTACAATTAAGATTAGATTTATTTTGTAGTGATGTATCAATGCCTGGTAGAACTATAACGGATGATGTTAATGAACAGTATTATGGACCAAGTAGGTCTTTTGGTAAAAATGTTTCGTTTGATGAAATGACCTTATCATTTTACACAGGTGTTGATTTTGATGAGAGAGTTTATTTTGAGGCGTGGCAAAATATGGTAATTGATCCTATTTCATATGACGCAGGTTACTATGATGACTATGCTGCACCTTGTAAAATTACAATTACACCTTTAAAGAGGTCGTTTTTAGATACCATATTACAGTATGGTAGTGCTGATTTAACAGTTGACCAATTAAGAAGTTTAGTAGGCACAAATGAGTCTTCATATCAATTACAATGTTATGAAGTTTACCCTAAATCAATTGCTGCTCAACAATTAAGTTACGGTTCAAAAGACGGAGTTGTAAAAGTTGATGTAACATTTAAATATAGATATTGGGCGTCAACAACTGAAAATGTAAGTGGCGTAAGTGATTTTGATAATAGAGAAGTTTATCAAAACAAATATCGTAGAAATACAGAAATACAAGGAGAAAATAGTTTCCTTGATAACTTACCATTTGGTTTAGGTGGTGTTGTTAAATCTGTAGGAAGACAAGTTTACGAAAAAGTAAGGAGAGATTTACCGATAGGTAGAGTAACGGGAGGTCGTGTATTCCCTAAAGGTCTACCAGACCCAAAAATTATACGAGATATATTATACTAATATATAATATTACAAAAATGAGGAGTAATAATGAGTTTACCATTAATTAAAGTGCCTGAATACAATTTGAATTTGTCAAATGATATAAAGGTGAGATATAGACCGTTTTTAGTAAAAGAGGAAAAAGTTTTACTATTAGCGATTGAAACAAGAGATGAAAACGAGATCACTAAAGCTTTTATTGGTATTGTTCAATCTTGTGTTTTATCAGATGTAGATGTGACCAAAGTTCCGTTTTATGACTTTGAATGGATTTGGTTAAATATAAGAGCAAAGTCAGTAGGTGAAAATATTGAATTAAAATTAAAGTGTCCAGATGATGAGTCAATGATTGTTGATTACACTTTAAAAATTGAAGACATTAAACCAGATTTGAATAAGACGATTAATAATAAAATTGAGTTTGAACCAAACTATGGTGTAATTATGAAAGTTCCTACAATAAAAGATGTGGGAAGTAAAAAAGGTCTTGTTGAATTAAGTACAGGTTTAATACGTGATTGTATTCAAACTATTTACAACGGTGAAGAGGTGTTTGATAGAAATAATATTGAACCAAAAGAGTTAGAAGAATTTGTTGAAAATTTAACTATGAGTCAGTTTAAAAAACTATCTAAGTTTTTTGAAGAACTGCCACAAATTGAACATACTATAAAATATAAAAACCCAAAGACTGATAAAGAATTTCAGTTTGAAATGAAAGGTGCGGCTGATTTTTTTCAATAACCCTCTCACATGAGAGCCTGGAGAATATTTATCGTACTAATTTTGCATTAATACATCATCACAAATATTCTTTAACAGAGCTTGAGAACATGATACCATGGGAGAGGGAAATTTATATTGAAATGTTATTACAATATTTAAGAGAAGAAAAACAAAGAGTGGAAGAACAAAGAAGGAGTAAGTAATGTTAGAAACAGGAAAAAATATAATTAAAAGTATTTGGGTATTTTTAAGAGATGAAGTACCTCAATTTATGTCAAATTGGAGATTAATACCAAGAGTGTTTATGATATTATATGGTGTTGCATTTTATGAAACAATGCAATGGTTTATGGCACTATCTGAACCAAACAACGCACAAGCAGGTTTTGTATCTGTAGTTGTAGGTGCAGGCGCAGCTTGGTTTGGATTATACGTAAATGGTAAACCTAGTAAAATAGAAACAAAGAATTAATAAACAATGGCAAAAGCACCAACAGGACCAAAAGTTAAAGACACCAAATTGACATTTGGTGAATCCACAGATACGTTTACACCAAAGATTGGTCAGTTACGTAAAACTGAGTTTAAATCAATTCTTGGAAAACAAAAGCAAAAGTTTAAACAAGAAGGTGATAGTTACGTCTTTGGTGAAACAATGGTCAAATATTTTGATCGTGTAAGAAAAGGTTACAATTATACTGAAGAAAATCTAAAAAAAGAACAAATCAGAAAACCTGTCATAGACTATATTTTTAATTATGGTTTAAGTTTAGATGGGTTGAGAGATATGGGATTTGATGAAATAAATGATTTTCAAAAAGTTACATCACAATACCTATCAGATTTAAAAAAATCAGGACTAAATGATAAAGAGTCAACAGTTGTAACAAATCTAGTTGGTGGAGTTAACGAAAGACTCAAAGACTTATTAGGTGTAACGACAAGATTAAAATTTGGTGTAAAGGACTTTTTAAAACAGTTTGCACCATTAAAACTACTTCAAAGATATGCACCAGGTCCTGTTGCTGATTTTGCACAAAAAATAGAAAGTAGAAAAGATCAAGCAGAGCGACAACAACAACAAACAAGACGAGCATTAATAAAGTCTGGTAGAAAAGGTGGTTCTATTTCAACTGCCTCAAGTGATTTGGGTCCTAGTTTAGATACAGAATCTGGCAGAGAAGAAATTGCTAGTAGAACTGCCATGAGTAATGCATTAACTGGTGGTATTAAAACTCCTTCATTTGATAAAGAAACAATGATTGAAGAAGAAAGAGAATCTGATGCTCAATTTGGTGAAACAAAAACAATATTAGAAAAAATACTAGAGGCACAATTAGAAACAAACGAACTATTAGGTGGTGATAAAAAGGCAGATGGACCAGGTTTTCTTGCAGAAGCTGTTGACACAGTAAAAGACGTTGCACCAGAGGCAGCAGGTGGTGCGGCAATTTTATATAGAAAAAAAATAGCAGGTATGGTTGGTAAGATGTTAAAGGGTTTTGGTATTGCTACACCAATTGCAACTAAATTGTTAAACTATAGCAAGCCACCAAGTGATTTAAAAGGTGGTGCTGATAATAACGATACAGATAAAAAGAAACAAAAATTAAAAGATGGTCAAAAACAATTATCAAAATCAAAAAGTGTACTTAAAAAGTCAACATCATTTGCTAAAGGTATTTTAAAACCATTGGCACCAATTATTGCAACATATGATGCAGTTACAGGATTTATGAATGCTGATGAAATACTACAAGCAGCACCAGAGGAGACACTTACTTGGTACGAAAAATCTATTGCAGGATTATCAAAAGCATTAGATTCATTTACATTTGGTGCCTTAGATGCAAGTAAAACTGCTAGATTTTTAACTGGTAGAAGAACTGAAGAAGAAAAATTAGAAGACGGAGCAAACATACCATCCATTTCTGGCAATCCATCTGTTGATGAGGGTGCTAGTGTGGGTATGGATTCTTATGTTTCAACTCAAAAAGCAGATGAGATTATGTCAGAAAATATGAGTAAAAATGTTGAAGCACAGGCATCTATAGTCAATAGCAACAACATTATAGGTTCTGGTAATGTGACCAACAATATAAGTAACACTCAAAGAGGTTCAAGTGATTCAGTACCTTTAACACCAGAAAATCTTGCTAATGAACTTTTAACAAATTCTTACTAATAACGAATAAATATTAACATGTCAAATAATAACTTTTTAAACAGAATATACAACGGTACGTCCTTAAGAGGTAAATATGCAAAGACAGAAAATAATATACGTAATACCTCAGATACAAGTAGAAATTTTAAAAAATTTGCTGGGTCAAATTTAACTGTTTATCCTGAACAGGCTGCTGATCAACAACATTTTATCATATTTGATATATTAGAAAGAGGACCTGGCACTACTACGTTACCAGGAACTGCTGGTCCAGGATCATCTGCCATAGGAACTGGTGATGTTCAAAAAATTATACAAGGAAAGACAAATTTTTTAGGTAATGGATTTGGAGGACAATCAGCAAGAAGACGTGTGGTTCAAACAATTGCATTGTATATGCCACAAACATTATCTTTTACAACTAAAGTAAACTACGGTGAAATGGAGGCAGGATTATTTACTGGTGCATTACTAAAAATTAAAAACGAGATGGACAAACAAGAGGGTGTTTTAGGCACATTAAAGGCCATGATACCCGCAAAAGAGGACATAGCAAAATATATACCTAATGAAACTGCTAAAGCAGTTTTTCAAAAGACAACAAACACAGCGCCAGCAGCTTACAAAGACGTTTTATTTGAAGGTATAGACTATCGTAACTTTAACTTTACGTTTAAGTTTACACCAAGAAATCCTGCTGAAACTGAAATGGTAGAAAGAATATGTGATACTTTTAAATATCATTCGTTACCAGCATCAAAAAGTGAAAAAGGTGGACCTATTTCAGCATATAACTTACCAGAAGAATTTGTAATAAGATTCTATTATAAAACAGCACCAAACAAGTATATTGACTCAATAGGACTTTGTGCTTTGCAAGAAGTAGGAGTTAATTATGGTGGAGATAAATTTTCAACACATAAGGATGGAAGTCCTGTTACCACAGAATTAACATTATCATTTAGAGAACTTGAACTTATTGATAAACAAAGACATAGACAGTTACGTAGATTGAGAGATGGAGATTAAAAATGCCAAAGTATTTCAGTTACTATCCTAAGATTTTGTATGATGTGGAAGGTAATGGTAATCCTAAAGTAATAACAAATCTTTTAAGACGTGTTAAAATTAAAAATGGATTAAAGGAAGCAGCATCGCTGTTTGATGAGGTTGAAGTACAAAATGGTGAAACACCAGAGATATTAGCAGACAACTTTTATGGTGATCAAAAATACTATTGGATTATATTGTTATTTAATAATATCAAAGATAGATTTTACGATTGGCCGTTAGACAACGTACAGTTTGAAAGTTATGTAAATGACAAATACACAAATCCTAATGCTGTTCATCACTATGAAATAACACAAGAAAGTGGTCCTACATCATCAAATGATGACTCACACAAAATACAAGTAAACAGCACAACACCAGGTGCAACTGCTGTTACTAATTATGAATATGAAGAAAGATTACAACTAAAAAAGAGATTGATAAGAGTTTTAAGACCACAGTTTTTATCTTTGTTTATGGTTGAGTTTACATCTCTAATTAGTTAATATGAATTATGCCAAGAGAATTACACACAGATCCACCTCAAACAAATACAGTAGAATACGATAATAACTTTTATCGTTATCAAGGTGACACAAGAATCAGCAACGTACTTTTGTATAGTTATCGTGGTAAAGATGGTCCTATATTAGACATTACAGACTCGACAGCAACAATCACAATATATCAAAGCATAGATAACAATTTTATTACTGGTGATTTGTTACTTAATGATACAAAGGGTCTGTATTCTAAATTTCCTATTATAGGACAAGAGTTTTTAGAATTTAAAATGAGAACACCTATAGATAACGGTGGTGATGAAGAAATAGATTTTACAAACTTCAGATTACATGTACACAAAGCAAAAGCAATAAAGTCAACTCAAAACGCACAAGTAGTTTTACTATCATTTTCATCAGTAGAGTTAAGCCGAAATCAAAGAGTTAAAGTATCTCAATCAATGACAGGTACCTATGGTGAGATGGTTGATAAAATGATTAAAGGTAAAAAGTATTTAAATAGTAAAAAGGTGGTAATGGTTGACGATACAAAGGGTAATGATAAAATTGTTTTTCCTAATTTAAGACCTGTTGATGCAGTAAACATGTTGGCATCTATAGCAGAACCACAAGATTTTAAATCTGCTGGTTATAAGTTTTTTGAAAACAAACGAGGTTTTCACTTTAGATGTATTGAAAGTTTATATCGGTCAGCACAAAACAATAATGAGTTAAGACCATTTATTGCTTATTATGATTTAAGAATATCAGGTCAACCATCATTTGATGTACCTGCTTTAGACCCGACCGAGATATTACAAAAACCATATGGATTTAAATATAACACAGAATTGGATACCGTAAAGTCATCCCGATTAGGACACTTTGCAAGTAAAAACATCTCACATGATATGTTTTCAAAGACATATAATACACATAGGTCAAGTTATACGGAATTGTATTACAGAAAATTACATATTGATAATATAAACTCATCCTCATATCATGGTATGATGCCACCTGGTGCAGCCGAGTTAGATGATGAACACACACCAGATAGTAAGACTTATGGTTTAAACAATCCAAAAATACTAAGTGCCTTAAAAAAGACACCAATTGGTCAATCTTACAATAGATCAAAGTATTCAGATTATTTTGATAGTCGCCTACGTTTAATACCTGATACAAGCAATTTACATGAAAACATTACAACAGGTGATCAAGGTCGTATTTCTGCTGATTACACAAACAGTACTGATACGTCCAGATTTATTTCAATTACTATTGAAGCACCTGGTAACTTTGTTGTTTCAGCAGGTGACCTTGTGTGGGTTGATTATCCAGAATTTGTTGAAGAAGTTGCAGAGGAACATAACATTGAAGATGTAAATCCTATGTTGTCAGGACGTTATCTAGTTAAAAGTGTAAATCATACCGTAGATTTAGTTTCAAATAATCACCGTATGTCAATGATTGTAGAAAGAGATATATTTTCAACATATCAGGAGTTACCAACATATGACTTTCCAGAGTATTCAACAAAAGTGACAAATGTATTATCATCTGCTATATCTACAAGCACATATACACCAATAGATAAAACAAAGGGATTTATAACATTACAAGATGGTTCTAAAAAAGTGCTAGATACCATTAATAAGAAAGTACCAAGCGCACAAATACAAACAGTTGAAGATGTAATAGATAGACTTGGTTTTAACGCAAGCCGACTTACTGACGCACAAAACAAGGCAGTAAATGCTGTTGTCAATAGTGCCACAAATAGAGTTAAACAAAACAAGTATATTGCCGCTATAAGTGATAAGGTTGCAGAAAGTAAATCTGTGATCAATAACATAGTCAAAAACGTGTCTGGGATCGCCCTCCCGAACGTTCCTACGAGCATTGAGGGTATAAAACAGTTAGGACTATCAAAAGGTATAAATGCCATTGCTAGCAAGTTAAAAGACAATGCTTTTGTTAAATCAGCAATAACAAACTTTAAACAGTTTAGATCAAGTGCTAGGTCTTTTATTAAAGGATTATTCTAAGATGATACAAACATTGAGCATCCTCAAAGTTTATTGCGAGTTTGAAAAAATTTTCCAGACAAGGGTTAAAGCGGCCCTATGTAAGGTCAATGTAGAGCAAATGTACAAAGAATGTAAGAAACAAACTAACAATTATATCATCTAACAGCAGCAAAGACAATTTGAACAGATATGATAGTCAATAACACAGAAAAGTCAATGAAACAAAGAGTTATTCACATAAGGCCTCTAATCAGTGCTACGCACCGCGGCTCGTACGCAAATTGTTTAAATACGGATAAATATAATAGCATGAGTGCTTTAAATACGGTCATTTATGGGAATTTTTAAAAATTATTAGGAGAATTATGGAACAGTATTCAGATTTTATGGGCAGAGATGGATTTGTATGGTTCATTGGAGTTGTTGAAGATCGTAAGGATCCTGAGAAACTTGGCCGTGTTCGTGTACGTTGTTTAGGTTTTCATACAGATGATAAAGAGTTATTACCTACGGCCGATCTACCTTGGTCGCATCCTTTGTTACCTATTACTTCATCAGGCATATCTGGTTTAGGTCAGACACCTCTTGGCCTTGTTGAAGGTTCGTGGGTATTAGGATTCTTTAGAGATGGTAAATACGCACAAGAGGCCGTTATACTTGGATCATTGCCAGGCAAACCTACTTACACAGGTGTAGAGCAATTACAAAAGGGTCTAGGATTTTCTGATCCTAATGGTGTCTATCCTTTAGAGGCATACAAAAATCACGCAGATACAAATAAACTGGCCACCAATGATGTTGAGATACCTATACTTGAATTGCGTAAACTTGACAGAATACTTGGTGTACCTACGGCGTCAACAATAGCAGTATTTGACGCAGCTTCTGAAGGAGAACTGTGGTCCATGCCTGAAAACACTTACGCTGCTGAGTATCCCTATAATCACGTATTTACAACTGAAAGTGGCCATATACGAGAATATGACGATACACCCAATGCTCGTAGAATATTAGAATATCATGCAAGTGGTACAGAAACAGAAATTACCAATGATGGTACAAGAACCACAATTATTAAAGCATCCGATTACAATGTAACAGAAAACAATAGTAACGTCTATATTAAAGGTAATAGTAATACCACCTTAGGCGGCCATTACAAACTCTTTTTAAACACAGATGGTAAAACAGGCAATAACTATGATATACAGGTCGGACCTAATGCAAATGTCAATATACAAGTAGATGGTGGTAACGTCAATGTATCTGCCTTTACATCACAAAATGGCCCTCAAACAGTAGGTGGTGATATTAATCTATTTGCAGGTAAAGACATTACTATGGCCGCTACAGGTCAGTTAACCATTAGTGCCAATAAAATCATAGAAACATCACAGACAACGACCACAAGAAGTGCTCAACAAGAGTATCACACATACGGTAATCCAATTGACCATAATTAAACACTATTAAAACTGGCTGGGTTTTCTAATCTATAAAAGTAGTAAGTAACATATGAATATA
>Ga0222715_10005526_pt1 | contig 10764 bp, 16 predicted proteins | sample C33_9DmetaG_FD_165056 | JGI IMG/M metagenome (GOLD analysis project Ga0222715, IMG submission 165056) | Estuarine water microbial communities from San Francisco Bay, California, United States - C33_9D | ecosystem: Environmental > Aquatic > Marine > Unclassified | place: USA: California... | reverse complement strand
TAAAAAAGTAATTTTAGTGTTAGGATCTGATTTGTTTAATCCTAAAACTAGATTAATTTCTTTTTCGTTGCTCATATTAATTTAATATTATATGCTATTTTAAGTATAAGGCTCAAGTAGAAAATATAAATATTACACATGGCAATAGGAAGAGTTACCACCGGAGTTATTACAGATGCAGCTATCACCGAAGCAAAACTTGGTGTAGGTACATCTCAAGGATCAGCTATTACTCAATGGCATGTTGACAATCTTACCTTTAATTCTAACCAATTATCAACCAATAATACTTCAGATCTTATTCTATTTCCAGATACTGCCCAAGTAGGTATTAACACAGCATCACCTTCGGCCACACTGGATGTGAATGGCACGCTACAAGCAGGATCTATGAAAATCGATAATACCACACTGAGCACAGTGGGTACCAATGAAAATCTTATCATAGCACCCAACGGCACAGGTAAAATTGAAATCACACAAGACATCTTACCCGACTCCAATGCAACCATCAATTTGGGATCAGACTCGCTGAGATTTGCCAATGTGTATACCTCTGACTTGCACCTTAGAAATGAAGAAGGTCATTGGACCATACAAGAAGGTGCTGACGACCTGTTTATCATCAACAATCGCAACGGCAAAAAGTACAAATTTAACCTCGTTGAAATCAAACCATAAAAAGCGGTAAATACTCGTATGCCCATATTCACGAGCGATCTGACTTCACGAGGTATCATATACGCAGACACCATCACAACAAATTCCAACGAAGATCTCACACTAAATCCTGCGGGCACAGGCTCTGTGGTAGCAAATGCTAGATTAAAAGTCAATGAAATTTCTGCAGACGATTCTAGTGCTGTATCAATCAAGTCACCACTGCAATTAGATTCTACTCTACAAATAGCCTCATCATTATCGGTTGCAAATCTAACAATCAGCAATGGTTCAATCACTGATTCATCTGGCACAATTACATTTGACAATGAAAATTTAACCACCACAGGCAACATTACTGGTGCAGATTTAAGAGCAACAGGTAATCTACAAGTGGATGGTGACCTAACTGTGTCGGGTACTACAACTTCTGTAAACTCAACCAACATCACTGTGTCAGACCCATTAATAATATTATCCGAAACTAATTCAGGCGGAACAGACATAGATTCAGGTATTATGATAGAACGTGGCTCTGCTGGCAATAATGCTGTTTTATATTGGAATGAAGGCGATGACAAATTCAAAGCTGTGTTAACCACTTCAAACGGAACAGCAACATCTATTACCGACACATCTGTAGCTACATTGGTTGCTGATATAGAATCTTCTGGAACATCTATTTTTGCAAATATCACAGTCAATCAGATTGGCGCTAATGATTCTTCTGCTGTGTCTATCACATCGCCTTTACAAACTACTTCTGTACAAAGTACAAGTTATACTGCTGGCACACTCACAATCTCCGATGGTTCGATTAACGATACTGATGGAGCTGTATCATTCAATAACATTAATATTGACAGTGTCAGTCAAGCAACTATATCAACAGTTATTACAAACGTGATTGAGTCTGCAGACTCAACATCAGTGAGAATCAACGATGGATTACAAGTAGATGGTCCTTTAGACTCAGGCGGTTTCTTTACTATCAATGGTGGAGCAGTTCAAATTAATGCCATACTCGACGAAGATAACATGGCATCTAATTCAGCCACAGCACTGGCTACTCAACAGTCAATCAAGGCTTACATTGACTCAAATTCAGGCGGTACTCTGCCAATAGGCGATTCTGCTTCTAACTCAGGATCTGTAAGTATTACAAACAGTGAAGAACTAGTGTTTAGATCAGGTGATTCTATCACTGCCACAGTGGCAGGCAATGGAGTGACATTTGATTTGAATGAAACCATCACAGTTGATCAAATCAATGCAGGTGATTCAACTGCCATCACTGTGGGATCTCCACTATTAGTAGAATCCACATTGTTTGTAAATCAAATAAATTCACTTGATTCAACTTCTATAGGACTGCAAACAGATGTACAGGTCACAGGTTCGATCACTGTGTCAGACATTATTACATCCAGAAACTCCATAACTGGTACAGATGTTATTGCTCAAGGAAGTTTATTTGCAGGATTTATTACCAGTAACTCTAATGAAAATATTACATTATCACCCGGTGGCACAGGCTTACTTAACTTTTATGGTGCTTATACATTTCCAACCGATGACGGTGTTAATGGTCAGGTTTTGATTACCGACGGTGCTGGTACTCTGTCATTTGGCAGCACCACCGCTGCCACACAATGGACCACTGTGTCAAACACAGATGTGGATTCTGCTGTGGAGCAGATAGATGCTTGGTCAGCCACTACCTATCAGTCTGCTATGTACAACTACTCTATAGCAAATTCTGATGCCACTGAATATCAAACAGGTACTCTGCACGTGGTACATGATGGAACCACAGCATATTTTTCTGAATACGGTAAGGTAATAACCGGCAACAATGATCTGATCACATTCTCGGTAGGCTTATCAGGTGGCAGTGTATTGTTGTATGGCTCTGCACAAACTCCCAATTCAAACTTTACATCTAAAAGATTATTACATCTGGCTCCTGGAGCTGTGAGTGTGGGTTCAGGCGACAATGGTGTGTTGACTGTGCGTACAGATGACACCGGGAGATTAGATGTCACACTAGCTCAACAGGAATTCACAGTGTCGGGAGGTAATTCTATTTCAACTTCTTCAGATTCTTCTGCACTGACCATTGGACTAGATGCAAATATTACAGTCAATCAGATTGGTGCCAGAGACTCTACTTCAGTGTCCGTAACGTCACCTGTACAATTAGATTCAACTCTGCAAGTGGCTGGTACACTATCAGTTGCTAATCTATCAATTTATACCGATGGATCTCATTCATACATACAAGAATCAGGTTCGGGCGCACTACAAATTAGAGGAACAAATTTAATTTTAGACAACGCCGATGGATCTAACAGATATGCTTACTTTTTAAATGGAGGAAAATCTGAACTTTACTACAATAATTCAGCAAAGTTTGAAACCACATCGACAGGAGTAAAAGTGTCTGGCAACACAGAAGTCACAGGCTCTGTTATAACAGATACCATCACTACATCAGGTTCCAACTCAGATATAAACATATCTGCCAATGGCACTGGTGCTGTAGTTGTGGAATCACTCCAAATTCAAGGCAATACAATCACTGCCACAGACTCCACTCAGATAGGATTCGGGCAACAGCAACTCACTGATGTGGCAGACCCCACCCAGGCTTCGGATGCGGCCACCAAATCATACGTGGACACACAGGTGTCTGGCATAGAATCCGGTGTTTCGGCGGGATTCGCCATAGCAATGAGCATCGCCCTATAGCCATAAATACACACAAGGATGGCACAAAACTTCAGAAGATACACGCTCAACAACGTGGGCACCACGCCAGCAGGAGCACCCGGCGATTCCACCACATTCGACTCATATGACACAGTGGTGGGCATCAACTTGGCCAACATCACCACATCCACAGTGAACGCTTCGGTGTACATCAACGATGGCACCAACAATATATTCATCCTCAAGGATGCTCCCATACCAGTGGGCGGTGCTCTACAGGTGTTGGATGGCGGTGCCAAGATCGTGGTACAGAGTGGTGACACCATGTATGTGTATTCAGACACTGCTGACTCGATCGATGCTTGGATCTCTGTGGTTGATGCTATATCAACATAATGGGATATATCGGCAACACACCCGCTGAGAAATACATCACTCTCAGCAAACAGACCTTCACACCAGACAGTTCCACAGTGGCGTTCACCCTGGACAATCCAGTGGCCAACGAAAATGAATTGGCGGTGTTCGTCAACAATGTGAGGCAGGAACCCGGATCGGGCAAGGCCTACACAGCCACAGGCAACACACTCACCATGAGTGAAGCACCCACTTCGGGACATGCCATGTATGCCATCTATCTGGGCAAGACCATGGCCACCAACACACCAGCAAACGGTTCTGTTACCAATGCCATGTTGGCTGGTTCTATTGCTACTTCTAAGTTAGCTGAAATTACTAAAAATGGCATCACAGAAGTTGATCAATGGAGAGTTACTTCAACTGTTTCCACTTCATCTACTGTGGATATTACAACAAATTTAGCAAGAATGAGCGGAGATGGGTTTGGGTTTTTTGGAACCGGCATGTCACAAAGCAGTGGTGTGTTCACATTTCCTTCCACAGGATATTGGTATGTTTCATTCAAAACACAAGGTAGATCCAACGGAGGCACAGTGGCCGATGCCGGAGGCAGAATAAGAGTTTCCACAAATGGAGGATCTTCATACAGCAATTATAGTTTTGCTCAACAGAGCACATCGGCCGATGTATTCAATTTTTCAACTTACACAAACGCAATACTGGATGTCACAGATGTATCGCAAATAAAAATAATTTTTAGTTACACGACTGGATCTGCTGTGTATTTTGACAATGATGCTACACAAGGTTATACACAGATGACATTTATGAAACTGGGAGAGACATGATGAGACCTAATCATATCGAACATTATTTGGCCAGTCTACATCAAGGACAATGGTTTGGATTCAGTGATCCAGACAATAAAATTTACGCCAATCTTATTATTCATGATTCTCAGTATGCTAAACCAACAGAAGAAGAATGTAACACAGGATTGTCTAACCTACAAACAGCATATGACGATGCTATTACAAATAGGACATCAAGATTATCATCTGTAAAAACAAAACTCATAGCACTGGGATTTACAGAAGATGAAATCAGGGAGGCATTTGGTATCTAATGGCCATATCAACCATACCATCAGCGGGCATCACAGGCGGAGGCTTTAACTTCCGCAACCTCATCATCAATGGTGATATGAACATCGCACAGAGGGGTACTTCTGTTGCAGGATTAACAAATGGAAGTTCTCAGTATTTGATTGATCGATTTAAATGGTATGAAGGTGGAGCACCTACGTATCAATTTACAATGTCACAAGACACAGATGTTCCAACAGGTCAAGGTTTTGTAAAATCTTTAAAACTAGATTGTACTACAGCTCAAACATCTTTGGGAGCTGCTGACCAAAATATTATATGGCAAAGAATGGAAGCACAATTTTTACAACATTTGAAATATGGAACTGCTAATGCAGAAAGTTTAACTTTATCTTTTTGGGTAAAATCTAACAAGACAGGAACATATGTTGTTGAACTATATCAGAACGCTCCCAATAGAGGACTTTCTAAAAGTTACACAATCAATTCAGCCAATACTTGGGAAAAGAAAACAATTACTTACGATGGCGACCCTAGCGGCACTATTAATAATACTGCTAATGCTGGATTAGATGTTTATTTTTTCTTATCTGCTGGTTCTAATTATCAATCAGGAACTTTAGCTACTTCTTGGCAAACTTATTCTGCTGGAGATGAATGTGTTGGTCAAGTAAACCTAGCTGATAGCACAGACAATAATTTTTGGATCACAGGCATACAACTGGAAGTGGGCACAACTGCTTCAGACTTTGAGCATTTACCTTATGATGTGAATTTAATAAGATGTATGAGATATTATTTTAATCACTATACACCTGATGACAATGGATTATATGGATTATTTACTGCTCACACTTCTTCAGCAGGAAGAATGCCTTATAGATTTATTGTTCCTATGAGAGATGCACCAACAGTTAGTTCTTCAACTGCCGGTGGTTTTACTTGGTTGGGGAATAATGTATCAGGTAATCCAAGTGCCATTGGTTCAGAATCTTTAAACAAATATTCTTGTACAGTTAATATTACAGGAAGTTTTACACAAGGATATTCATATTGGTTAGCTGGTTCAACTAGCACAGAGTTAAGATTTGATGCGGAGTTATAAATGATACAGAGTGTAACAAAACAATATAATAGTCTTAATATAGCAGATACTTATAAAGTAATTTTAATCAATGGAGATGTATTATTTGTACCTCACAACGAAGCAAACAGACACTACCAAGAAATACTTGAATGGGTTGCCCAAGGCAACACCATCACGGATCCAGGAGCGTAAATACTGATATGCCATACGTAGGAAAAACACCCAGCAAAGGCGCTTACACCATCATAGATGATCTCAGTGCTTCATTCGACGGTTCCGCCACTGCTTTCACACTCCAGACCAACGGCACCAATGTCACACCGGGCACAGAAGCTGCTCTGATCATATCCATATCGGGTGTGGTACAGTATCCTGTGACTGCTTACACTGTGTCGGGTTCCACCATCACATTCACATCAGCACCAGCTGCCGACGACACATTCTCGGGTGTGCTGTTGGGCGATGTCAACGACGTGGGAGCACCATCCGATGGCACCGTGACTGCTTCACACCTACACACATCTTTCTACACACAGAATTCAACCACACTGACCAACGTCACTGTGGCAGCCAACAAGAACGCGGTTCTGGGAGGACCAGTTGAGATATCCGGCACGCTCACTGTGGAGTCGGGTTCAACGGTGATCATACTATGAGCAAACTCGAAGTAGACACAATTGACACTCGTTCGGGATCTTCGACCCTCACACTGGGATCCACCAATGCCACCACGCTGGCGCTGAACAGTTCGATCACAACACTGCCCAGCACCATGACCAACACTCCGTTTTTTGAAGCAAGAAGATCTGGAGCTCACAGTTTTTCAGCCGGCACACCAACTAAAGTGCCTTTTAATGTTGCTTATATAGACTCAGATTCTGCTTTCGACACTTCAAACAATAGATTTACGGTGCCAAGTGGCAAAGCGGGAAAATATTTGTTTATAGCATCAGTGTATCAAGAAGTGCCATCAAACGATGATAGAGTATTTTGTTTAGTGTACAAAAATGGCAGTCAAGTTTATGCGACAGGGTTATGGGGTAAAACTTCAAAATGTACTGCCATGGCCAGTTGTTATCAAGATTTAGCAGATGGTGATTACATCGAGATTTATACCAACACAGAAGGATCAGGCACAGTAGCCATCGACCCCTCGGATCACTACACAAGATTTACTGGTATGAGGGTAATAGGAGCATAAATTAAACAAAGGAGAAAACAATGGCACAACTATCAACCAAAATCAAACTGTATCTGGCAGCCAATGGAGTGAGTTCAGTGGACTTCACTTCGGATGTGTTGCTACAGGATGATTCCAACGGAGCAGGTCCATACATCAAGGCATGGAACGTGAGCGGAGTGGCACAACCCACTGCCGAACAACTGGCCACCTACGAAACCGCGGGCAACACTTCAGAATCCAATGCGGGTGTGGACAGCACAAGGAAGACATCATACGGAGATTTGGGCGCTCAGTTGGATGAACTGTATCATGACATTGATGCCGGCAAGTTTGGCGACACTGCCAAAACATCTGCTTGGTATCTCAGAGTCAAACAGATCAAGACTGACAACCCCAAAGCATAGGAATACACAGTGAGCATACTAAAGGTCAATCAAATCCAGGACAGAGGCGGCAACACACTGCTGACTTCTGACGGCAGTGGAACAATATCTTCTGGTGGTGCGATAACAAATACTCCTGCTTTTTCTGTAAAATTTACAACAAACTATACATTAACAGTTGATACAATTCAGATTGTTCAATGGAATTCAATAGTTTTTGATACAGATAATACCTTTAGTACATCAACATATAAATTTACTGTTCCTAGTGGGAAAGCAGGAAAATATTTCTTTCACGCACAATTATATTACACAAATGGGATAGCTGATGGAAAACGAGGAGATTTAATTTTTGATATTAGTGGTTCTCAATTAACAGGAACAATACCTTATACAAATAACACAGTAGGTGTTGCAACAGATATAGTTGTTAATGGAAGTATGGTGCGAGATCTATCTGTAGGAGATACAGTTGCTATATATTCTCGACAAAATGATGACAGCTCAGCTCAATTATATGCTGGAGATTGTTTCTTTTATGGATACAAATTAATAGGAGCATAACATGACATCAATCATCAAGGTAGACACATTCCAAGACACCGGCGGAAATGCTCTGTTCTCATCTGATGGTAGTGGTAATGTAACTTTAAATGCTAGTGCTATGCAGAATACTCCGGCGTTTAATACACGAATGAATACCTTACAAGACATATCACATGAAGTTATTACTTTAGTTGCTTTTGATACTGTTTTATATGACACAAATAGTGCTTATGATAATTCAGCAAGTAATTACAAATTCACTGTCCCTTCTGGTCAAGCAGGAAAATATTATTTTTTTGCTAGCACACACCTTGATGCAGTATCGGCGGCTAATCTACAAAACTGTAATATGTATTTTTATAAAAATGGTTCTGTGCAACACAAGATATCAACAAATTTTAACAGTAATGATATCAAAGCATATCAAGCTACATTAAGTACAACGCTCGATTTAAGTGTGGGAGATTATGTACAAGTATATGCTAGAATTAGTGATGCATCTGGTTCACCTCGAATAGATGGCAGTGATGTTAATCAATCACAATTTTTTGGATACAAATTAATAGGAGCATAACATGGCCATCACCAGACTGAACAATAATTCTGCCAGTGCTATAACTTCAATGAGTGGACTGACATCACTGCCAGCTGCCATTGATGTGGGCAAGATTGGTCAAGTAGTACACACAGACAGCAACGCCAATTTGGCAGTTGCGGCCACCAGTTATTACACAATTATCACACTGGCTATCACACCCAGCGCCACTAGTTCAAAAATTTTAATCATTCACACAGCACCATCTGATATTGAACTCAGTAATACATCCAATATGGCTCATATCTGTTTGTCTAGAGATGGCACCAACATCACAACATCAGGTCACAACAGTTCTTATGCTTCATATCAAGGATGGACCAGAAGTACAGGCACCAGCATCACTTATCTAGACAGTCCTAATACAACCAGTTCTGTAACTTATGGTGTTCAAGGCAAGTGTGATAATGGAGCATTAACATTTAACTACAATCGTACGTCGCAACAGAGAACGATGGGTCTCACACTGATTGAGGTACTAGCATAATGACCACCATAGCCAAAGCAATTACATCATTGAATTTGAAAAATGGAAATTCATATGAATTTGTTGTAGTAAATGAACCCACCACAGAAGCAGAATACAATGCTCAAGTTGATTATATAACCGGAGCAGATGCCAACGGTATGGCAATTGTCAGTGATTCACAATTGTACACCTGGGCACAGGTCAGTACAGAAAAGACTGCTCTGATTACCGCTCAACCCTTGGCCAATCTTAGAACTCAAAGAACAGTCAAACTGGCAGAAACTGATTATCTGGCACTGAGCGATCAAACCATGTCAGCTGAAATGACTGCCTACAGACAAGCACTGAGAGATTTACCCAACAACTATGAGACCACAGATTCTGGTGCTCTACAAGAAGATCTCAGCAACCTGCGTTGGCCCACCAAACCATAATAAATAAACACATGTCACTCACATCAAAAACACAGATACTCGGCGTACAGTACGAAGCAGATGCTTCCACAGTAAAAGTAGCATACACAGACTCGGGCAGATTGAAAAGAACAGTGGTTGCTGAAGCTAACGAACATGTCCAAGGCTGGGTCACAGACGGTGGCACCATCGCTGACTACAAAGCACCTCAAGGCACTGCACACATATCTCCTGTGCTAAGACCCTAAACAATCAAATCTAAAATTGTTTGAAGTTTAGTTTTAATACTATTATTTTGAAGAGTTTTTTTAACACCATCATGCAATGGCTTGGGCCAAGCATTAATGGAAACCCAAGCATATCCTGAGTGTTCTCCATTCAAACGGGGCAGAAATTCCTGTTCTACTACGCATACAAAGGTATGAAACTTGAAGCGAGTGTCTTTGCTTACAAAAAGTTCTAATGGTATAGTTTTTTGAATGGACGGCTGAAATCCTATTTCTTCTACAATTTCTCTCTGTAGACCCTGCCATGGAGTTTCTGTTTCTATAGACTTGCCGCCCACCATTCCCCACGTGCCTCGCTGTTTGATTGATCTGTTTAAAAACAAAAATCTTTTAGTAGACTTGGCATAAAATAAAGATCCAGTAGCAGTGATTTCACTCATACAATATTTTATACTTTAAAATATTATAGACCAAGTTCCTGGAGCATAAAATCCTTCATAAGATTTTACCCAATAACCAACATCTGGTAACCATTTGTATTGTACACCAGTTTTCATATTAGTCACATAATGAATTGTTTTATATGTGCTGTCTCCCAAAGAAGAAGAATCTAACCCCCCTCTTGTTAGTTGTGTAGAACCATCATCGAAATCGGTATTAAAATCCACAACCCAAACACCATCAACTTTTTCAATTATATCATTAGCACTTGCAATAAGATTGCCCCAAGCACTAGGTCCTGTATTTTGTGTAGAATCATCTTTGCTACTGCCAATAGACTCTGTAAGCAGATATCTGGTTCCATTGGCTACATCAGTGGGATTAAATGTTAGAGGATTTATCACAGCATCAACGGCATCTATGGTGTTGGTAGGCACTGTGTCTGGATCTACTGTAAACAACAGTGTGTATTCGTCTTGTGGATCTATTGCACAAGTACCTGTGACTTCGACTATGATGTCATCACCATTAACTGTGGTAGCACTCTGTTGCAGCTTAACCTGTGTAAGACCGCCATTAATG
>Ga0222715_10005523_pt1 | contig 10765 bp, 14 predicted proteins | sample C33_9DmetaG_FD_165056 | JGI IMG/M metagenome (GOLD analysis project Ga0222715, IMG submission 165056) | Estuarine water microbial communities from San Francisco Bay, California, United States - C33_9D | ecosystem: Environmental > Aquatic > Marine > Unclassified | place: USA: California... | reverse complement strand
TCATGACTAAAGCAGGTAAGGAGTATCTGTTCAACGTAGCTATGTACGATGCAGCAGGTAAACCGTTACCGAAAGATGTACAAGTATGGGGAGGTAGTAAAGTTAACGTAGCTTTCCGTCCTAACTTCTGGTACACAGCTTCACTTGGTTTTGGTGTGTCGTTTGAGATCGCAGCCGTACAAGTTATTGAGTTAGCTAACGGTGGTGTAAGTGAACAGTCCGCTGAATCGTTTGGCTTCACAGCTGAAGAAGGATATGTAGCTAACGGTGGTGAAACTCTTGACTCAGCATTCGATGCGGAAGAGACGGAAGAAACGCTCACAGCGAACTTCTAATTACCGTTCTGGATTTGAAGAGACACTAGCATCTCAGCTAAAGCGAGGTGGTGTTAACTTTGAATACGAAACAGTTAAGTTAAAGTATGTTAAGACAGCTACATACACTCCCGACTTCATCTTACCTAACGGCATCATCATAGAAGCTAAAGGTTTATGGACAGCCGAGGATAGAACTAAACATATACTTATAAGAGAGCAACATCCACACCTTGATATACGCATGGTGTTTATGAACGCTTACAATAAGTTACGTAAAGGAAGTAACACCACCTACGCTCGCTGGTGCGAAAAGAAAAACATACAATATGCACACAAAACTATACCAAAATCATGGCTTTTACAGCAACACACCAACCATGCAATAAGTGCGGAAGTTCAGACGCTCTCTCCACTAACGACGACGGTAGCACCCACTGTTTCAGTTGCGACGATCATCGTGGAGGAGGAGGATTAAGTAAACAAACCACAACCCCAACACCGAGAGATTATATACAAGGAGAACCAGAAGCTATAGCCCGTCGTAACCTTACCGAAGACACCTGTCGGAAGTGGGGCTACTGGCTAGGCACTCATAACGGACAGCCTTGTCAGATAGCTAACTATAAAACAAGAGACGGTAAGACATGCGGTCAGAAGATACGATACGCCAATAAACAATTCGCTACTAAAGGAGAGCTGATCGGGTTATATGGTCAACACCTATGGCGAGACGGAGGACGACGTGTCGTTGTGACTGAAGGCGAGATCGATGCGTTAAGTACTAGCCAAGCTATGGATAATAAATGGCCTGTAGTTAGTGTACCTAACGGAGCAGGAGCAGCTAAGAAGTTTGTCGCTCAAGCTATCGATTGGTTAGACAGGTACGAACAAGTAGTATTCTGTTTTGATATGGACGATGTCGGACGGAAGGGGGCAGCTGAATGTGCTGCACTTCTAACACCCGGTAAAGCTTACATCGCAGAGCTACCACTGAAAGACCCGAACGATATGTTAGTAGCGGGACGAGCTAAGGAGTTAGTCAGTTGCTTGTTCGATGCACGTGAGTACAGACCAGACGGTATCGTAAACGGTGCTGAGTTATGGGATGTTATAGCTGATAAAGAACACAGTAAATCTATACCGTATCCTTATAACGGATTGAATGAGTTAACTCTAGGCATGAGACAAGGCGAACTAGTAACCGTATGTGCGGGTAGTGGGATTGGGAAGTCATTGTTCTGTCGAGAGATTGCACATCATATACTAGGGTTAGACGAGAAGGTAGGATACATAGCACTAGAGGAGTCAGTCAGGCGGACGGCTCTTGGTATTATGGGTATCCATCTTAACAAACCTATACACTTAGAAGAGGACGATACGAGTGAGGAGGTACTACGACCTGCGTTTGAAGAGACGGTAGGTAACGGGAACTTCTACACCTACGATCACTTCGGAAGTATGGATAGTGATAACCTGTTAAGTAAGATCAAGTATCTAATCAAAGGTTACGATTGTAAGTGGATATTCTTAGATCACCTGTCGATTGTAGTTAGTGGTATTCAAGGAGATGACGAGCGACGCTTGATTGATAACACGATGACCAAGCTTAGAAGTCTAGTCGAAGAGACAGGTTGTGGTATGGTACTAGTGTCTCACTTGAAGCGTGTCGATAGCGGTCACGAAGAGGGAGGACGAGTAAGCCTGCACCACCTAAGAGGTAGCCAAGCTATAGCACAGCTATCTGATATTGTTATAGGCTTAGAACGTAACCAACAGAGCGAGACGATCAGTAACGAAACAAGAGTGCGTGTGTTGAAAAATAGATTCAGCGGACAGACGGGACACTGCGACACACTGCACTACGACAATGGCACTGGACGATACAGTCCTGATGTGTTTAAACGAAACGGAAATGAAAAAGAAACTAACACCCCATTCTAAAAAGTGGAAAGCTGAGTTCTTTGATATGTGTATAGACGCAGTTAAGAACGCAGACCCCAAGAATAGATTACATAATAACGATTGGGTGACAGCTTTGAAGAAGCTAGTGCCTTATCAGAAACTAATAAAAGAAAACAATACACAAGATAAACCTGAGAATAATTAATATGAAAATTACAGACGAACAAATAGGTTATATAGTAAGCTTTATGCTAAACACTGCACGAATAGAAATGGTTAACCACTTCTGGTACAAGCATGACGAAGACCTTTCAACTCCTTCAGGATACTTTCGTTCTACTTACAAACCTCTTGATTTACAGATGGACGGAGAGTGTTTTGAGGCCATGTTTGAAGTTGTATCTAAGTATCTGAAAGATAACGAAGAATTGGTAACGATGTATGGTAGGATAGACGACGAAGTTATTAAATATACTACATCATGACACGAACACTATTCTTTGATATAGAGACCAACAAGATAAACGATTGGGCTACACTCTCTGACTTACATACCTGCCATTGCTTATCTATCTACGATCCTATGCTCCCTAAGATGCTGACGTTTCACGGGGAAAGTATAGAGCGTGGATTACTGATGCTGTCACAAGCAGAACGCTTAGTCGGACACAATGTTATAGACTTCGATATACCAGCACTGAAGAAGCTGTACGGTTTCTCACCTCCACTCGTTAATGTACTTGATACTCTTGTACTATCTAGGTGCGTATTCCCTGACCTTCGTAACGATGACTGGTCACGCAATGACTTCGATAAGGAGTTAGTAGGTAGCCACAGTTTGAAGGCTTGGGGACACAGGATGGGCAGTGCTACTAAGTTAACGTATGGAGAGGACGACGATGCGTTCGAGGTGTACGACGAAGAGATGCGTAAGTATTGCGAGCGGGATGTTATAGTAACACAGCTGTTGTACGATCACTTGTTCAAGCACAACCCAAGCAGAGAGATGGTAGCTATAGAACATTGGTTTAAGTTTATCATCAGTCAACAGGAACGCCACGGCTTCAAGCTTGATATGAAGAAGGCTGATTACTTAACAGCTAAGTTGATGGGCATACGAGCCAAGCTTACTACTGACCTACAGACTCAATGGAAACCTACAAAGGTAGAGATGAAGAGTGCAGCAGGTTGGACGCTGACAACAGACCAAGCAACTTACGAAGGTAAGACTAAGAACGATCTGAAGTTACAGTTAAAGGAAGCAGGGGAAGTACAAGCTCTTGTTAAGGACGCAGTGAAGACGGGCAACGCAGTGAAAGAGATACCGTTTAATCCCGGTAGTCGTAAGCAGATAGCTGAACGATTGATGAGCTTGGGTTACGAACTACCTACAGAGAATGACGGTAAGACTTACAAGGTAGATGAAGCTGTACTCAAAGGTGTTGATCATCCTATAGCAGCTGACTTGTTATCATACTTACTAGTACAGAAGAGGTTAGGTCAGTTAGCTGAAGGTCAACAAGCGTGGCTCAAGCTACAGAAGAACGGAGTTATACACGGTAGAGTAAACACTAACGGTGCAGTAACAGGTAGATGTACACACAGCACACCTAACGTAGCACAAGTGCCTAGTGTACGAGCTGACTACGGTAAGGAGTGTCGTGAGTTATTTAAAGCTAGGCACGGTTACAAGTTAGTAGGGTGTGACGCTAGTGGTTTAGAACTTCGTATGCTTGCACACTACATGGCATTCTACGACAGAGGTGAGTACGCTAAGATCGTAACCGAAGGAGATGTACATACAGTCAATCAGAAGGCAGCAGGACTAGAGACACGTGATCAAGCTAAGACATTTATCTACGCTCTATTGTACGGAGCAGGTGATGAGATGATAGGTAATATAGCTGGAGGTAATGCTAGACTAGGCCAACAACTCAAGCGTAAGTTCTTCAGTAGTCTACCTGCACTCGCTCGTTTACAAGAAGATGTACAACGCAAGACAAAAGCAGGAGGAGAACTTAAAGGTTTAGACGGACGTATCCTACCAGTAAGAAGCAGTCACGCAGCACTCAATATGTTATTACAATCTGCGGGTGCTGTATGTATGAAGGTAGCTTTGATTCAATTGTTTCATAAGCTTAACCAACTGAAGTGGCAACACGGTAGAGAGTACGCTTTCGTAGCTAATGTACACGATGAGTTTCAAGCTGAAGTACTACCAGATAAAGCACAGACGTTTGGATTGTTAGCAGTCGAAGCTATAGCAGCAGCAGGTAGACAGTTAAAGATGAATGTACAGTTAGACGGTGAGTTCAAGATTGGTAACAACTGGGCGGAGACACACTAACAGATGGACGAGATACAATACGATAGTTACACTACACTAGCACAAGTCTATGACACTCAAGACCTAACAGTAGGGTACGACTGGAGACAACAATACCAAGATAAAATGCCATCATCAAATGAACAACGAATAGGAGCTATAGCTGAGACACGTTTCGTAGCTGAATGCTTAGAGCGTGACTTCGAGCCACACACACCAACGACTCCTATGCCTTGGGACTTCATCGTTCACTGCCCAGCAGGTGATCTAAAGGTGCAGGTAAAAAGTACGTCAACCAAGATAAACAATCACTACATGGCTAACACAGCCACAGGTACTTACACTAAGGTACATATGTCTAACATTGTTGATGTAGTAGCTATATACATAGCACCGATTAAACAATGGTGGATGATGCCTAGAGATGCAGTGACTAGTAAAACAATTAAGCTATACCCTGAGACCCCAACTAAATCAAAATATAAAAAATACCAAAACAATTGGAGTATATACTATGAGTAAAACCACATTATTAATTGACGCAGATGTCTTAGCTTTTGAATCATCTGTAATAGCAGAGTGTTCTGTCGAATGGAAGGATGAGTTATGGACGGTACACGCTGACATGGCATTAGCTAAAGCTCGTGTCGTTAACAGAGTTGAAGAGTTCAAGGAAAAGTTAAAGAGTGATAACGTTGTTATGTGCTTGAGTGACCGTGCTAACTTCCGTCGCAAACTGTACCCTGAGTACAAATCTAATCGATCTAAGTCTCGACTGCCTATCATCTTACGACAGGTAAAGCAGTGGATCATCGAGGAACTAGGCGGTGTGATGTGGGCTAACTTAGAAGCTGATGATGTTATATCTATCTTAGCTACAGATAAAGCAATGGATGAAGAGACTATCATAGTTAGTATAGACAAAGACTTCAAAGGCGTACCGGGTATCTACTTCGACTATAACAGAGGAGAGTACCATCAACCTTCAGAAGAAGAAGCAGATAACTTCCACCTAATACAAACTATAACAGGAGATGCGACGGATGGATTTAAAGGCGTACCTAAAGTAGGACCCGTCACAGCTAAGAAGCTATTAGATAAGGAAGGATACACATGGGAGACTGTTGTTAAAGCTTACGAGAAAGCAGGACTCACAGAGCAAGACGCTTTGATTAACGCATGGATGGCACGATTACTACGAGCAGATAACTACTGCTTCAGAACAAATACTATTAAAAGATTATGGACACCAAAGAACTACCAAACCAAGGATACACTAAAGATTTCTCAACAGGGGCTAAGCGTGACGGGGACATTGGACGTGGACGACCCAGCCTTATACCTCCAATCGCCTTACGCAGTCTCGCCAAAAGATTTGAAGATGGCGGAAAGCTTTACGGAGACAATAACTGGAAGCAAGGTTTCCCTTTAAGTAGATTGTATGATAGTATTTTTAGACATCTGTTGGCGTTGGGGGAGGGCGATAGTACTGAGGACCATACGGCAGCTATCCTTTGGAATGCGTCAGCTTGGGCGTGGACAGAAGAACAAATCAAAGAAGGTAACTTACCGAAAGAACTAGACGACCTAGGATATAGAGATGAATGATAGCGAACCACTAAAAGCAGATGGGTTTGATGACTGTATCATAGGTACAGACTACAAGAAACTAAGAGTTGTTTACTCTATAGAAAGAATAATCACGACACTAATGATGAGAGATAAGATGAGCATGGAAGAAGCTATAGAGTTCTTTGACTTTAATATAGGAGGTGCGTATGTAGGAGAGATGACACCTATGTACGTATGGACTGAAGATAATATACCGTTATGAAACAGTATTACCTGCTTGATAAAAGATGCACCGACCTATGTTCTGGTACGTTACAGCTAGAGTTCCACAGTTAAACCACCGATACGCCTGATATAAAAAGCAATATGAACGAAGAAATAGTACTACCCGCTTTGTCGCAAGACCTCATCAATAAACTTGACAAACTATTCCCAGATAAATGTCCCCTCTTGACAGACGAAGACAGAGTGATATGGTATAAGTCAGGACAGCGTAGCGTAATAACTTACCTACAACAGACTTACGACGACCAACTTCAAAACGATATAGTAACCAAACAAGTATAGTAGCCATGTGTTTTTCACAACCTAAGATGCCAGCGATGCCACCTCCTCCGGAGATTCCTAAACCCGCACCTTCTTCACCTGAACCTTTAAAGATGGCTGCGAAAGCACCCACTAAGAGAGCTACTCAACCTACTAAGCGTCGTCGTGGTACTACACAATTAACAGCTCGTCGTCGTCCTAGTATCGGTATGGGAAGTAGTGGCGGTACAGGTGTACAGCTTTCACAATAACAGTTAGATAGATATGAGAAGTTTAGATAAGAAAACATTATTATTAAATGGCACTTCAGATGCACCGGGTGCGGAGTTTCATGTTGAGCGTTCTAAGGGATGGACGTTCGTAATAGCAACAACAGTTTCAGGTACTGCTACGGTAGACATCGAAGCTTACTTCAGTGAGTCATCTGCTTGGCACGTTATACACAGTCAATCTGTTACAGCTGCTGGATCAATTATGATTCGTGACGACCACGGACACTACGAAAAGATAAGAGCTAACATCAGTGCTTACACTTCAGGAACTCACAGCGTTTACGCATCTGGTACTGTAGACTCCTTATAAAATATGTCATTACTTCTCACACCGTCGATTGAAAAACCCAGCAACATCATTGGACTGCCGGGTAACTTCGTTCGACCTAGTTTTGAAAAGCTCTATGGATTTGATGCACCGCAAGAGGATGTTATAGACGGAGCAATCCTTACAGAAGCGGGTGAACCATTGACAACAGAACTAGGCGAAATATTATTATTTGAACCAGCTTAAGAATCATGCCTAATAAAAAGATTACAGACCTCAATTCGTTAGCAACACCAGTAGGTGCAGACCAGTTTGCGATTGTTGACGATACGGATACTACAACTAAGAGAGTAACCGTTACTGCTTTAATGACCCAAGCACCTGTACAAACTGCTGACATCAGTGGGTTTGCAACAACGGTAAGCTTAGGAAACCACGAATCGTTAACATCATCAGTTCACGGTATATCAGCATTTGGTGCTAATCTTGTAGACGATGCAGACGCAGCAACAGCACGGACAACTTTAGGGTTGGGTACAGCAGCGACTTCAGCAAGCACAGATTTTAGTCCAGCTTTCTTTACAATCGTATCAGAGGCTACAACAGCCCGCACACTTAGTAACAGTGACAACGGAAAAGTTATTGTTTGTTCTAACTCAAGTGCTACTACAGTAACAATACCTAGCGGATTAACTTCAGGATTCGGTTGTACAATAGTTCAGAATGGCACAGGAGTTGTAGCCGTCGAGGGATCAGGAGCTACTGTTTATGGGTTTGGTAATAAGACAGCAATCGCTGGTCAGTATGGTTCGATCAATGTTTATAATGTAGGAACCAACGCTTATGTATTAGAGGGTGACACACAATCACCTCCGTTTGTAAACGCTTGGAGCTTAGACTTTGACGGTTCTAACGATTATTTAGATGCGGGTAGTTCCCCTAGTGGATTAACTATTCAAGGTTTATCAGTTTGGTTTAGACCTGATATTACTTTTACAACGAGTGGAACAGCAGGATACTTATTAGGATTCGGTGGATCGGATATAGGGATTGCTTTTGGAGGTGATTGGTTTGGTCCTGTCACCAACGAAGTTATAACAGTTGTTAATACTAATCATTTATGGAGTTACGCAGGTAGTGGTGTGAGCGTCTCAGCAAACACTTGGCATCATCTTGGAATCCGCTGGGAATCTTCTAGTAGTTCCACAAACTCAGGCAACGCAGGTTACGACATTTATTTAGACGGTTCTAAAGTGGGTAATGCTTTTGGTACTTACACTTCAGGTACAGGTACACAAATGACCACACAAAGAATTACGGTAGGAGCGAGGAACAGAAACGGTGTAATATCGTCTTACTTTAACGGGCTTATTGATGAATTAGGCATATTTACTTCTGCGGTTTCTGAGTCCGATCTATTAGCTATGTACAATAGTGGTAGCGGTGCCATCGACTTAACTTCCTACTCACCTAGTTTATGGTGGAGGATGGGAGATAATGACGGAGGTACAGGTAGCACCATAACGGACCTAGGAAGTGGAAGTAATAACGGAACAATTAATGGAGCAACCTTCTCAACAACAGTACCATGAGGAAATATGTAATAGTAAATTCATCTGAGGTTTCAAACTTAGACTTTAGTCAGTTGGTTGATTCATCAGAAACAAGTAGATACAGTTTAGACGACTCTAAGATACTAGTGCGGTTTGAAGGAGACACTCCTAGCTTTTTAATAGGTGAAACTCATTACACGAATGAAGAAATACTTCCGATCTTAGCGGGTGCTGAGTGGACAGCTGTTGAGTAATATGCACGAAACAGCCCAAGGGTTATATCACTCGTTGGAGAACCAGCGGTACTCTTTCTTAGATAGAGGTCGTACTTCTTCTGAGCTTACGCTTCCCTATGTCTTACCACCTGACGGTCATAGTCACGCTAGTAAATACTACACACCGTACCAAGGTATAGGAGCTAGAGGTGTACTCAATCTAAGTAGTAAGTTATTACTAGCACTGCTACCACCTAACGCTCCCTTCTTCCGACTTGTTATAGATCGTTATGAGTTAGACAAAGCCAAGGAAGATATAGGAGTAGAAGGAGCTGAACAACTACGCACTGACTTAGAGAAAGCATTAGCTGATGTAGAGCGTAGCGTATCACAAGAGGTAGAAGTACAGAACTTTAGGAACGGTATCTTCCAAGCACTCAAGAACTTATTAGTTACTGGTAACTCTTTATTATATCTACCTGACGAAGGTGGTATGCGTGTCTTTAAACTAGATCGTTATGTTATCAAGCGTGATCCAATGGGTAACGTTACGCACATAGCTATTAAAGAAACTGTAGCTCCTATGATGCTCCCTGAGAGTGTTCGTGAAGAAGTATACAGGCAAGAGAAAGAAAACACTTGTGATCTATACACAGCAGTAGTGCGGGAAGGAGATCACTTTAACGTATATCAAGATGTCAAAGGTATCCTCATCGAAGAAAGTGTGGGTAAGTATCCAATCGATAAGTCCCCGTGGCTCCCGTTACGTTACACTCAGATTGATGGAGAGGACTACGGCAGAGGCTTTGTTGAAGAGTACATTGGAGACTTAAAGAGTTTAGAAGCACTGACCAAAGCTATCGTCGAAGGTAGTGCAGCAGCTGCTAAAGTATTGTTCATGGTCAACCCGAACGGTACAACTAGATCAAGGACATTAGCAGAAGCACCTAACGGAGCAATCGTACAAGGTAGTGAAGCAGATGTATCTGTATTACAACTTAACAAGTTCAATGACTTCCGTACTGCTCAAGCTACTATGGCTGGTATAACAGATCGCTTGAGCCAAGCCTTCTTACTTACTAGTGGTGTTGTTAGAGATGCAGAACGAGTAACAGCTGAAGAGATACGAATGCTCAGTCAAGAGTTAGAGTCTGCATTAGGTGGTCTTTACTCTTTGTTATCACAGGAGCTACAGCTACCCATCGTTACTAGGTTGATGGATAAGATGTCTAAGGATAAGCGTCTACCTAAGATACCTAAAGATATTGTTAAGCCTACTATTGTTACAGGTGTAGAAGCATTAGGTAGAGGTAACGATCTTAATAGATTAGATATGTTCCTTGCAGGAGCTAACCAAGTAGTAGGTCCACAAGCTGTAACTCAATACTTGAATGTCAGTGATTACTTTAAACGTCGTGCTACTGCTCTAGGTATAGAGACTGAAGGGCTAATAAAGACGGAAGAAGAAATTCAACAAGCTATGCAGCAAGCACAACAACAAGAGATGATGATGAAGTTAGGCGGACCTGCTGTAGCACCTGCTATCAATGCTGCACAAGAGCAGTACATGGCTCAACAAGAACCACCTCAAGAGGAATAACAAACAATGGCTGAATTACACCGAGTAGAGATCAATGAGAAAGCACCAAGTGAAATCGAACCCGAAGAAGAAACCAACACCGAGAGCGAGGAACTACCGCAAGAGCAAAGCGACCGCCCGGAATGGCTCCCCGAAAAGTTCAAGAGTCCAGAGGATATGTCGAAAGCGTACTCCGAATTGGAAAAGAAACTTGG
>Ga0222715_10005522_pt1 | contig 10766 bp, 7 predicted proteins | sample C33_9DmetaG_FD_165056 | JGI IMG/M metagenome (GOLD analysis project Ga0222715, IMG submission 165056) | Estuarine water microbial communities from San Francisco Bay, California, United States - C33_9D | ecosystem: Environmental > Aquatic > Marine > Unclassified | place: USA: California... | reverse complement strand
TGGAACAGCAGGTACAGCCAATACTGGAAGTGGAGGAGGTGGAGGAACAGATGGTGGACAAGGTGCTAATGGTGGTTCAGGTGTTGTTATACTTCGTATGCCAGACGCAAATTATTCAGGAACTACAACAGGAAGTCCAACAGTAACTACTGGTGTTGGTGGTACAGATACAGTTTTAATTTTTAACGCATCAGGAAGTTACACAGCATAGGAGATTTTATGGCATATTTTGCAAAATTAGGAAAAGGAAATATAGTTGAAAGAGTTGAAGTCGTATCAAATGATATTCCTACAACAGAACAAGCTGGAGTAGATTTCTTAAACAATCTTTACAAAACTAGAGATGTTTGGAAACAAACTTCATACAATGACAATATGAGAAAAAACTTTGCTGGTATTGGTTTTACTTATGACCAAACAAGAGATGCTTTTATTCCACCTAAACCTTTTAATAGTTGGACACTAAACGAAGATACTTGTCTATGGGAAGCACCCGTTGCTATGCCAACATTGACACAAGAGCAAATAGATAATAACAATTATTACAAATGGAACGAAACAAATAGACAATGGGATTTAATAGAATAATATGCCATATATAGGACGATCAACAATTACTGGAAATTATATCAAGTGTTCTACGTTAACACCTGATGGTTCTACAACTACATTTACATTAACAAACAGTATTGATAGTGCAAACGTATATCCAGGTTCAGAAAACAGTATGCTTGTTTCTGTATCAGGTGTAATACAAGCTCCTGGTAGTGCATACACAATTAATAATAATCAAATAATTTTTAGTGCTGCTCCAGCTGCTTTAGATACCATTGACTTTATTATTGTATTAGGCGATTTAGTTTCTATTGGAACACCGTCAGATGGCACAGTTACAAGTGCTAAATTAGCTTCTAGTGCAATTACAGGCCAAACAGCAGTAACAAGTTTACAAGACGCAGATTTATTTTTAGTTTATGATAATAGTGCTGGTGCATTAAAGAAAGTAGAAAAACAATATGTTGCTACTTCTACATTAACTTATACAAATGGAACTGCTACAGGTGATGGTTCTACTACAACTACTACAATAGATAGTGGAAGAGCAGTAAATGATGTATTAGTTTCAGTAAACGGATTTATTTTAACTCCTACTACAGATTACACAATTTCTGGTACAACACTAACATTTGTAACAGCACCTGCTTCTTCAGCAGAAATTAATATTAGATATTTACCGTTAACTGGTCAAGCAACTTATACAAATGGAGAGTTTACTGGTGATGGTTCAACAACAACAATTTCAATAGACTCTGGTAGATCAGTAGAAGACGTTTTAGTAACTGTAAATGGTGTTGTGTTAGTTCCAAGTACAGACTATTCAATATCAGGAACAACTTTAACCTTTACAACAGCACCAGCTTCGTCTGCTGAAATATCAGTAAGATATTTGAGGTTAACGTAATATGGGTGCAATCACAAGAGCTGCGGCTAATAACATAACAAGTAGTGGAGTAATTTTACCAGCAGCTATAACTAATGCTTCTGTTACATCTGTGACAGCTTTATCTCAAATACCAGCAGAAGATGATTTGACTTTAATTTCAACACAAACACCTAGTGGTGCTTCATCAGTTGAATTTACAAGTGGGCTTGATAGTACATATAAAACTTATATATTTAAATATTATCTTCATAATGCGGCAGGTTCTCATTTATTTTTTAATCTAAGCACAGATGGTGGAAGTAATTATAATGTTGTTAAAACCTCAACTGCTGTTAGAGTTTATCATACTGAAGCTGATAGTGGTATATTATTTGATTATTTAGATGGTGCACAAAGTAGGTCACAAGAAACAGCTAATCAATATTTAATTGAAAACCAAAGTAGTGATGCTGATGCTATTGCTGTCGGTTCTTTATATTTATTTAATCCAAGTGATACAACCCATATAAAGCATTTTATAGGAGACACACAAACTATGGAAGGGAATCCATCTTCTAATAGGCAATTAACTGGTGGTTATGCAAATACTACAAGTGCAATTAATGCTATTAAATTTCTTCCAAATTCATCAACATTTACTGGTACAATTAGATTGTACGGAATAGGTTAATTATGAGTATAGCTTTATCTTTAGGAAATAATTTAACAACAGGCGGTATATTTAAACCAACTGCGATTAATAATACTTCTTGTGATAATGTAACAAGTTTTTCTGGAATAACAGGCGGTGGTGGATTATCATTAATATCAACACAAACAGCAAGTGCATCAGCTAATATTTCATTTACAACAGGAATTGATAGTACCTATGATGAATACATTTTTAAATTTATAAACATACACCCATCTAATAATAGTGTTTCTTTTCAATTTAATCTCTCTACTGATGGCGGTTCAAATTATAATGTTACTAAAACAACAACTCATTTTATCGCTCTCCATAATGAGGGTGATGAAGACGCATCCGTTTTATATTACAATAGTTTAGATTTAGCACAAAGTAGTTCATACCAAACATTAGGTTTTGAGATTGGTAATGTAGCAGACGAATCATTTTCTGGAACACTTCAATTATTTCTACCTAGTTCAAATACATACGTTAAGCATTTTATATCTACAAGTAATTATTATAATGATGCAGATAGGTCTTTTAATAGTTCTGTAACTGGTTACGGAAATACTACCAGTGCTGTAAATGCCATAGACTTCAAGTTTTCTGCTGGCAACATTGATGACGGAATAATTAAAATGTATGGAGTAGCAAAAGCATAATATGGGAACAATAACTAGAACATTCGCTAATAACATAACTACATCAGGAGTATTCAAGCCTACTGCATTTAATAACGCAAGTTTTGATAACGTAAGTAGTTTATCTTCTGCTACTATTGAGGGTGGAAGTGTGGTTTTATTATCTACTCAAACTGCAAGTGCAAGTGCTTCAATAAGTTTCACAACTGGAATAGATAGCACCTATAAAGAATACTGGTTTAGATTTAACAACATACACCCACAAACTGATGGTGCATTACTTACTTTTAATTTAAGTACAGATGGTGGTTCTAGCTACAATGTAACTAAAACAACTTCTGCTTTTAGAACATATCAATATGAAAATATTCCTTCAAATTATGAATTAGCATATCAAACAGGTAGTGATTTAGCACAGTCATCAAGCTATCAATCGTTAGGTACATCAAATCTTGGTGCAGATAATGACCAATCTTTTGCAGGAGTTTTTTATTTATTCAACCCAAGCTCTACAACTTACGTTAAGCATTTTTTATCAGATGTTAATTTATCTACTGATGATGATAGAACCGTAAGAGCATTTGTTGCTGGGTATGGGAACACTACTAGTGCAATCAATGCTATAGACTTTAAGTGTAATAGCGGAAACATTGATTCTGGTACAATACAAATGTATGGAATACTTTAAAATGATAATAAATAATATTAAAAAGGAGAACAATAATGGCAAGATTTAAGTTAGTAAACGGTGTACAAGTTCAGTTTACTGCTGAAGAAGAAGCTGCTAGAGATGCTGAAGAGGCAACTTGGGTTGCAGGTGCTTTTGATAGAGCAATTGCTGAAGTAAGAAGAAAAAGAGATGCTTTAATAAAAGCAACTGATTATCTTGCTTTATCAGACAATACTTTAACGGCAGAAATGACTACTTACAGACAGGCTTTAAGAGATATTACAAACGGTATTACAACTGTAGAACAATGTAATTCTATTACGTGGCCGACAAAACCTTAATGGAAGATGTATAAATAGTAGAAAGAATAAAAAATTATGCCTGCAATTATAACAAATAAGTTTAGATTAAACAACGCTGAACAGTTCCACGAATCATTTACGGAAACTGCAAATAACGTATATTATCTAGGTATTGGAAGACCTCAGGCTTGGGGTACATTAACTAGAGCAGATAGTCGTACTGATTATGAAGGTACAGACTCAAATCCTACTACTCCTGGCGATACAGTAGTTAACGAATTTTACACATATGACGATTTAATCGCAGCTAAAAGAATTACAGGTACAGATATTTCTTTTGTAATTCCAAGAAGAAACTGGACATCAGGTGTTGTATATGATATTTACAGACACGACTACGGAGAATACGTAACAGGTTCTACTTCAACAAGAGTAACTTCAACAAGTGGTGCAACTACTTTATTTGATTCTACTTTTTATGTTTTAACGTCTGCTAGAAACGTATATAAATGTATTGACAATAATAATGGTGGTGTAGTAAGTGATGAACCAACAGGTGATTCAACATCTGTTATTACAACAACTGACCAATACAAGTGGAAATATATGTACACTTTATCTGCTGCTCAACAGGCAAATTTCTTATCTACAGATTTTATGGCAGTAACTACAAACGCCGCTGCCGCTCAGGAACAATTAGACGTTATATCTGCCGCTGTTAACGGTGCAATAGATGTAATTAAAATTAAATCTGCTGGTTCAGGCGGAACAAACGGAACATTTACAGGTATTGCTATAAGAGGCGATGGATCAGGTGGTGTATGTAGTGTAACAGTATCAGGTGGTGCTGTAACTTCCGTAACAGTAACTACTCCAGGTACAGGTTATACTTTTGGTACAGTCAGTAACGCACAAATCGTTGCTGCTGGGGCAACAAGTTTATCAGGTGCTGAATTAGATGTAATTATTCCACCAAAAGGTGGTCACGGTGCAAACGCTGTAGAAGAATTAGGCGGTTTCTTTGTGATGTTAAATACTTCACTTGAAGGAACTGAATCTGCAAACACAGGAGACTTTTCTGCTGTTAATGATTTTAGAAAAATTGCTTTATTAAGAGATCCTACAAAAAGTTCTGCCGCTGTAACATCTACAACTGCAAGATTAACTAAGGCAGTAATATTTGCTTCTTCACCAACTCCAGGTACATTTACAGTTGACGAAGAAATTAATCAGGCAACAACAGGTGCTGTTGGAAAAGTTGTTGAATGGGATGCAACAAACAGAATTTTATATTACATTCAAACACGTCATAATGATGCTGGTGTTGATAGTAATGGAGACTTAACTGCTTTTAGTGGTGCAAACATAATTACAGGTCAAAGTTCAGGTGCAACAGGTACTCCTGATACATCTAGCTCTGCAACAGTTAATAACGTAGTATTTGCTTCAGGATATTCAGTTCCTGAAATAGACCACGACTCTGGCGATGTCTTGTATGTTGAAAATAGAACACCTATTCAAAGAGCAACAGATCAAACCGAGAACGTCAAACTGGTAATAGAATTTTAGGGAGGAAATAAATGCCAAGTCCAACAGACTTTAACCTCTCACCTTACTATGATGACTTTGCTGAAAGTAAAAAGTTTCATAGAATATTGTTTAGACCAGCGTTTGCTGTTCAGGCAAGAGAGTTAACACAGTCACAAACAATCTTACAAAATCAGATTGAAAAGTTATCAGATCACTTTTTTGAAAAAGGTGCAATGGTTATTCCAGGAGAAATTGGATACGACCTAAACTATTCTGCTGTTAAACTTACAAGTATTGGTCCATCAAACACACTATCAAATTTTACTGACGGAACAGTTTTAACTGGTTCTACTTCAGGTATTACTGCTACTGTAGTTAATAGAGTGGCAACAGACGGTACTGATCCAGATACACTTTTTGTTAAATATAGTAAAACTGGTGGAACAAATAAAAATCAATTTTCATTTTCAGACGGCGAAACAATCACAGGAACAAATAGTGATTCAACCGCTGTAACTGCTGTAGTTAATACAACTGCCGCTGGTTCTGCTGCTCAAGTACAGGCAGGTACATATTACATTAACGGATTTTTAGTATCAGTTACTAATCAAACAATCATACTTGACAAATACACAAACACACCAAGTTATAGAGTTGGTTTAACTGTTACAGAATCTTTTATTACACCTAATAATGATAATTCATTAAACGATAATGCACAAGGTGTTTCAAATACAAACGCTCCAGGTGCTCATAGATTTAAAATAGATTTAACACTTGCAAAGAAAACTATTGCTAGTGTCGAAGACTCAAACTTTGTTGAGTTATTAAGATTATCAAATGGTATTTTACAAAATCAAGTTAGAACAACAGAATATGCTGTATTAGAAGATACATTTGCTAGAAGAACATTTGACGAATCAGGTGACTACACAGTTAGAGAATTTGATTTAGATTTAAGAGAACATTTAATTTCAGGTAATAATAGAGGTATTTACACTTCAGCAAATGGTGGTTTAGAAAGTAAAATTGCTGCTGGTATATCTCCTGGTAAAGCATATGTAAGAGGATATGAAATTGAAACTATAGGTACAACATTTGTTGATGTTGATAAGGCAAGAGATTACAATACTCAAAATGCTTTTCAAACAAGATTTGATGTTGGTAACTATGTTCACGTAACAAACATATACGGTACTCCTGATGTTGGACCTGTAACAGGTGAAACGGACGCATTTAAAAAAGTAGATTTATATAAGGTTGCTACAAGTTCACGTGGTACTGCAAACACAGGTACAGGTGTAAATATAAATGCAATTGGTCGTGCTAAGTCAAAAGGATTTGAATATAAATCTGGTACTGCTAGTGCAAACATTTATTCTAGTTCTTCTATAACAGACTCAGTTTACAAACACTATCTATTTGACATTAATATGTTCACACATTTGAACATTACAACTGCTCAAACATTTACTACAGGAGAAGAAATAACAGGTTCAACTTCAGGTGCTACGGCAACTGTTGAGTCATTAACAGCAATAAGTTCAGAAACAATAACAGGAATTTCTCAGGCAAATCCTGCTGTAGTAACAGCAACAAATAACTTTGTAGAAGGACAACAGATTACAATTAGTGGTGTAAGTGGTATGACTGAGGTAAACGGAAATGTTTATACGGTTAGAAATCCATCAGGTTCAAATTTTGAATTATACGGAACAGACGGAATTACATCTACAGATTCTTCAGCGTTTACTGCATATACTTCAGGAGGTACTGCTGCTCACGGAGTTGTAGTAACAACAAGTATTAACGGAACATTTGTTCCTGGTGAAACAATAACAGGTGGAGTTTCAGGTAATACTGCTGTTATACAATCAGACGCTGTTGGATTTACGGCAGTAAGAACACACGATTTCTCTGCTACTAAACAAATTTATATGGCAGGAACAGCGGCTTATACCGCTGATACCTCAATAGATAGTACAAACGGAGAAACTTATGTAATAACTGGAAACTTAGATATAGGTTCTGGTTCTGCAAGTGTAACAGGTATTAATACAAGATTTACTACAGAATTAAAAATTGGTGATACAATTTCATTTACAAATGATAGTGGTAATACTGAAACAAAAATTATTGAGGCAATTGTTTCAGATACTAGTTTAGTGTTAACAACTGTAACTGCTGCTGCTTCAACTAAAACAACAGCAACAAGAAAAAGATCAAAATTACAAGACGCAAATAAAAATATTTCTATATTTGAATTGCCATATAAAAATATTAAAACATTAAAAACTGCTTCCAATTCAAATATTACTGATACAAGTTTTTCAGTTAGAAGACAATTTATAGTTACACTTTCTGGTGGTTCAGGACAAATAACTGCTGGAACAAACGAATCATTTCCAGGCGTATCTGATACAGACTATTTAATATCAATAGATGATGTTGCTAGTGCAAGTGCTGGTGCAACAGGAGATATATTAAGTGTTGTTGGCAACAATCATTTAGGAAATCCAATATTTACTCAACCATCTGGATCAGGAACAGTTGTTTTTGATTTTGGTTCTAACTATGCAAACGCAAAAATTAAAATACTTGCAACAGTAAACAGATCAACTGCAGGCTCTAAAACAAAAACTTTAAGAGAAAATAATACACAAGATGTCACTTCACTTGCTGGTGTTACAAAACAAGGTGGTATTGGTTTAGGTCAGGCAGACATTTATCAAATTAAATCAATTAGTATGGCAACTGCATTTGGTGCTTATAGTGCCTCAGGTGCAATTGATATTACAAGTAGATATGATTTAGACAACGGTCAAAGAGATAACTTCTATGACATTGGTAGAATTAAATTAAAAACAGGTGAATTAACACCAACAGGTTCTTTAAGAATTACTTATGATTGGTTTGAACACGGATCAGGAGATTACTGTGATGTTGATTCTTATTCAGGAGTTATTAGTTATGCAAATATTCCTAGTTATACATCTGACACAACTGGAAAAACTTATGAGTTAAGAGATTGTTTAGACTTTAGACCTGTTGTTGCTGATGACACAACTATAAATTCAGGCGGACAAGATAGAGATTATGATACAACAAATAATGCTGTTACAGTTGATGTTGTAAAATTTGGAACAAACATAACTACAGACTTTGAATATTACTTACCTAGAATAGACAAGATATTCTTAGATAAAGAAGGAAACTTCAAAGTAGTAAAAGGTGCAAGTTCTTTAAGACCACAAGTTCCTAAAAATTTAGATGGTGCAATGCACCTTTACACATTAGAAATTCCTGCCTACACATTATCTACTGAAGATGTTACGATTAAAAAAGTAGATAATAAACGATACACAATGAGAGATATTGGTAAGTTAGAAAATAGAATTGAAAGTTTAGAATACTATACTCAATTATCTCTTTTAGAAACACAGGCACAAAATTTACAAATACAAGACGCAAACGGTTTCGATAGATTTAAAAACGGATTTGTAGTAGATAACTTTACAGGTCATAATATTGGTGATGTAAGAAATAGAGATTACAAAGCTGCAATGGATATGGCAAGAGGTGAATTAAGACCTACGTTTAATCAGGACGCTGTACAATTAATTGAAAGAGATGATGATGGTACTGCAATTGTTGCTGCTGATAGAACGGCTGCTAATTATGCAAAAACAGGCGATCTAATTACTTTACCATATACAGAATCAACTTTAATAGAACAACCGTATGCAAGTAAAACTTTAAATGTAAATCCATTTGATGTATTTACTTGGTCAGGTTCAGTAGAATTAACACCTCCAAGTGATGAATGGAAAGAAACAGAAAGAGCACCAGAATTAGTTATTAATAATGTTGGTGGTTTTGATACTTTAGTTTCTAATTTAGGAAATTCAGCATTAAATGGTGTAGAAATAGGCACAGTATGGAATGATTGGCAAGATTTCTGGACAGGTGCTCCTAGAGATGTTTCAAGTAGAGATGTTTCTGGTCAAGTAAGAGATGGACGTAGAGTATTTGTAAGAACCGAAGTTACAACTGAACAAACAGTTTCACAAACAAGAACAGGTATTAGACAAAGAATAGTTCCTCAAGTTGTTAGAAATTCAATAGGTGACAGAATAGTTAATGTTGCATTTGTACCATTCATAAGAAGTAGAACAATTACATTTAATGCTACAAGAATGAAACCAAATACTAGAGTTTATCCATTCTTTGATAACATAGATATATCTGCTTATGTATCACCCTCTACTTTAAATACAGACGCTAACGGTTCTGTAACAGGAACATTTACAATACCTGATCCTAAAACAGATTCAAATCCTAGATGGAGAACAGGAACAAGAGTATTCAGATTGACAAGTTCATCTACAGACGCAAGAACAGATGTAGAAACTTCAGGAGAGGCAGATTATGTTGCTAGAGGTATTTTAGAAACTGTACAAAATACAATTATTTCAACAAGAGAACCACAACTTGTTAGAGAAAGTACAAGTGATACAAGATCAATTACAAGAACATCTACACGTGCAAGTGATAGAACAGTTGGTTGGGTTGATCCATTAGCACAAACTTTCTTAATAGATGATGTTGGTGGAATATTCTTAACATCAATTGACTTATATTTTGCAAGTAAAGATAGTAATATACCTATTACTCTACAAATTAGAGAAGTTGTAAATGGTTATCCAGGTAAAACAATATTACCTTTTTCAGAAAAAACTTTATTACCAAGTGCTGTAAATACTAGTACAAACGCTACAACAGCAACTACATTTACATTTAACAGTCCAGTTTATTTACAAGAAAATACAGAATACTGTTTTGTATTATTAGCAAACTCAAACAACTATACAGCATACGTAGGTAGATTAGGAGAAACAGTAATAGGTTCTGATAGAACAATCTCTCAACAACCTTATGCTGGTGTACTATTTAAATCTCAAAACGGTTCTACTTGGACTGCTGAACAAAACGAAGACATTAAATTTAAAATGAAACGTGCTGAGTTCAGTAATGTTACAGGTACAGTTACATTAACAAATGATACTTTACCAACAAGAACATTAAGAACAAATCCTATTAGAACATTAGGTACAGGTTCTCCAGTTCTTAGAGTATTTCATCCAAATCACGGAATGCACGGTACAACAAACAATGTAACTATTGCTGGTTTAGCATCAGGAACATATAACGGTGTAAGTCACAATCAAATTAATGGTACATATACTCAAATTTCAAACATAACTTTAGATAGTTATGATATTGATCCAAACAACAATGTAGATTATACTGACCCAATAGTTAATCCTACAAGTGTTGGAGATATTGGTGGTTCAACTGTAACTGCAACACAAAATAGATTATATGATGTGTTAAATTTAAATCTATCTACAATGACAGTTCCTAGTACAAATATTTCTTACAAAATTAGACCTACAACAGGAAGGTCAATTAGTGGATCAGAAACACCATTTAGTTTAACTGCTGCTTC
>Ga0222715_10005520_pt1 | contig 10766 bp, 17 predicted proteins | sample C33_9DmetaG_FD_165056 | JGI IMG/M metagenome (GOLD analysis project Ga0222715, IMG submission 165056) | Estuarine water microbial communities from San Francisco Bay, California, United States - C33_9D | ecosystem: Environmental > Aquatic > Marine > Unclassified | place: USA: California... | reverse complement strand
GATGAATCCGAATACCGAGATACCTAAGGGAGAAGGAGTTAGTGGACTAATTCGTAAGGATGTTTGGGATGAAGTAGGAGGAAACGATCCAAGATTTGCTCCGGCAAGTTGGGACGACCATGACTTATTCCTTCGAATGCTTCAGCAGAACATCAGGTTTGTAATGCCTACTAAATCGGTTGTATGGCATTTTGGAGCTAGAGGAAGTCATAGACTCGAAGAGAACAACGGACAAAGCTCAGAACGTCAAGTTAAAGCCGAGAGAGAAAATATAAAGAAGTGGTTGGAAAAATGGGGAAGACTTCCTAAATTTGATTCTTACGGAATGATTTGCGGCTTGGTAGGAAAGGAGATACTATGACTGTAGCATGTTTAAAGTGTAGAGATAGAGGAACGTATAAGGATGCTTACGGTGAGTTTGTCTTCTGTAACTGCGAGCAGGGTAAGGAAGAGAAGCTAGACAGCATTATAACCACCGTGAAGGGTAGAATTTATACTATAGAAAAAACATTAGACCGCCTTAAGAAAGACCTAGATGAACTAAACAAGACTTATGATACCTAAAATTACATACTGTATACCGAGCAAGAATAACCTAGAGTATCTCAAGCTCTGTATTCCTTCTATCCGAGATAATGCTCATCGCTTTGATCATGCTATCTCTGTTTTTGTAGATGCTGATGATGAAGAACGCAGTACCGTAAAATGGCTCAGAGAGAATAAAGAGAAGTATGATCTCGATATTCACATTAATCCTTTTTTAGGATCTAAATTATTTGGGATAGGTAAAGCCTATGATTACCTAATCTACAATAGTGAGACAGAGATCTTTAGCATCTTCCACGCTGATATGGTTTTAGGAAAAGATGCTGACTTAAAGGCATTCGAACAGCTTGAAAAAGGTAAGGTAGTCTGCTCTACAAGAGTCGAACCTCCTCTTCATCCTAATGCCGGAGAAAAGATTATTCGAGCATTCGGCATTTGGCCAGAGGAGTTTGTAGAAAAAGGCTTCAACGCATTTGTTGAGGGTAGCTTAAATGATACGAGAGTAACAGGTGGAGTGTTTGCTCCATGGATGATGTACAAAGATGACTACAGAAAGATTGGAGGCCATGACCCGGCTCTTAAATCTGCCCGAGAAGATTCTGATGTCTTTAATAGACTTTCGTTAGCTGGTTTTGAGTTTAGACAGGTATGGAGCTCTTTAGTATACCACTTTACAGGACGAGGCGGACAGTTCCAGCACGGCTCTGTTCAAGGTGAAAAAGATAAAGAGTGGCAAAAGCTGATGAACAACTCTACTCGTGAATTTATTCGCAAATGGGGAACAGGAGTAAAGCATACAGCAATGATGGAACCTATCACCAGCCCTAAACTAGATACATCTATTGTATTAGAAAACGCAACCCCTGACCTACTTGAAGCACTAGAACCTTGGTGTAATAGAATCTATGTAGATAGTAATCTTATTGGACCTTATATTGAGAAGGAGCAGGAAAATACGGACAGTCAACTCCTCTACAGAGTATTAGATAAAGAAGAGGATCTAGAGACAGGAGATATAATATACCGTCTCGACGGTAAGACCTTCTCTGGTCAAGACTTTGCTATCCTAAACCAACTCCCAGATATCATCCATGCTCAAGGTAACACAGGAAGCAAATTCAAAGTTCAAAACTTTATCATAGAAGTTAGACAGATAGTTGATTCTAAAAAAGATCTTATTTATATTAAGAACCTATTCGATTAATTATGAAAAATAAAAAGAAATACGTAGTAAAGCTTGAGGTATTTGATAGCCAAGGAGAGACGCATACTAGAGTAGTTGAATGGGTTACTGATGATTTTGATAAGCTCATGGAAGAGTATCGTCGAACTCGCCACGTTAGTCATTTCGACATCCTAGAGAGCAGTCCGGTTTCCGGCAACGGTCTTTTACTTGGGTAACTATTTATATAAAACCTATCAAACTATGTCTAAAGCTAGAGAATACCTTTTGAAGGAAATCAAAACTGTACTCAATGAGGCAGTGAAAATAAACTTTATGGGTCATCAATTTTATCTGAAGGTAGATGTAAATGAAGACCCAAACAAGAAAGGAGTCAAAGTACAGTTTCTTCCTGTAGACTTTGGACAACTGACCAAAACTGAGCAAGACGACATTGCTATCGCACTTGGAGCAAAGCTAGAGGATGGTCTGTCGAAGCATGGCATTCGAATTGAAAGAGATAGAAACCTAAAAGATAAGACAATTATCGGGTTCTTCATCTACATCGAATACATTGACAGAATTATCAGACAAGCTCTTAAGGGGGTAGCAAATGGGGACGATAACACCTAGAGAAGTTCGTAAAATTATTATTTCCTCTATAGGAGGAAAGGTAACCGTACGTAAAAAAGAACTTGGAAAAGAAGTTTTGGAGAAGAAACTATTCATTCAGTGCATCGAACTCCTCCGTCAGATAGAGGATGAAAGTGCTTTTGCAATAGAGGAATTAGGAATTGATCTAACAACCTATGAAGAGAAATTCCTTATCATAATCAACAACCTATTCAGCTTACATTTTAATAAAGAGCAACATTCGCTAATCATGTACTATGTATATCAAGCTCCTTTGAACGAAGACTTCAATGGAGTTGTTGAGATAGAAGTACAGAGTAAAAAAGAAGAACACCCTCTGAAAACACCAGAGGATCTTTGGAAAATAGTAAACAAGCTAGGATAACGAATGACTAAGTTATGTGTGAAATGCGGGAATGATATTCCTGCAGGACGTTTGGAAGCCCTTCCTAATACAACTACCTGTGTAGCATGCTCGAGTGTTACAGCAAAAGCTGGTAGAATGGTAACCTATGGGGTAGGAGAAGAGATCCATACCGAAATAGAAGTATTGGAAAGAGAGGCGTATGAAGCTATCACTAGTCTGGAATCAACTAGAGGACATAAAAAGCCTAGAACGATTCCTAAAAAGATTGTAAGTTTTGAAGATGACGATGAATCTACAACAGGTAAGGAAGCGTACATCCAAAGTTCTTCTGAAGATGATGACTAGTGGCAGGACGTCCAAAGAAAATAATAACCAAAGAGCAGATCTTAGCAGCTCAGGCTAGAACGAAGTCCAACAAGGCAGCGTCTCGATATCTTCATGTTTCTTATAATCACTATAAGAAGTATGCTAAGATGTATAAAGATGAAGAGTCTGGAAAGTCTTTATTCGAACTTCATCTTAACCAAGCCGGTAAAGGTATTCCAAAGTTTGCAGGAGAGGAATCTCCTTTGGAGGACATTATTGAAGGAAGAGTACCTAGTAAGTATGTAGATCGAAAGAGACTTAAGGAGAGGATTATCTCTGAAGGTCTGCTCGAAGAGAAATGCCACCATTGCGGCTTTACAGAACAAAGGCTAGTTGATGCTAGAGCTCCTCTCATTCTCCATTTCAAAGATGGAGACAAGATAAACTTTCAGCTAAGCAATCTTGGACTGCTTTGCTACAATTGTTACTTTCTGTACGTTGGAGATATCTTCTCAGGAAGAGAACTTCATGCTATGGAGAATTATCAAGAAGAACCGAACAAGGTAGAACCCGATTGGGAGCTAGATGAATACATGATTGACCACCTAAGGGATCTAAATCTGTATGAAGATACTGCACCATCTGGATCTGAATTCATAGCCTATAAAGTTTAGTTACTATTTATAGTATATGGAAGACAAGAAACCAAAACGACCTGAACTCAAAGGAAAGCGTAGAAAGCCTCTCGAAAGAAAGGTAGCCGACCAGCTTGTAAAGCAGCATGAGCTTAATGAGAAGCTTAGAGAGAAGAAGATCAACCCCAGGTTCCTTGATATGTTTTAATCAACTAGTTGCCTCCTGCCATTAACTTTCTTATACTATAAGACTAGACGGTAAGAGACATGAACAGAACATTTATTGTTGCATGGGTACTGTCCCTTGCGTTCATTACCCCCGGATCAGTATCCACTGGAGCCGATTCTACTATAGAGTTTGTTGCTCAAGTAGAACAGCCACCAAGTGAGCTTACCTTGTTCCTGGATGCTCTTGGATATCAAGAGTCCGGAAATAGGTACTGGGTAATAAACCGATACGGCTATATGGGCAGGTACCAGTTCGGTAGAGATACTCTTAGAGGACTTGGCTACAATGTAACTCGAAAGGAGTTTCTCAACTCTCCAGAACTGCAAGAAGAAGCTATGATGAAGCTTCTAGAACATAACAAGTTCGTTCTTCGTAACTACATCAAACACTACGAAGGTAGAAAGGTATACGGGGTCAAGGTAACCGAAAGCGGTATGCTTGCAGCAGCACATCTTGTAGGACCTCAGCAGGTCAAGACATTCCTACGTACAGGTAAGGTTGCCAGAGACGGTAACAATGTCACGATGACATCGTACATGAGAAGATTTGGCGGCTTCGAGTTGAACCTAGAAGGATAGGTTCGTAGATTTAAACAAAAAGGTTTTACGTTGATTAAGGTACCCGATATCATACTTGGAGTAGGAAGCTTCTCGATAGCACACCTACTTACCTTCTACCAGCTGAATGGTCAGTTCTTAGAGAAGACAGATTGGTTTAGAGAGAATACTTTTCTGGTTGCAGCAGTAGGAATTATAATTTCGTTTTTCTATATTTGGGGTACGAAGTATACTGTAGCAGGAATGGACGGACTTCTATGGCCTGCCCGGTTTATTGGCTTTAGTATAGGAATCCTGTTTTATGCTATTTTAGTCAACTTTCATTTCAACGAAGGCATAGAGTTAAAGACTCTAGTAAGTTTAGTCCTTTGCTTGGCCCTTATTGCAATTCAAGTCCTTTGGAAGTAAATTAAGAAGATCATGTCAGAAAAGACTGGACATCTTATCAAGCTCGAATACGACTTTCATACATCAAGTGTATGCGAGGCTTTTATTTTAGGAGAGTGGATTAGAGTAACTGAAAGAGAGTTTAGATCTTTCGATGGACCTCGTCGTCTGATTCGTCCTGTAGGCGGTACACCCCGTCGATGGCTTGAAGGAGATCCTATTGAAACGGTAGACTACTTTGGCCCTGTCTATGTATTTCATACGAACGATATAGTTCCCTACGAAGGTACTAACAAAATTATTTACGGACCAGATCCTGTCCGTCCAGAAGAACGAAAAAAGGAACATGAGAGAACTTACGTTTGAGAGTTCAGAAGACTTTAGAAACTCTTTCGTTGGAGAAGCTATTAAGTATTCCTTAGAAGCTACCGATAGTATAGAGGAAGCTTTCAGAGAAGGTCAGAAAGAAGCCAAGCTATTTCAGATTGCTATAGAAGATGTAGACTATACTTTCCAGATAGTTGTACCTAAGAAAGATTGGCTCAGTGTACTCGAAGCGGCCTTTGAAAGATTCCAAGAAGTAGATATGGTAGATAGAACTATCGATACTTGGACATTGATTAGAGATATAAAAGAAAAAGCATGAACTGGGACGAATACTTTCTTAATATAGCCGAACAGGTTAAACTCAAATCCAAAGACAGATCTACTCAGATTGGAGCTGTAATTGTAGGACGTAATAGAGAGATTGTCTCTACAGGGTACAATTCCTTTCCGAGAGGTATAGATGATTCTGTTTTAGAGCGTCAGGAGAGACCTGAGAAGTATTTCTGGTTCGAGCATGCAGAACGTAACGCCATCTACAATGCAGCTCTCATCGGAGCAAGTACCGAAGGATGCACCATATACCTATCCTGTGAGATTCCATGCGCAGACTGTACAAGGGGAATCATCAATAGCGGCATCAGAGAAATCGTCTGCAAGCGAGATAGAGTGACACATCAGGATAAGTGGCTTGAATCCGGTCAACGCAGCCTTACCATGCTCAACGAGGCAGGCGTCAAGGTTAGGTACTATAGTTAAAGATTCGTTTAACTTACACAACATAGTAGGTACCTACCTATCTAGGGTCTATATTTGTTATGTAAGTAATCAAAACAAAGGAGATCTACAATGCATTACATGCAAGCACTGAATCAAGAAGGCGGACTTCGGTTCATGTCTAAAGACGAAGTACGGGAAGTATGTCCGGTTGCCTTCGAGAAAGCACCAACCAATCCTGACCTTAGCGAGCAATACCAGCACGCAGATACAGAGACGATCATCGACGACTTGGCCGAGCTTGGATGGTATCCGACTCGAGCTATGATGCGTAAGCGTCGTAAGAATAGCACGATCTTTAGCAAGCATATGGTCGTCTTTACTAATCCGGATATCAAGATCACCGGAGATGACGAAGTATATCCTCAGCTACTTGTAACCAACTCACATGATGGCTTCAATGCTTTCAAGTTCCACGTCGGACTCTTCCGTATGATTTGCTCTAACGGATTGGTTGTCTCGACAGAAGACTTTGCTAAGTTCCGTATTCCTCACAAAGGATATACCTTTGACCAGCTTCGTGAGATTGTAGCCAAGACTGTAGAGGCTCTTCCTGAGCAGGTTACTGTCATGAACAAGATGCAGGAACGTGTCTTAACAGAACAGGAGCAGTACGATCTTGCTCTTCAGGCAGTACTTCTTCGCTCTGGTATCGCTACTGGATCTACAAAGCATGATATTGAAGTGACAGAAGATACGCTCAAAGAAATTCTCGAACCTATCCGTCGAGAAGATCGAGGAGATGATCTCTGGCGAGTCTTTAACCGAGTCCAGGAGTCTATGGTTGATGGAGGCTTTACTGCTTCTCTTCGCCCAGGAAAGAAAGCTCGTAAGGTTCGGTCAATTGCAAGCTTTGAGAAAGACCTGAAAGTAAATCAGGAATTGTTCAACTACGCACTCGAAATGGTGGCTTAAATGATACAGTTTACTAAAGACCTAATTCTCTCAAACATGGCTCCGGTTAAGGGAATGAATCACCTCCGATTCCATCTTAACTTAAAGGGTTATTCCGTCTCCATCATAGGAGGCGGGATGGCCTACGGAGATGGGAAAGATACTTTTGAAGTAATGATTACTCGAGGAGATGAGACGGTTACTTCATCCATGTTTGCGGGTAGTTGTGACCCTGATAATCAGGTTGCTGGCTATCTTCCAATCGATAAAGTTGTTTCCGAATTGAATAACTTTTTTGATAACGATAACTATGTTTAACTTCTTGATCTTACCTTTGACAATTCTTACTCTAGGAGTATTGCTTATCAAAGGTATTGATCGTATTATTAACTGGTAAAAGGGCCTTAACTACACCCTTGTAGGCAAATTGGCAAAGCCGGTAGATTTAGGGTCTGCTGTTTGTGGGTTCGACTCCTACCAAGGGTACAAAAATGCTCCTGTAGCTCAACTGGATAGTTTTTGGATACTCTCCGCTATTTATACCGGAACCTAAAACCAAACTACTATGAAGAAGAGCCGGTACAGCGTATCAAGAAAGGGATACTCACATAAAGGAACGGAGAAGCATAAATGTAAAAAATGTGACCAGGACAATCCTGATGAATTTTATGGAAAGAAGAAAACGGAATGTAAGAAGTGCTTTAACAGAAGATCTGTAGAACGTCGTCGAGAGTGGAAACGTCGAGCAGTAAACCTTTTAGGAGGAGAGTGCGTTAGGTGCGGGTACAGTAGGTACGTTGGCGCCCTAGAGTTCCATCATAAAGATCCATCCCAAAAAGACGTAACCGTTTCAGCCTCCGGCAAGGCCTGGGACGTTATTAAGGAGGAGGTACTTAAGTGCGACCTTCTTTGTTCTAACTGCCATAGAGAGGTTCATGATGAGCTTCGAAAGACATAAACATGCCCCTATAGCTTAACGGATAAAGCCCCGCTCTTCTAAAGCGGTGATATTGGTTCGATTCCAGTTAGGGGTACAATGCCCCCGTGGTGAAATAGGTAAACACTGCGGACTTGTTCTTTTAGAATTAACGAGTGCCTAGAGGGAAACTTCTAGAGTAGAACCTGTCAAATTCGGGGAAACCTTAACGAGTAATGTCGATGGTAATCCCGAGCCAAGCCCGTAAGGGAAGGTGTAGAGACTTGACGGCAGGTACCTAAGTCGAAAGGTAAGGTAAAGAGAAAGTCCAGACCACAAACGTAAGGCTGTGAAAGCAGTAGCTGGTAAGAAAATCCGTTGCCGTATGGCTTGCCGGTTCGAGTCCGGCCGGGGGTACAAAAAGATCCCATAGCTCAGCTGGTAGAGCATCTGACTTTTAATCAGAGGGTCGCAGGTTCGAATCCTGCTGGGATCACAGCTATTTATAAACAAAAAACTATGCCAAAGGATAATATCAACGAAGCAGTAGAGCAGAGACTCGAACTAGAACGTCTACACGAGTTAGCAACCCGCTTTGAATTTGGTGGGGAAGAGTATGCCGACATCATGGACATGCCACAACTGTCTAACCTGTTCCACAATAATGCAACTCACGGCTCCGATGATAGCCCTTTGATGGACTTCAGGCAGTTTCTACACGCAGTCGAAACATACAAAGAAGCTATTGAAGACATGTATGCAGGTATAGCTGAAAGAAAAAAGTAGTTTAAATAAGGTAAATAGTTGGAGCTTACTTAAAGGGTGCATATCTTTAGCCTATCAGGAAAAAGCCTCCTTCGCTTAGTGGTCGATAGCACCGGTTTTGTAAACCGGATCCATAAGGACTCGTTGGTTCGAATCCAACAGGAGGCTCTTACCTATTTATCTTATGACTAAAAAGAAAAGTAAACAGTTACCATTACAAAACGTTGTTCAAGAATATAAAGAAGCCTCACCACATGAGCTGTGGTATGAAGGCGTATTGATGAACTTTACTTATGGACTACTACAAGGATCGCTTATCTCTTTCATCGCTCTCAGAGCTGACATTGTAGTCCTTCTATCGTATTTGATGTTTTACTTTTTTCTCGGCAAAATTGTGAATAGGCCTAAGTATGTAACGGACTTAGGCAAGTTTATCGTATTCCCTATTCCCACTACTCTAGGTGCATTCCTGGGGTATAAACTTGCTCCATACATTACAACCCTATTTCAACAATAAAACTAAAGGTTATACTAGTTTAATTAAACAAAACCAAAGATAAAATGAAAAAACTATTACTGGTTGGATTGATGTGTATGGCTACGGCTATTACATCATATGCCCAGACATCCGGTAAAGTAGTTGACTCTGTATCTAACGAAGCTCTTCCAGGTGCGACCATCGTAACTGAAGACGGAGTTGGAACTGTAACTGGTTTGGACGGTACGTTCGAACTAGATGTAGAAACAGGAGTTACTCTACTTGTATCGTATATTGGGTACGAAACCCAGGAAGTCGTATCAGCAGCTGATATGAGAGTACTTCTAGTATCTTCCGATATTGCACTCGGTGAGGTATCAGTAATTGCTTCCATCGCTGTTGATCGTAAAACCCCTGTAGCTTATTCGACTATCACGCCGAAAGAGCTAGAGGAGAATTACGGAGCTAAAGAGCTTCCGGAAGTACTCAATATGACTCCGGCTGTCTATGCAACCAAGCAAGGCGGTGGTATTGGAGACTCACGCATCAACATTCGTGGATTTGACCAGAGAAATGTTGCCGTTATGATTAACGGTATTCCGGTCAACGATATGGAAAACGGATGGGTATACTGGTCTAACTGGGCCGGTCTCGGTGATGCAGTATCTCGCATTCAGGTTCAAAGAGGCCTCGGTGCTTCTAAATTAGCTATCAGCTCTGTTGGTGGTACGATTAACCTGATTACGAAATCGACTGAGTCTACGGCATCTACATTCGCTCAATTTGATGCTACATCCTACGGACGCTTCAAAGCTCTCTACGGATTGAATACTGGCCGTACCAAGAATAATACAGCCTACTCATTTGTGGTTTCTACCACGCAGGGTGAAGGATATGTAGAAGGTACTTTTGTAAATGCCTACTCCTATTTCTTCTCTGCCTCGAAAGAGTTTGGTAAGAATCATCGCTTAGTCTTTACCGGCGTCGGTGCACCTCAAGAGCACGGCCAGCGTGATCGAATGCTATCTCGTGAAGAGGTAGATCAGTTTGGCATTCGCCATAACAAAGATCTTGGCTTCCGTAACAGTAAAGAACTCAACCAGCGTATCAACTACTACCACAAGCCACAGTTTGCTCTTAACCACTACTGGAATGTAAACCCGACTACTATTCTCAGCACGTCGACTTACTTCTCGTTTGGTCATGGAGGCGGCTCCGGTCCTCTTGGCAACTACGCCCCCGTAGACAGCGAAGGACATATTGATTGGGATAGCCTAATTGCTGATAACGAAGCCAATGGCGAGTCTGTTGGCATCCTTCGTAACTCGGTTAACAACCACCGTTGGATTGGAGTTCTTTCTACTCTGAATAAATCAGTTGGAGAGAATATCGATCTTACGCTCGGTGTAGATGCTCGTGACTACAAAGGAGAGCACTTCCGGGAGGTACGGGACCTACTTGGCGGAAGCCTGTGGACAGAATCGTTTAAGTACTCGGTAGAGTGTCCTCGTAACAGCTGCGGACTTAATGATGTTCGCACAGTGGACGATAACTCTACTTCGTACTGGAACGTCGTTGCTGTAACACCTGTAGGTAACCGCATTGCATACGACAACGATGGCCTTGTACGCTACCTTGGAGCATTTGGCCAGGTTGAATACTCGACCGGTCCGGTTTCTACCTTCCTTGCTGGTTCTGTTTCTAGAACAAACAACACTCGTGTAGATAGATATAACTATATCGACGAAGCTACTCAAACTTCGGAGACAGTATCGATCAACGGGTACAAT
>Ga0222715_10005519_pt1 | contig 10766 bp, 11 predicted proteins | sample C33_9DmetaG_FD_165056 | JGI IMG/M metagenome (GOLD analysis project Ga0222715, IMG submission 165056) | Estuarine water microbial communities from San Francisco Bay, California, United States - C33_9D | ecosystem: Environmental > Aquatic > Marine > Unclassified | place: USA: California... | reverse complement strand
GGGTCTATCTCACGATGCTGATACAGCAGCCGAATATTCTCGGAGTCAGTGTTGATGCGAAATCCAACCAAATCATGAAAGTCGAGAAACCTAAAAACAGTCTGAAGCTCATGGTAACCATCACTTCTTTGAGAGAGTACCCTTAGTAACAGATTAATCTTGGCTGGAGATTGGTAATAATCGAAACCCGCGAGTTTGTTTTTTAAATTTGCTTCCACTTATCTATTACGAACTTTAGTTTCATTTTCTCGAACTCAAGCGACATTTTACGCGGGAGCAACGTATCCTCCTTGTAAGCGTCGTATGTCACCTTCCAACCATTTTGCTCAAAATAGGTCAATCGTCCCAAACTATCCTTCGGTGAGATACGTCTAATCGGCTCACCAGGCTGCAGCTTACCCTTGACCCAGTGTTGCATCCCACCAAGTGGAAAACGCCAACCCAAGACTTTCTCAGTCAAATCCTCCGCATTGCTAGCCTGAAAACTTTCGTCTTTCGTCTCAAGAACTGCCCCCGCACTCCGAGATACAAGAATTGTAGCCAGCGTTGTCCCCACTGGGGTCAAAACTCTGATTGAGTCTCTATCCGGAAAATGCCTCCACAATATTTTTGCAGACGAACCTTCGCCCTCGATGGTTACGGCCAACCTACCCTGTAGATAAAATTCTTCTTCAACTAAAGTGGATTCTCTGTGAACGTATTCTTTGAGAGTATTACAACCACTGAGCAAGATGATGGAAAGAATTAAAAATCGGTTTTTTCCCAGGAGACTCATCTGCTAATCGTACAACAAACGATTCACCGTATTTTTCAAAACATCGTTATCGGGGTGAGCAACGACAGCGTCTTGGAGAATTGATTTTGCCTCGTCTTTGCGCCCGATAACCCATAAAACTTCTCCCAAATGAGCAGCTATTTCGGGGTCCCGCCTTTGGCTGTAAGCCCTGCGCAACAGTTCAAGGCTCTCGTCATAATTATGGAGGCGATACTCCACCCAACCCATGCTATCAAGAATCATGAAATTATCAGGCGCCAAGTCTAGAGCTATTTTTATAAGCTCCTTGGCCTCCTCGAAACGATCCGTAACATCGGCGAGTGTGTAGCCAAGCGCGTTATAGACGTAGGGGTTATTTGGCTGTATCTGTATCAACCTACGCAGCCTCGTTTCCATGGTCGCCATATCTCCTAATTTTTCAGCTAATAGCGCCGAGTCATACAAAAAATCGGGGTTATCCGGTTTTTCTTTCAGTCCAATCTCTAATTGCTGGAAAGCTCGATCTAGCTCATTCGACTCTCGCAAAAGCGCCGCCTTGATCTGAACGAGCTCAACATAGTATTGCGGCATTCGGTTAATTTTCTCATCTAGATCACCAATGGCATTCTCTATCCCATCTGTTTTCAACTTTAGATGCGCTAAGCGCGATTGAGCTTCCGGGAAAAGACCACCAGGAGACACCGTTTCGTACCACCGCGCTGCCAATGCGTAATCTTCTCTCGACTGGGAAATCTGACCGAGATTCAGATAGGCAGCATCTTTATCTTCGTAACCAAGTGCCAGAGCCATGTGTATGCGGGATTCTGCCTCATCAAATTCTCCAAGTTCCAGATATACGAGCCCGAGGGTAAATTTTAAACTCGGGTTTGAGGGGTCGGCCTGAATAAGATCCACCATATGAGGAATGACCTTCTCATAATCTCGATTGCGTATCAGATCTTGGGCGTAAATCGATCTTGCCTCAGACGCCCCAGGATGATCTTTAATAAATTGCTCCAAAAAATTAGATGCCCCCACTACACTCAGCTCTCTCAGCGCTCTCGCTTTCTCTATCGCAACCTCTTCCCAGGAACCATTGGTCGTTAGCGCGCGATCAAAATAATCGATTGCCTGAGCAAATAGTCCGGCAGCGCTCGCCGACTTACCAAGGGAAAATGATTTATGCCCAGAGTTTGTCACGCCAGAGAGGCTTCTCTCTAAAAACTCGAAAGCCTGTTTTTTGAAGGGTGTTCGCAACGTCAATTCTAAGAAATAGTCTATCTTTTGAATGTCGGAAAGATCCTCCGCGGATAAAAAACGTATCGCAATCGGACGAGCATCCTCAAAGCTTCCCATCCTCACCAACATTGTCAGCATAATCAGCTGAGCCTTCCGAGATGATGGCTCCAATCGATACCATATTTGAGCTGATTTGAGGGCAAGATCTTCTCTTCTAGCTTGATTGGCGGTATCGGCAGCTAACTCCGCTATCCGCGGGTCTTCCAATCCAAGAAGCAGCTCATAGTAAGCCTCTGCAGCCAAGTCATTCAGTTGATTCTTTCTAGCCATCTCCGCTAAGAGAAACTTAAACATGAGGTCAGCAAATCGAGGCGGCTCTTCTCTAACTGAGTGAGGTGGGATGTAATCCGGATCAGAACTATCCGCAAAAGAGGTGCCATGTATGGACACCAAGAGGCAGAGACCAAATAAAAATCGCAAACTCCAGGATATCTTTATTCTCATAATTTTCTCTATCTATCCAAACAGCAATTAAATTCCGACTACACTCGGCTATAAACGTTCTCTGAAAGAATTGATTGGGCCGATTGGTCTTCAAACCAAACCGCGGATTCTGTATATTAGCGGGTTTACAGCCGTGATATCCCTTTGAAGTAAGCTTAATAAAATTTTTCAGGTACTGAAAACGTGACCAGCAGCCAAGCGCTCACCCTTAGTGCAAGTGGTTTAACCCGCAAGTACGGGAATAATATTGCAGCAAAAAACGTGTCTATTGACCTCTATAAAGGTCAAATCGTTGGGTTACTTGGGCCAAATGGCGCGGGAAAATCGACAACCATGAAAATGATCACTGGCAATTTAGCCCCTTCCGAGGGAGGGGTTCAAATATGCGGTATTGATCTAATAGAAAAGCCTTTGGACGCGAAAGCAAAAATTGGCTATCTGCCTGAAATTCCACCTTTGTACAAAGAGCTTCGTGTAGACGAGTATTTAACTCTAGCCGCCCGATTACACCGCGTTGCTAGCAAAAAAGTTTCTGAGGCCGTGAATAAAGCAGAAGAAAGGGTCGGCGTCACTCACATGAGACGAAGGCTCATTGGATCCTTATCAAAAGGTTACCAACAACGTGTGGGAATTGCTCAAGCCATAATTCACGAACCAGAGGTCATCATTTTAGATGAGCCCACGGTCGGGCTTGATCCGAACCAAATCTTAGAGATTCGCGACTTAATACGGCAGCTTGGCAACGAACATAGTGTCATTCTTTCGACCCACATATTGCAGGAAGTCGAGGCGATTTGCGATCGAGTTCAGATACTGCATCATGGATCGGTGGTATTTAACGATGCCATATCTGGGTTACGGCAATTCCGTGCTGGAAAAACAATCCAGGCGGGCTTTCGCACGCCTCCTGATTTAGTAGAGTTACAGACCGCACTACCAGACACGGTATGCAGCATTGTAAGAAACGGGGTTTTCAGAATTCAGGCCTCCTCTTCAGAGGACCCCACCAGCACTATCGTGCGGAAAAGCGTTGAATGTTCTTGGAACTTATATGAGCTCTCTGGCGCACAAGCTTCGGTCGAAGAGGTCTTCGCAGAATTAACCAAACAAAGCTCGTGACAACCCTGAAACTCCCTAAAAAAATCTTTTTGCTAAGTTAACAATGATATTCACGATTGCTCATAAAGAATTAAAGTCCATGTTCTCCTCGCCCCTGGCTTGGGTCGTTCTTGCTTTTGTTCAGGGAGTAATAGCGTACGTTTTTATTGGATCACTGAATGGATTTTTAATTGCTCAGGCGCAACTTGCAAGAACACCAAACGCTGCTGGCTTAACGGAGATAGCTATTGTCCCAATGTTTGGGGTGGGGCAAATGCTACTTCTCATGTCGATTCCACTTCTAACAATGAGGTTAATTTCAGAGGAAAAACGCAATCAGACTATGGCGTTTTTAATTTCTGCGCCCATATCAATGACGCAGATCATAGTTGGAAAATTTCTTGCAATGGCAACTTTCCTTTTCTTGATTCTCTTGCTCATCGCATGCATGGCGCTCTCGGTAACTGCCGGAGGGACAATTGACTCGGGTTTGTTGATAGCAAACCTTATTGGGTTATTTCTGCTTGGGATCAGCTTTGCTGCGATCGGAATCTATATATCATGCCTGACGACCCACCCAGTTGTTGCGGCCATACTTTCGCTAGCCGTTTTTTTGGGACTTTGGATTATCAACCTCGCCTCATCGAATCCAGAAAGCTGGCTTAACGTTGTGTCCTTACTCAAAAGATTTGAAGGATTTATGAATGGCTTCGTTGGGATTGCTGATGTTGCTTATTTCCTAGTAATAACTTGTTTCTTTCTAGTTCTCTCGATCCGGAGACTAGATTCTGAACGTTTACGCGCATGAAAATTACATCTCGGTTTCGAACTGGAGTACTGGTACAGAACGGTATCTTTCTAGCACTACTGCTAGCGGTTTCTGTATTGGTAGTTTTTTTAGCTCAACAATCCAATATTAAGCTCGATTTAACTTACAGTCAGCGCAATACGCTCACCGACGAAACGTTAGCACTTCTGCAGGACATAGATGCTCCTATTGAGATAACTGCATTCGCGTTCCCCGATGCTGACGGCGACATGCAATCTGTCGTTAGTAAATTCCTTACCCCCTATCAGGCGGCCAAGTCAGATATTCGCGTTAATTTTGTCGACCCGAGAGAAGAGCCCAACATTGCGCGGCAAGCTGGAGTAACCAAAAACGGCGAACTCCGCATAAAAATTAATGAGCGAAGCGAAAATTTAAAATCTCATTCCGAGCAAGATCTAGTAAATCTGATTATCAGACTTATGAGATTCAATAAGCGTGTAGTCGTTGGGCTGATTGGACACGGCGAGGGTGATCTCAGAGGGCAAGGAAGTAGGGATCTCGGCGATTTAGCGGGTCAGCTAACTGCCAGAGGCTTTAAACTTGATACGCTTAATTTCGCGTCGGGAGGAATGCCCAATCCTGGAGACAATGTGTTACTGATCGCATCTCCAACATCGGATCTGCTGCCCGGCGAAACCAATCGTATTAAAAGATTTGTAGACAATGGTGGTGATCTACTTTGGTTTGTTGAACCAAATAAAACAGGAAAACTGGATGAGCTAGCGGACCTTATTGGTATCGAGCTACCACTAGGGATCGTGTTAGATCCTGGCGCTAAATTACGCGGACTACCCTCGGCAACCTTTGCCCTCGCCGCTCATTACGGTAAACATCCGATCACGGAAAAAATGGAGAGCAATACCCTCTTCCCACACTCTAGGATGATCGTGCCAGCAGACGACGGGGAATTCAGGTTCGCTCCACTCGTCGAAGTCGCCGAGCAGGGCTGGTTTGAATCGGGCGATATAAAGAATGCGACGTTTGACCCGAAATCGGATATCAAGGGACCTATCGTTGTGGCAGCCGCGCTGGAGCGCAATACAAAGGAGCGCACTCAACGTATCGTCGTTGTCGGCTCAGCCTTCGCTTTTTCGAATGAATATTTAAGTTCACTAGGTAATTCAGATCTTGCACTGGGCATGTTGAATTGGCTTTCCGGAGACGAAAAACTAATCTCGATAGCGCCAAAGTCGCGAGTTGACTTGAACCTTGATCTTTCTCCACTGGCGGTCTCACTCATCGTTAATGGATTTCTGGTGGTTCTTCCGCTTGGATTTATCTGTGCAGGGGGATTGATTTGGTGGCGTAGACGAAGAGCATGAGATCGAGGCTGCTGCTAAATGTTTGTCTGGCCCTCGTGCTTGCTGGTCTAGCGTATTATGTCGCGTATAGACCTCATGAATCCCAACAGGAAACTGCGAGTCACTTAGTAACAGTCGACCGAAAAGCAATAAATACGATCGAGGTCGAAAAATACAAGGAATTCGTTCTGAAGCTTGAAAAAAGATCGAGGACTTGGTTCGTTAATGCTCCGTTCAGAGCCCGCGCAAGCAACGATAGTGTTGATCTCATTTTAGATATCAGTGAAGCAACGTCAAGCAGTTCGATCTCAAGTGCGAATGACGCACAATATGGTTTCGACGCACCAACTTATCGACTTAACCTTAACGACCAAAGGATCATATTTGGAAAAGTCAATGAGTTGATCAATGAGCAATATGTCAGAACGATGAGTGATACATTCCTCGTACGCACACATTTCGGCTATAACTTACCCTACACACCAGAAAAAATTATTAGTGAGAAAATTTTGGGACCCGAAGAACATCCCATCAGCTTTGATTTCGGCGATTGGCATGCAACCAAAACGAATGGCGAATGGAAAGTATCAGGCGCTACACACTTATCCAGCCGCGAAATAGAAATATGGGCATCAGGTTGGCGCATTACCTCGGCAATCAACGTGGAAACCAGCCGAAAGAATAATGAGAGCTCTCCCCGCGTGATGAAAGTTGGATTCGAGGATGGGAAAACAGTATCGTTTACCTTCATTCAACATGACCAAGGCTTTAGTATCGATCGCTCGGATGAGGATATTAGATACAATGTAGGAACCGAAAGCGGGACCAGATTGCTCAATCCAATTGAAGTTGCCAAGACTCTCTAAAAAAATTATGGATTGGTAACGTGCCAGAATTACCAGAGGTTGAAATAACTAAACGCGGGATCGAACCTCACATTGTTGGCAAAAGAATCCGAGAACTTTTAGTACGTGATCGACGCTTGCGTTGGCCTATCGAGAAGGGATTAGAAAAAAAATTAAAAGCGTCGAAAGTTCTCAGCGTTGCAAGACGCGCAAAATATATCCTTGTAAATTGTGACTCAGGCTGTCTCATCATACATCTAGGAATGTCTGGCAGCCTGCGCATTTTGTCGGAGACGCAGAAACCCGGCAAGCATGACCACTTTGATTTGACCTTCGAGGATGGAAGTATCTTGCGTTATCGAGATCCACGGAGATTTGGTGCCCTATTATGGACCGAGGACAATCCTAGCCTCCACCCCAGGATTAAAAATTTAGGACCCGAACCACTCGAAAGCAAATTTGATTGGCGGGCTCTCAGAGACAGAATTTCGGGAAGCGAATCGCCGATAAAGCTTCAAATTATGAAAAATGAGGTGGTCGTTGGAGTTGGAAATATTTACGCCAATGAATCGCTATTCCGTGCGGGAATTCACCCACACACCATCGCCAAAAAGGTAGGTACCATACGCTCAAAACGACTAGTCGCTGCGATCAAAGAAACCCTCGCATCCGCGATAGAAGCAGGAGGGAGCAGCCTACGTGACTTTTATCAAGCAGATGGCACCAAGGGGTACTTTCAACAAAATTATTTTGTTTATGGACAAGGAGGAAAGAGCTGTAGAGTGTGTGGTCACACTATTCGGTCAACGACGACTAGTCAACGCTCAACTTTTTTTTGCTCAAATTGTCAGAAACGATGACTCTCAATCAAGCTTGATTATTACGCTCATGCATTAAATGTTGGTATTTCAGCAGTAGCTGTTCACGGGACTCCACCCGCTTTTTGTCTTGCGGAATACAATCCACTGGGCAAACCTCTTGACACTGTGGATTGTCAAAGTGACCGACACACTCAGTACATTTATCCGGATCAATTTCATAAATTTCTAAACCTTGATAAATCGCCTCGTTCGGACACTCTGGTTCACATACATCACAATTTATACATTCGTCGGTGATCATCAACGCCATGATGTCTCCCCACTAAGAAAGTCGTTTTTGAATGTGCTGTAGAACAAGCGGATTAACAAATGGGGACACATCGCCGCCTAATAAGGCTATCTCTCGAACCATGGTTCCAGATATAAATGTGTATTGCTCAGCGGGAGTGAGAAAAAGTGTCTCAACATCTGGGTATAGATTTCGGTTCATACCCGATAATTGAAACTCATATTCGAAATCTGACACAGCTCGTAGGCCTCGCACCACAATCTTCGCTTGATTTTCACGGATAAAATCCATTAGCAACCCCGAAAAACCAGCGACAAACACGTTGCCAAAAGGAGTAACTACCTCCTTTGCAATCTTTACCCTGTCCGCCAAAGAGAACAGCGGATTTTTAGCTTGACTATCGGCTACAGCAACGATCACCTCATCAAAGAGAGAAGCAGCACGACGAACAAGATCCTCGTGTCCTTTGGTGAAAGGATCGAAAGTACCTGGATAAACAGCCCGCTTCATTTTAGTGCTCATTGTTTGAGACAAACTCTAATAACATATAGGTAACCTGTCCTGCCTTGCCCCGCTTTATCTCAACATAATCGCGCGGGATGCCTGGAAGACCCGAACTTTCCACATAGATTCTACTATTTCTTGAAAGGTGTTTGGGTAATTGTTCGAGAGCCATGGTTAGAAGCGCTGTTCGAAATGGCGGATCTAAAAACACTACATCAAATTTTTTTTGGTTCTGACTCAGGAATGTTTCTGCCGTCTGGCGAGTGAAATGAATATTTTTTGCCGCTAATCGCTGTAAATTATTTTCCGTCGCTTTTTCCACTTCGAGACTGGAATCGACTAACACAACTTCTTCAGCACCTCTAGACGCAGCCTCGAATCCAAGGGCACCACTTCCGCAAAAAAGATCAAGACAACGAAGTCCTTGAAGAGTCTGCCCAAGCCAATTAAACAACGTTTCTCGTACGCGATCGGGTGTCGGCCTCAGAGCCGTAACGTTCGGGAATGTCAACAATCTTCCGCGCCAGACACCTCCTACAACTCGGACTTTATTCGACTCTCTCAATTGGAGCCACGAGGTTTAGGCCCAACAATTACCTTCACAGCATTCGAGAGATCCATACGTCTTTTCAGCGCATCGCGAACTTCATCGAGTGTGATTTGTTCCACTCTTTGCTTGAAGGTGTCGATGTAATCGAGAGGCAAATTATAAAAGCCAACGGTCGAAAAATAGTCCAGCAACTCCGCATTACTGTCCACATTCAATGCGAACGCCCCAATAAAATATTTTTTAGCAGCAACGAGCTCCTGTTCTGTTGGACCTTTTTCTACGAATTTATTAGCAATTTCCATGGTGACATCTACAGCTTCCCAGACCTGATCTTTTTTGGTCGTAAAAGAAATCACAAATGCCCCCGAGAACTTCAAGGGACTAAAGTAACTATAAACCCCATATGTCAAACCGCGCTTTTCCCGTAACTCGTCATTTAATAGTGAGGTCATCCCTCCGCCGCCGAGTATTTGATTGGCCAGTGTAAGCGCTAGGTAGTCTGGGTCTCCTCGCTGTATCCCTGGGATACCAATACGCACATGCGCCTGGCTAGCCGGATTCTCAACTACAAATTCTCCGCCTGGCAAGCTACTAACGTTCGAAAACTCCCCAACAAACGGAGCTGTTTGGCTACCAATCGCTAACGACAGTTTTTCCGATATCTCTTTCGCCGCCGCTTTTGGTATATCGCCCACTATTGTGATCACTGCACCTTCAGAAAAGAAATGCTGTTTGTAAAATTCCAATAAATCTTCGCGCGTTATCGTAGAAACAGTCTCTTTCGTACCATAAGTAGAATTTCCATATGGATGCTCACCATAGATCTTAGAGATGAACAATTTTGCGGCGACTGATCCCGGCCTGATTTCCATTTCTCGAATTGAAGTAAGAATACTCTCTCTCTCACGATCTATTGCTATCTCTGGAAAGCTGGGGCCTCCAAGGATTTCACTCAATAATTCGACCGACTCATCTAATTCCTTTTTGTACGACAGACTCCGCATAGTTACTCCCGAGCGGTCGAAGTCAAAACTACCTCCAAGTTGTGTTCCAATAGAAGCAAACAGCTCAGAAATCTGGTTCTCATCTTTGGTATCTGTGCCTTTATCCAAAGTCCCGAGCACCATTCTGGCAACCCCTTGTTTTGCGACCGGATCAAACACGGAGCCGGCTGGGAAATCTACAGAGATGTCAACCATCGGTAGTACATCAGTTTGAACGTAGATGACCTTTGATCCGGCAGCAGTCAGCCAAGACTCCTTATCGACAGCACCAAGAACAAGCGTTGACGAGAATAATGCAAGGACAATGACGCTTCTCACAAAAAGGGGGAGTCTTAGGAATTTTTTCACGGTTAGCTTCTATAGTTTTTGAAATTTAGACTTCAGGATTAGCTCGGTACCTATTGGGGTAGCAAAACCCCTACGGTCATGTTGTCTTCGTTGAGATATTTAATCGCGACCTGCTTAACTTGATCCGGTGTTATTTCCTTCAATTTTTCGTTGATCGTCGCACTCGCAGTTTCCGGCAACCCCACCGACCACATTCTGCCAATCCTAGACGCTTGACCTAAGACCGAATCTTCCGAATAGACTTGGCCCGCTATTACTTGGGCCTTGACCCGATCAAGCTCGTCATTCGTCACGCCTTCACTTTGAATAGCCATAAGCTCTTCTCTCCAGGCCTGCTCCACCATCTCCAATGACGCATTTGGGCTCGGGGAAAATCCTACGTAAAACCCTCCGGGACCTCGCTTCAGGCCATCATAGCTAGCACTGACTGAAACCGCGATACGTTTCTCATTAACTAAAGAACGAGGAAGCCTCGCCGCACTGTACCCATCTAATACTCCGGCCAAAAGATAGAGAGCATAGGGCTCCCAATCAGTGACATGGTTCTCTAACCGTGGAACCCGATAGCCAACGGACTGAGTCGGAATTGTCGTCGATCCCTTGACAGTCACCCTTTTTTCCCCCAAAGCTCGTGGCTCGGGCTGGTATCGGCGAGTCGGAAGTTCTTTTGATGCTATAGC
>Ga0222715_10005512_pt1 | contig 10771 bp, 4 predicted proteins | sample C33_9DmetaG_FD_165056 | JGI IMG/M metagenome (GOLD analysis project Ga0222715, IMG submission 165056) | Estuarine water microbial communities from San Francisco Bay, California, United States - C33_9D | ecosystem: Environmental > Aquatic > Marine > Unclassified | place: USA: California... | reverse complement strand
TCGCGCGCGTCCCTCCCGCCCCCCGCGTCCCGACGCGCTCGCGCGCGCCTCCTCGCCCGCGCGTCTCGCGCGCGCGCCTTCCTCGCCCCCGTTCGCCTCCGCGTCTCCGCGTCGCGCGCGCGTCTCCGCGTCGCGCCGTCTCGCGTCGCGTCGCGTCGTCGCCGTCGCCGTCGTCGCCGTCCCCCGCCGCGCGTCCGCCCGCGCGCGCGCGATCGTCGACCGCCGCGCGGCGTCCATCGGTCGACGCGCGTCGCCCGCGCGCGCCGCGCGGTGCCGCGCCATCGCGCGCCGAAGCGCCTCGCGGTCGACGCCGCGGTCGTCGCGCGCCATCGCGCGTTCTCGCGCGTCGGCGCGCGCGAATCGATCGGGGCGATTCCGAACGAATCGACGCGCGCGACGAGTGACGCGTCCGGCGCGCCGCCGCGACGCGCGTCGCCGCCGGTCCGAGGACGCGCGCGATCGCGCGCGCGCGTCGCGCGCGACCGCGTCGACGCGCGACCGCGCGCGACGAGTGACGCGCGCGCCGCGGCGTCGCGGCGTTTCGTTTCCATCGTTTTTTATATAGTGTAAATGGAGGTATTATATGACATCAGTGTGCGTATAATGACGGTGCGTGTACGCATTTACTGGAGAATATGAAAAAGGTCGCGATTTCTCGGAATGTATATAGCGTCGTTGGAGGTATTATACGACCTCAGTGTTTGTATACTGACGGTGCGTACACCGGTGTACGCGAGAAACGGCAAAGGGCGCGATTTCTCGGACGCGACCGCGCGGGCGACCGGCCGACGCGCGACGTCGCGCGAAAAAAAAAAATCTCGCGACGCCGTATTGCGCGTCGATCGAGCGCCATCGCGGTTCGCGTGAATCGCGGCGACCGCGCGGTCGCGCGATCGGCGATCGGCGATCGCGGCGCGACTGCGTAACGCGCGATCGGCGCGATGATCGTGTCGCGGCGCGCGCGGGACGCGCGCGCGCCGGGCGGCGCGCGGGACGGCGCGCGGATGCGCGCGCGCGAGGACGCGCGCGCGACGGGGATCCTGAGCGGCGCGGAGATCGCGACGCTGAGCGAGCACTCGTACGATCGATTGCTGCGGTTGACGCCGCGCGAGATCGAGCGGGGGGACGCGCTGACGCCGGAGGAGACGGCGGTGACGTTCGAGACGTTCGGGGCGGCGAGCGTGTCGGTGGACATCGCGAGCGCGGAGAGGGACGAGGGCGAGCGGGGCGCGGGGACGTGGTCGCGGGACGCGTTTGAGTTTTTCGAGAGGCGCGCGTTCTTGAAGGAGAGCTCGAAGCGGAGCGCGATGGACGCGGCGCGGCTGCGTCGGATGCGGATCGCGGACGAGCGGGCGAAGATGCGGGAGAGGGCGCGGGAGGGCGAGGCGCGCGCTCCGGGACGACCGCGCGCGGACGGAGCGCCGGCGGAGTTTCGAAAGAAGAGAGGACGGCCGCGAAAGCACGACGCCGGCCTCGCGGCGCGCGAGCGCGAGAGGTGCGGGCGAAAACGGGTCTTCGACCCGTCGGCGGAGACGTGCGCGGAGTGCGGGACGCACCAGACGCCGCAGTGGCGTTGTCTTTCCGCGCAGTTCGCCGTGCTAGAGCGCGCGGACATGCTCAACGCCGTCGTGTGTAACAGGTGTTACGCCCGCGCGAAGCGTAGAAGCTATCGTTTGATTCATCCTCGAAAGACGAAGTGCCACAAGAAGCCCGAGGTCGACGTCGCGTCGACGCCCACCGCCGCCGACGCCCTCGGCGCCCTGTGCGCCGCCGTCGACATGTGAGCGCGCGCGCGCGCCGTGCGAAAATTGTTCGATTTGCGTGCAGTTGACGAGTTGTTGAGTCGAATCGCCGATTCGCTCTTTCCTTTTCGTTTTTGTACAGTAGTTGTTTTGTTTTGTTTTGTTTTAATTGTATGTATTGTGGAAGCGCAGCGCTTCGCGCGGCGCGACGTCTCGTCGCAACCGACTCGGACGCGAGAGCGCCAGACGCGCGCGCGATGGCGTCGCCCCGAGCGTCGAGCGTCCGCGCGACGCTCGAACGCGCGCGCGCGATGCTCCACGACGCCGTGCGTCGCGCGCGCGCGCTGAAACGCGACGCGACGGCGGACGAGGCGTCGACGGCGGACGAGGCGCGACGGCGCGACGACGACGCGCGCGCGACGACGACGACGGGACGACGCGCGGAAAGCTCGCCGTCGCCGCCGAAGACGCCGACGGATTCGACGGAGAAGCGCGCGAAGAGGTCGTCGCCGACGTCGTCGCCGGAGGACGCGCGCGGCGAGGACGCGCGCGCGAAGGGACGCGCGAGGCGGGCGAAGCGCGCGAGGCCCGAACGCGGCGGCGACGGACGCGCGCCGTTCGAACGCGCCGAACGCGCGCGTGTGATGTATTTTAACTCGGCATCGTTTACGATGATGTCTGCGACGCCAGAGGTGGATTCAGACGACGATGGAGCTCGACGGGAAATCGACGAGAGCGAGCGGTTGATTCACGAGTTCACGGACCTCGCCGAGGAGGAGCTCCAATACATGGTGAAGTGGAATTCGGTCGCGCTGAGGTTTCGGTGCTTGGGAAACTACGAAAGCGCGGCGCTGTGTGAGGCGTTCGCTAGAACGCACTGGCGCTCGCTGCGTGAGAAGGATTTCTTCTCGTATTATCTCAGAACCGTTCTGGCGATGTACGAATTCGGCGCAATCGACCGCGCGGGCGTCGTGCACGCTCTCAGGGTGGCCGCAGATGTCACCGGGCGAAAGTGCGCGGGGTGGAGGAGACATTCGATTCACTAGTTCTAGATTTGTTATTGCTCGCTAAATTTGCTCGCGAAATGCTCGCTAAATTTCATCGGCGGTTCGACTGATGACTCTTCTCAGAGAAGACTCGCGCATCATCCTCATGAGGGAGTAGTACATCTTCATTTCGTCACGTCGTCTTCCGGGGTAATCTAAAGACCGTATTAAACGCAAACCCCGACAAACGTTGATCAGCTCATCAGTGTTGGCGATTTCGTTCACGAAGACGTCGGAGAGTTTGAAATTGTACATCGTGCGAACAAAAAAGCCGACGGTGAAGAAGACAAAGACGTACAGCGCGCGAAGACTGTAGCTCGATAAGCCCAAGCTCGACACTAAACCGACGAGGTATCGATCGCTTATGGTGGCGTACAACACCCCGTAATCTGAAGACGGCACCGTCGAGTCAATTCCACAGAAATCCGGCGCAGCGGTTGGGAAGGAGGGCGACGTGGGAGTCACTTCCCACAAATTCGCCGTCGGCGTCGATCCCAGCGTCATGTTCAAGCCGATGTACGCCGATGTGTTGAAATCCAAGACCTCAACCACGGTCTCAGGTGTAAGATGAAAGCCGCGCGGTATCACGTTTTCGAACTGGATACTCCCTTGACCGTTGGTGATGACGCCGGCGAGCGCGGCGCAATGCGCGTTGGTGAGCGTCGCCACCAAGTCTTGCGAAACCGTCTTCGCCTTCAGCGGGCCGAGTCTAGTGAACTCCGTCGTGATCGTCATCTTGGCCGAGCACGTGGATGCTGCTGCTGCCGTGCTAAGCGACTGTGCGAGAGCTAGTTTCGAACTCGGCGGCAAAATCCAAGCGCTTTGAGAATACTTTGGAAACCGCACGCAATCAGAGTCAATGCTGCGAAAGGAAAGACTTCTGAGAAGTTCTGACTTGATTGCCTCTTGCGAGATCGACGACATCCCGTAACCGGTCGCGAACCCAGAGTATATCATGTGGCGCTCCGTCTTTTCATCCGCGTAGAAGTCTAATTGCACCTGCATCGTCGCATCTTCCACTCTGTTGCTCGTCAACGCCGGATTGAATGTGCTAAAGATGAAAACCGGCCCGGTGAGCAACAGCACGATGATGGCGATGGTGCCGCCGCCGATTAGAATCTTAAGCGGCCAAGGCACAGGTTTTGCTCCACTGTAATACTGGCGTCTGTTCCGTCTCCACGAGATGAGCATGTCCGTTTTGTGCAACAGGTAGTAAAGCGTCTCGTACCGGAACCACATGACGTAATCTATGCTCGTGTCGCACACGACCCAGTCCAAAAGAGTTCGTATTTCGAACAAGAATGGCAACGTATTGATGATGTTGTACACGAATCGTCCTACAGGGGTATTCCCGAAGCGCATGAGCAGAATTTTGAACTGATACCCCTCCCTAAAACCTTCTCGAATTTGCAACGCGCTGACGATGAATTGGAAGAGCATCAAAACCGTGAACGCCTTGAGATGCGAGTTATGTCGCGGAGACATGAATGAACGCGTGTCCAGTAACGGAAGGAAAATGAAAACCAGTGAGACGTATAGCACGATCTGCGCAAAGTGCAGGTAGAACTTCAACTTAATGTTCTGCGAAAGATACACCAAGCGCATCACAATTATCCACAGCACAGAAGACACGATGGAAATCGTCAGTCCCGTCCCGAAGGACTCCGTCGAACTCAGCGCCGTGCCAGACTCGAAGACTAAATTGCGGTAATCCGTAACGAACCAACACGTGATTATCAACTGTAAGAAAATCTCCAAGGGGTAAAGGTCGATGCCCGGTTTACCGACATTCCTTTTCGGCATTTTGGCGGAATTGCTAAGACAAATCTGCGTCACCAATTCTCTGAAACGAGTTTGTGCCATGTGTATACCCCTGGTGAAGACGCCGAACGTCCTCATATACTCCTTGAACGCCTTTCTCCGTTCACGTCGTCTCGAAGAACGAGTGCGTTTCTTACTAGTGCGTCCTTCTAGATCAGGCGTCTCGACTTGCTGTGTTTTTCCTGTCGCAACATCCTCAGGCGGCGGCGACATCAAAGCCACCAAGTCGGTGTCGTCCTTGAATTCACCAGCATGGTACGCCTGATAATCTTCTCGAGGAGCTAGTGGGATGGCATCGCGCCTCGTACGTTGACCCAAACTATCCATGTGTGACATGTGTAAGACGAGCGTGATGATGAGAAATATGTCCGTCCAGACTTCATCGCGAACCAAATTTCGAGTGCGGGGAACGGTGAGAAGAGTCGCGCTCAACGTGCTAAACTCACTGTCCGTGGCCGGGTCATACAATGTCGTCGTCGGACAATACGGTTGCGCACTGATGTACCATTTGTTGCGGTCGTCGAACTTTGCGTTTGCATCAAGTTCCATGCAAAACGCCTTGCTTCGGAGCAAAATTCGTACGTAAAAGCACGCGACGGAATACCAGAAGATTAAACGCCACGTCTCCGGCAGTGGCTGCGGATTCCACATCGCCGCGAACGCCAAAATGAAGATCACGAGACATGCACTCATCAAATCAACGTGATCAACGAAGTTACACACCATAGCGATGTACAACAAGCGCTCGCTTTGAGAATATATGATCTTTCCGAAGCCAGTGATGATATTCGTGCCGCCCCAGTCTCCTTTTCGAGTCCATTCTCTTTCGCCGCCTTTCTCGTTGGGCAACGGATATAGCGCGGGATCGAGCAAGTACGCGGCAGAAGTTTTTGCAGCGTGGAAAACCTTGGCAACGCCATTTATCAACTTGTCTTTACCCGATAAAACCTCTTCACCTTCCTCGTCGTCTTGCGGCATTGGCATGGTGACGACGTCGGATGGCTCTGACGGAGGTCCGTAACCAATCGACCTTGAACACGATTGCACGGTGAAGGAGTAGCTCATACCCGGGGTTAGACCAGTGATCACATGTGACGATGGTGCCCGTGACTCTGGATCGACGTCCACTTTCATCGGGTTCACGTGATGTGGAAATATTGTTGTCCGCGGCGAACGCTCGCGCTTTATGGTGAACTGTTCGATGTCGTCAGCCGAGCCACGCATCTTCCACTTCACCTCGACGGTGGTTGAGTTTTGTGCCCGCACAGTGACGTGCTCGGGAATATATTTCTCCGTCGCCGTCTCTTCGTCGATTGAACGCCTGAACTTTTGGAAATGAGTCCATTCGGACGCTTGCATGGCGCTCGCTCGAACTTTGTCGGTGATCATTTTGTACTCTTCATCCATCTCCTGTTGAACCTTTGCTCGCCATCCAAGAATGTATTTGCGATACAAGATGGAACGGCGAGCACGCTTATCCATTACGTTCTTCTCTAATCGCAAGACTTCACGAACGTATCGTTCGTTGGAGAAAAGTTGCGCTTGAACCGAGCAAAGAATGAATAGCGCGACGTCGACGCCTATGGAACCAGAGCTGTAACCCAATACAGACACGCAGTCTACAGCGAGCATGGTAGCGTCACACGCCGAGCCGAGTTTACGGACACCGAACAAGGAGCCAATTGTTTCGCACATGCGCGTACCTTCAACACATGACCCAAGTCGAGCAGTGCGACCATTGAGAAGTATCGGCTTGATGTAGGGGATCTGATACACGAGCTTCGCCGCGAGGACGGCGAAGACGTACACGGGCAGGAGACGAAACAATTCGCCATTCCACCATTTGTGCGCGAGACTCGGGAATATTCGAGTGTTTATTCGCAACCCGTTGAAGCGCATTGAAAACAAAATCGTGATTCCCGCATAGCACAGTGATATGAAATCGCTATCGTGCTGCGCCACGGCGGCCGTCGTAGTGAGAATAACGATGACCATAAGTAGATACTTGTAGAAGAACTTCAAGAAAAATTGACCCATGATCTCTTCATTTCTCCGTCGCACGTTCGCTCGTCGCTCGTGAATCGCCATCGAAGCGATTTGGCTGAAAGTGTAGCGCTCTCGAATGACTTGCAATTCTTCCTTAATCGAAACTTGCCTTGATAGATTTCGATTCGTCCTAGTGGCGCGCTTCATTTCTTCCCTTTGAAGATCTTTTTCAACACTCGGAACGTACTCTTGGATTTGCACATTTACCGCGTCCCAGCGTTTTATTTTGTCGTCGTAGGAAAGTTCTGATGTTTCATCGAGCTTGCGCCGTTCCGCGAGGCGAGTATTGACTTTGTTCGCGAGCGACGTAAACGCCTCTGACTGCACCCACTCGCTACCCATCTTTTGGCCCTTCGCTTTCACGTAGCCGCGCATCCACGCCGTGCGAACGTCGTCCCGAACCATGTTTTTGTGTCCTTTTCGCACGTAATGTCCCACGAGTAACATCACGAGGATGTCAGATATTACTTCGTATTCATGTACAAAAACTGGCCTCGAGTTGCAATCCAAATACGCTGACAGAGAAGACGGCGCAGGCGTTGCGGCAGCGGAGGACGGACAGTCCCATATATCGAGCCAAAACCGTTTTTCAGGACATGTCTCACAGTAATTTGTATTGAGCAAACTCGGCGGCAGGCGCAAGGCGGCCATGATGTGTATCGCCAAGATGGCGCCGATGACGAGAAGTATTGCGTAACCTTGAGACTGAAATCTCACAACTCCTGCGCGATTGTTGAACGCCAAAAAGTATCCAAGGATGAGGATATATATGGAACTCGTCACATCTGATTTTAAGAAGGCATTGATCAGTAACACGGCCATCGCGAGCAGATATTTCAAGCTCGCGAGCTGCTCAATCGCGGAATCTAGTGTCTCAAAGGTATTCTGTAAGTCCCACTTCACAAAGCGATAAACCATCCTTATGACGATTGGGCGCCATCCGTACAGTGCGATTTTACTTTTGCTATGCTTCAAACTCCCGGCATTCACCTGTTTGACGAGATTGGCGAATATATCTTCGTCTGCACGAATCGGCGTCTGCTGCACCATGGGGGACATGCCTTCATCCGTCGTGACGATTTTCTTCTTGCCCACTGGCGTTTCGACGTTTTTGTTTTTCATGCGCTCGGCGACGATGAGCAATTTTAACTTCTCTGCCACGTCGCATCCCCGAACTTCACCGCGAAGCTTCGCCCAATAACTCGCTCGCGGAACTGCGGTCGCCGTCGTCGATTTCGCTTTCCGTTGCACCTTGACGTTGTGTCGTCTCTGCAAGAATCCGTGTAAAACGGCGAAAATGATCACCGCATAATGCGCTCCGAAAATGTACCAGTTTGTCGTAAAAGTCAAGCACGCTTGCGTCGAGAACTGGTTTGATAATGACGCCGCAACACTAGCGTCGTGACAAAACGTCTTGGTGGAATCGAGAACGTAAGGCCACGCACAACAACTCGTGGTGGTTTGCAAGTCGTCGCCGAGACGCGGATCGTAAAGTGAAATCAAGCCAAGCCAACTCCCCCAGTTTTCGTTCACTATCGTGTTCAACGATCCCGATTGGAAGATCGTCAAAAGCGTGAGCTGTTTGAACACGATGGAAATCGTCGCCAGTAGAGCCAAATAAAATCCGTAGTCATTCACCTCAGTGTGAATTGATACTGGCGTGGCGTGATGATAGTCCGATTCCCTGAGGTGGCGCCTGAACCATCCAGACGATCCAGATGGACTGAGCCTTGTCTGAATCGGCGGCGGCGTTACGTCGGCAGCCGTGATAACATTGCTTCGTATCCGACGCATTCGGTTCAAGAATCGCCATGAATCCGTCAAGATTCTCGTCGACGTTCCAATGACGCTAAAAGTTCCATACCGAAGCGGCACGGGAACCTTGCCACGGATTGTCGGTACGGCGAGCTCTATACATGCAAACATTATAACCACGACGTAGAGCATACTCATGACTTCGACTCGAAACGCCACGCAGATTGTTGCCACGAGCAAAAGTAGCTCCATGGATATGCCGTGTAACGCGGATTCGAATTCATCACCTACCGAGTCCTTCACGTGCTTTAACGCCGTAGCGGCAGCGTGATATAGAAAAATAGACGGACGCATGGTGTTGATGTCCTCGACCTTCGACTCGGATTCCTTACTCACATCGAGACGACGAATCGGTGGAATTGGTGTTCCCTCTTCGTCCCAGTCACTATCGTAATCTTCATCATCGCGCTTCAAACGCTCGTTGAGCCAGTAATACAACATCGCGCACATGGCCAGCGTAACGTAACGCGGCCACATGTACTTCCAAGAAATTAGTGCCGGCGTCTGCAATAATCCAAAGTCGAGCGGGGTGAGCTGTCGACTCAAACTACTCGACCACGCATCGATGAGACTATCGGCGACCTCTGGTATGTTATAGAGATACAAAAGCGAGATGTACACGTACTGAAATGTGATGTAATACCAAAGTGTATTTCGCAAACGCACCAACCACTTATCCTGGAACTTCTCGGCGTCGACGTCGGCGCCTCTCGTTCCGCTGAGGTTTCTCGCTGACGCCAGCATTCGCATAATCGTCACCAAAACTGCAACTATGTCCACGATTTGAATCATACTCATGGGTAATCCTCCAACGGTTGCTAAACCAGTGAACGTGATTGCGGCGGCTAAGATTGGAGCGTAGAGCAAAGGTCGATACCCCCCCGCGCGGACTCTAAATCCCATCAGCTCGTGAAACGTGAACGAACGATCTATATCGCCGTGTGACACAGCCAACGCGAAGCATGCGTTGGCCAACAGAGCGAAAATAAACCCAACAGTTTGCGCTGGTTTCATGCAACACAGCCGTCCATTCCTACCCAAGACCCAAAAGCCGGCGATATTTGCGACTTTAGACGTTTCTAATTCCTGCGACGTCGCCCCGAGCGAAGTAAACACATACGACCCGAATACGATCAAACTCGTCAAGAACTGCATTTTACCCGTGGTTGAAATCGCGTGCTCAAATCGCGTCAAACGTGACGTGCGTGGATCACCGCGCCCGCCGACGAAACGTGTGTGCACTGCGACGAAGAGGAGAAACTGCAACACTCCGTTTGCCGAGTATCCCACGACGCCGCAACAAATGAAACCGAGCAGGCGCCACCATTTCTGTGTCGTATTCCGCAAATCTTCCTCTGTCAGTCCGACGATGAACATCAAACCTCGTCGCAAGTACTTCGCAATCGCTGTGGTTCTTCCCGACCCGCCAGCCTCCAAATGAGCCAACTCTCGTCTCAATTCGCCTCGCGCCCACAGCGACGTCAACGCCACGAGCGCGTCCGGAATGATCGAACGCGTGCCGATCGTCGCTTCATCGAACTTTTGCAACCCAAACGCTTCCAGCCATTTCGGTGGGACTCGTTCCGCCGCCATCGCGGCGTACGACGTTTGAAAAGCGCCCTGTGCGATCAAAAATCCTCCGGCGACGAACGTCGTAATCGTCACCGCCTTCGTCGACCGTAACACCGCCCTCGTCACCGGTCGCGTCGACGCGCACAGCGCGAGGTAACACACAACGTAACAACAAGACACCTACATCGCGGCATCGCCATTCATCAGTCTTTCACTCTTCGCTCGCGAATCGTTCGCGTTCGCGTTCGCGTTCGCGTTCGCGTTGGCGTTGGCGTTGGCGTTGGCGTTGGCGTTCGCGTTCGTACCAAATCACACCGCGCCGTCGAAGCCGCGAGCAGCGCCGCGCCGTGCACCGCCCTCGACATCGTCGGCGCCGACGACGTCTCAATCAGCGCGTCCGCTTCGGACAGCGACGCGTCGTCATCGGACCCATCGTCACCGGACCCGTCTTCGAAACTCAAACTTTTACCCGTCGTCGTCGCGCGATCCGCGCGCGAAGACGACGCGCGGATCGACGAAACGACGCGCGCGACCATGACGCTTTCGCTCTCGCGCCGCGCGCCGTCCCGCGCGCGCGTGTGCGGCGCGACGTTCGAACGATGACGAGTTCGTTAGTTTGACAAAAAAAAGAGTTTCAAACTGGCGAGCGAGTGAGACGCTATACAGTTACAACACTACACACTAAGATGAGATGAGAAATATTAGCGGCTGGACGATGAACGCGCGGCG
>Ga0222715_10005509_pt1 | contig 10771 bp, 19 predicted proteins | sample C33_9DmetaG_FD_165056 | JGI IMG/M metagenome (GOLD analysis project Ga0222715, IMG submission 165056) | Estuarine water microbial communities from San Francisco Bay, California, United States - C33_9D | ecosystem: Environmental > Aquatic > Marine > Unclassified | place: USA: California... | reverse complement strand
AGAGTATCTAAAAGGTACTTCAATCTATCAAATACAAAAAGTTTTGATATTAAATGGTGTGAAATCAAAAAGAGGTAAGAAGAATATTATATCGTTAAATTCAATAAGAAGAATATTGGATAATACACATTATGAGGGATATTGGATTTATACAGATAAGTTATCTGAAGAAGTGATTAATGTGGACTGTGATAGAATTCTACCGTCAACATTAGTCAAAAAAGTCAGAAAGAAATTAGGTAGTAAAAAGTCATATTCTCATCACACAAAAACAGTAACACTTTTAAAAGACTTCTTAATATGTGGTCATTGTGGAAGTAAGTTTGGTCAAAACATAAAGGGAAAATATAAAAGTCATTATTACTGTAGAGGTAATATGGAAAAGAACAGAAAAGAATTAGGATTTCAATGTAAGGTTAAAGATAGTGATGTAAGAGTTAGAAGTTTAAAAATCGACAGAACTGATAAGTTTATATGGGATACTGTAATAGATGTAATTGAGAATTCTCATATATTCAAAGAAATGATTAAGAAAGAAGTTATGGGTAATTCTAAGTCTTTCGGTCAATCTATGTACGAAGTCAAAATGAAAGAAAAGAAGATTAAAGAATTGACTAAGAATATTAATCAAATCGATGAAGTCATAAAAACTAATGAGATAAATTTAATATGGAAAGATAAAGGACTAAAAGAACTAAAAGATTATCTTAAATCATTAAAAGAAACTAAGAGGGATTTTGAAGTAAATATTGATGAATTAAATAGTGAAATTGAGTTTCTAAAAAAAGAAGTGAAATGGGTTAATTGGGTAGATGAATTTAAGGACAAAATAAACAATCTTAAAAATGAAAATCTAACAACAGAAGAAAAGAAAAGTTTTTTAGATGGATTGATTGATAAGATAGTCGTTCATACAGTTAATAATCAAACACATACTTTAGAAATCAGATTTAATAGTCCTATGGTAGATGATAAGTTTGAGTGGAAGATTAAAGGTAATATTAAAAAGGGATACAAACTAATTGATGGTCATAAAAAGGTTACTTTAAAATACAGACAATTAGATGGAAATGTATCTGAAAAAAAAACTTTAAAGTATCAAAACAGTATACAAATCCATTGATTGTTAATATAGGGACTTTTAGATATATTCAGTTACGGTCGAATAAATCTAAAAGTCCCTATATTAACAATCAATTTTATATTCATTTCAATGTGTTAGTAGAAACGAATGAATTGGGAATTGTTTATTTAAGTAAAAAACGATACGACAGATTAGAACTAATATATCGACTAAATCAACAACACTATACCAACAGAGAAATATCAGATTATTTGAACGAACGTAATTTGAAAACTGTTCGTAATAATGATGAATATACACCTAAACTAATTTGGACTTTGTTAGACAAATACAAAAAAAGATTAAGAAGATACGACACTAAAAAGTACTTAAGTATCAGAGAAGAAATTTGTTTTATAGACGAAAGAAATCTCACAAAACTATAATCAAATTAATTGATTACAGATACACTACATATACACCTCTAAATCCCTCTCAGACGACTATATAGTTGTGTTTTTAAGTAAAATGATTAGTTATATCAAAAACTATCTAACTCTTTATAAAACAGTATTAAAATCTATCCCATATAACTTTAATCAAATAAAGAAATAACAGTACTGATGATATAATGATGAAAGTAAATTGATAAACCTTTTTATCCTTATTTTTTACTCTGATGAATTCCCAAATAATTCCAATTAAACCACCTATAAGAAATATCCAAAGTAGTAAAAAAAACCAATCAATAATATCAAACATCACTCAAACTTCCATATACAGAATTTAATATTAAAGTACTCCAATAATATGATAAAATTACCATAATGAGTAATTTACGTATATGTCAAAAATGTAAAAGACAGTTAATGGTTAATTCAAAATGTCTTCTTTGTGGATATACAAATGATGAATCTCTTTGGTATCAGTTTTGTGAATGGTATAGGGAAATATCTATAAAAAGAATATTAAAAAAGATTGATGAAGTTGATTACAATAAAATCTTACCTTCACCACTTACGTTAATATTTATTATTTTGATATCGTTAATACCTTTTTTGTTTTTTTAGATTGTTATAGGAGGAAATTATGGTTTGGGATTTATGGACAATATCAATAACTATATACACATTCTTAGTAATAGGGGGTATTTTAGAATATATTTCCATTGGGAATATGGAGGTTTGGAAACAAAGATTATTCTCAACCCCAACAGAATGGAAATTTTTTGTAATTGTTTTCACCTATATAGGTATCGTTGTTGTTTATTTCGTATTCAAAGATTTATTTGAGGATATCAACATCATTGTGAATTTACTTTTATTCTTACTACCACTATTTTTCTTTTACAAAATATATGACGATGGAGTTAAGAATAAGGGATATAGTGAATTAGATAGTTTCACATACGTTACTTATTTGGTTGGTTGGATAATATTAGGTCCATTTTCTCTAATTTGGTGGTTCGTTGTAATCAAAGATTTATGGTTTTGATATGTTAGTTGGTTGTAAGGAATGTGGTAAAGAAATTTCAGATAAGTCTGAGAAATGTGTACATTGTGGGTGTCCAACTGATTCTTATGGTCGGATTCCAAAAGATTATGTGATTATATTTTGGGTTGTTGTATTGGGTTACATTTTTTTTGAACTTATTGATTAAATTTTTTAAGATTCCCACTCTCTAAGAACCTATCGGTGTAGATGACATAGTGATATACCACCACCACATAATAGAAAATGGACCCAATATTGTCCAACTAACCACAGTGGTAACATACATAAAACTCTCAAATCTACTGAACAACTTATTCTTAACTCCATCGTTGTATATTCTGTAAAAGAAAAATGATGGTATTAAAAATAGAACGAAATTTATAATAAAATGATTATCCTCTAACATATCTCTGTAAACCAAATAGAGAAATAAGACAGATAGATAAGTAAAAATTATAATGAGAAATTTAGTTATAGAAGAATAACATAATATTCTTTTTCGTATATATTCTTCTCTATTGTCAAAGTTAAGATAGTAGTCAAAAATACTCCAAATCACCAAAAATGTGATTATAGTTGTTACTAATCTCCAAATTACAAAGTACTGACCATCAAACAATATTTTACCCCTAAAGTTAAGGAAATCTACACTTACTGACGTTATCTAATGTTCTTTCTAAACGTCTAAGACTTCTTCTGTAAACATCACAAATATCCTCAACATCAACATTACTTAATCTGTCATATTCATCTAATTGAGGGATATTGTAAATGTATCTTCTCAATAAACCTCTTCTGTTTTCAAAACTAATTCTAATCTCTCTAAGAAAGTCTATGTTGATAGGTGGGTAATTCAATTTCATATACAGTTTATAAATCTCTATTGTTTCGTATAGTTTAATTCCCTTAAGTCTCTTTGAAGTAAATCTATACTTTGATTTATTAGGTGTTTTTTCTGTCTTCTTAGTATTAAGTATTTCTTTTATCTGTTTAATTGATTTAGAAGACGGTTGGGATAAAGGGATACTTAAATGTATAGTATTAGATGACTTTTTGATTTTCGTTACTTCTACGACCTTTAAATCTTCAAATAGATAACTCTTCTCACTCCACCAATCATTAAAAGTTATACCAACAACATCTCCCCAATCTTTATAAAAGTTTTGTGTTTTAGTTGAATTAAGATTGTCTTTGTACTTATCGATAGAATGACAGATTTGATAACACTCAAACCATAGTCTTATTTGTTGTTTAATATCACTTATTTCTAATTGATTTTTTACCATTCCGACACTTTTGTGAACTGTTTTCTAACGTAAATTCACACCTCTATATCTTCTATAATAAAGACATAATTAATTAACAAAAAGGAAAAAATGAAATGAAAATAAATGACTCAAATTTAGAAACAAATCTTATCGAAAGTATTCTTTCTGAGATTAAAAAATACGACAAAAGAATTCGAATCGAAAAAATGAGAAGGGGTAAAATTTCTAAAATGAAAAATGGGATAGGGAAGACAACTTCCGACACTTAAGTGTTCGGTTTTCTACCGTAAATTAAACAACAAATATTCGATAAAATAGAAACATAATCAGAAACAAAAAGGAGATAAAAATGATTAAAAACACAACATCAAATAAGATTATGAATAGAGAAGAATTCAAATTGTGGATTAAAAGTACAGAAGAATTCAAAAGAGATGAAGAAATGAAGATTTACTCAGATATTGTTTATGGAGACACACTTACTGTATTAATCCAACGAAAGAATTTCTTAGTGAAATTAAAAAATGAATTAATTGATTTATTCAACAGAGTGAATGAAAAATACAAATTTAAAACTGAAGAAGAATTAGAATTTAATGGTTCAGATGATGAAGAAATAACATCCATTAAAAATGTGTTGGGTGAGGTTGATAGTCTTATGAAATGGTGTCAGTACGAACGTATAAGACTAAGTGACTTTTTTGAACTCTTAGAAAATAAGGAAGTAATTTTCTGTAACAATGAAAATAAGAAGAATATTCTAAATGTAGAAGAAATGTATTTAAAACACTTAGAAAAATATGGATTGTCTCAATGAATATATCTTTACATAAAAACTTAGTAACAAATCAGAAACGTCTAATTAATGATATTAAAGATTTGATATACGATTTCTTCTCAAACATAGAAGACGAAAAGATAGTCATAGAAAACGATTATAAGAAAGAAATAGATAATATAGTAAATGACTTAGATGATGTTCTTATTGAACTTTATGATACTGTAGAGACCGATTAAATCGGTCTTTACTTTTATTCGTACAACCAAACTTCATCATCACTAATAATCTCACACCTACCATCATTACCACCCCATAAACCATAAGTAGTAGTAATTGAATTTGTAAAATATCCATCTACTTTATCTAAATTGAAATTGTACATCGTTAGAGTTCGTCTATCAGTCTTATCATCACTATCTCTTCCGTATAGATGTAATAAATCTTCATTCTCAAAAACAATATCTAAATTACCTAATACTCTGAAATCGTATGTATTCAACCAATCATTCACTTCATAGAATTGATTATCTTTTCTCAGTATTAAAAAGTTATGATGATATTCTCTTAATTCTTCATTATCGGATTTAAATGACTCATTACTTATCTGATAGTAACAATGATATCCTTCAGAAAACGAATTATTCGTAAATAGAAGACATAAAAGAAGACTAAAAAGTATAGTTTTTTTCATCGTAAACACCCCAAAAATCACATTTTTATAAATAAAATTATATTGATTTTATATTAAATTTATATGGTTAAAGACCGTTTAATTTAAATCAATATTGTACTTCAATCCCTTAGTCATTCTGAGTTTTAGAGAATGTTTGAATGACTAAGGAACTAAAAAAAGGGTAATAGAAATGTCTAATGATTTAATAAAAGAACAGAGTTACATAATAAAAAAACATCAACTTCTTCAGTACTTAAGTATTTATATTAGAAAACAATTTAATATGAATGATATCTTTGTAAGTATAAGAGATAGAATTTCAGAAGATTTAAAAATCACTCAAAATCAATTCTTATCAATGATTAAATTCTTAGAGAGAGAAAAAGACTTTATCGATAAGGACAGAAGATTCATAATTGAATACTTCTATGATTTCATTCAAATCAAAAAGGAGAAAAAGAAGTATGTTCAGAAACAGACAAACCTCAACGAATTTATCATACAATAACAAACAAATAAGTTTATGTATTCCATCACACATTTTAGATAGTTTTGATGATTTAGTTAAATCTAATGGTGTCAGTCGAACATCAAAAATAATAGAATTACTTAAGTTCTACATAAAACAACAAATCGATGAAATTGATGGACTGATAGATTTTAGAAATAAGATGAATAGTCTTAAAGAAGATAACTATCAGAAAGTTGAAAAGAGATTGAAGAGGGAACTAATCAATGAGGTCAGAGAACAAAATGAACCTCCAATGATACCTAATAGTAATGACTATGATTGGGAAGATAGACTTAAAAATTTAGGATAATGAAATATGAATAACAAAGAAATATTAGATGATATTGAAAAACACTCTTACACAAACATAGATAACTTTTCTTTTGATGAAATATATTCATCTTTATTCGTTGGTAAACATAACGAAGATATAGAGAAGTTCTTTGGAAGTTTTGGAATAGATTACGATGACGTAATAGAAAGTAAGTCTAAAGATGTGAATGAAAGACTTATTGAAATTCGTAGTTGTATGAAAATGGTATCTGAAATGATGAAGAAGTTTATGTTAGATGTATTCTTTAAACCTCACATCAATGATGAGGAGATATCTAATATAGAGTTTTTAAAAACATATAAGGATATGGAAAGAAAAATTGTTACACAATACGATTTAGTACAAAAATTGTTAATCGAAATTTATTGGAGTTTAGAAGACGAAAAGAGTAAAAATTAATTGATTATAAAATTTATAAAATATAATCAGTTTTGTTCAAACTCAATTCCACTAACCCATTGAAATTGCTGTATTTTTGGTATATTTTTAAACAGATTATATTATAATTGATACTATACTTTTTATAACAAATTATGGTGTCAAAATGAGTTTAACAAAACAGTCAAAAACACTCAATAAATCTCAAATTTCAATGATAAGAACATTTCTTCGGTCGAATAGAAATGGACTTAGAAATGAAACGATATTTCTACTATCTGTATTTGGTGGATTAAGAAGTAAAGAAATATCTCTTCTAAGTTGGAAGAATGTAATGAAGTCCGATGGTACTTTAGATGACTACATTACAATCACAAATTCGATATCAAAGGGTAAAAAAGGTGGTCGAATTGTACCACTTCATAAAGATTTAAAAATGAATTTAACAGAGTTATTAGTAAAACATCAAAAACTAAAGTCTTTTAATAGAGAAACGTCATTTATTGTACGGACAGAAAGAACTCCATTTACTACATCACAGACAATAGTAAATATGTTTCAAAGTTGGTATAGACGATTAGGACTATTAGGTTGTTCTTCTCATAGTGGTCGTAGAACTTTCATTACAGAAACATCTAAAAGAATATCTTTAGTAGGTGGTAGTTTAAGAGATATACAATTAATGGTCGGTCATTCATCATTACAAACTACACAAAGATACATAGAAGGGGATAGTGAAAGTCAAAGAAAGGTAGTTAATCTTCTTCACTAATTCTAATAACTCTTATTAAGTTCCGACAGTTAACTATACAGTCTTCTGAAGTAAAGTTAACTGTCAAAAGGAAGTAGAATAGAGTTATGTTGAATAATTTAAAATTACACTCTTCAAATAGTAAGGAGAGAATAGATTTTTTGATTAAAACATCTCTATTAGAAGAAAAAGAAGATAGAGAAGTTGATAATCGAAAGTTAGATATCAGAGATAGAGTTTGTCACTCATTATCAAACTCAAACGATATCTATTCACATCAATTAAGTTTCAATATTAGACATTGTAAGAAATACACTAATCAAAAGAAAGATAAGGTGTGTCAAAGTCTTTGGTGTGGAGAATGTAGAAATTACTTATCTGAGAACTATAAGAATAGGATTACTAAACGATTATCATCAGAACATTACACAAATAAAGACTTACATCACATAAGTGGTGTTATTGGACTATGTGAAGTTGATGATGAAAAATTATCAGAATTACTTAATAAAGATAATCTGAAATGGAGAAGAATAAGAGATAGATTACAAAAGAAGATTAAATCATCATTTAATCCCTTTATAGAGGTCGTATATGAGTTCGAATTAGTCAATTGGACATTCTTAAGAAAATCAGAAGAAAACGAATATAAGAAGAAACAAATAAGACAATTAATACAACACCAAAGATTTAATGAGAAAGTATTCCTCTATGTCCATTTTCACTCAATCACAAATTTAAAAGAAGAAGAAATCAATAAGGTATTTAAAAATGAATACTTTATTGGAGAAAATCCATTGATTAAGACTAATAAAGATAATGGATTATATATTCAAAAATTTAATCAAAATAAGTCATTAATTGATAACCTCACAAAACTAACCTCATACCCATTTAAAAACCCAATCAGATATAAACACTCTTTCATCGGTAGTGATTATTTGAATGGAGAATACTTTGATGTGTATGAATTATCAAAGTTAGTATCAACATATCAAAAGATACAAAAAAGAAGTTGGAGAGGGTTGTTTAGGACTATCGAAACAACATAAAAACCGACACTTTAGAGTACTGTTTAGTGTGGTAAATTAGTCCCTCAAAATTTCCTATAATGGTTACATAAGATAACAAAAAAAAGGAAATTTAAAATGAAAATAAGTGAAATACAAAAATTAAATAAAGAGTTCAAATATCTAATTATAGAGAGTGGTTATGATTATGAGATTAATAGTGAGTGGTCATATAACCAAAATTGGACAGACGAACTTTCTCACATCAAAGGAGTTGAAATTCATACTTCTAAAACTTTTACAGAAGGAAGAACAATAGAACCAACATACACTTATAGTAGTGTTATTAATGAAGACGGTTCTTTATCTGAGTTATTAGGAACTAAGGACACAATCATTTCAGAGAATGAATGTTACAGAGTAACTTTAGATGTCCCTAATTGGTCTGAAATCTATAAATCTATCGATGAACTTATTAGTTTAAGTGGAGATACTCATCACATTTTTTTAGAGGGTTTTGATTTACAACCGAATGGATATTTAAGAGTTCATTTAGGTTCATAACCGACATTTAAGAGGTCAGTTTTCTAACGTAAATTAAACAACAAATATTCGATAAAATAGAAACATAATTAATCAAAAAAAGGAAATTTAAAATGATACTAACAAACGAAAAACAATACATTCCAACAGTAATAACAACTACTGAAGAAGTTAATGAATTAAGAGATACTAATGGTATTGGTTTTGAAAATAACTATCTAATCAGATTTGAAATTGAAGACGAAAGATATAAAGGAAAATCAGTCGAAACAGTTTTAAAAGGTGTTCAAATTATTGATGGTTTTAATCAAAGTATTGAATTCTCAAATAGTGAGTATGGACTAAATGAAGATTACGAAGATAGAAAAGAATATTTGTACTATCATCGTAATCTAATGAGAGAAATTTACACTATCTACAGTCATCTAAAGATTAGAGGAGATAGTGTTAAAGTAAGAAACGAACTTAAAGAACTATACGGTAGAAATACTGTTAAAAATGTCATTACAACTATGAAAAAAGGTAGAAACGAATTTTTCAAATCTATACTTTGTGGTTGGGTATTATCTAAGTTCTATGAAGGTGGGTTAGGTGTAGATAACAACACATTAACTTTAACTGATGTCTTATCAACTTCAGAAGAAGAAATCATAACAAAAACACAATGTTTTAATTCATTTATATTAAATAAATTTGGAATGGATAAGATTAAAGAAGACCTAAGAAACAAAGGTTTTATCAAAAACAATTTCTCATACACAGAAGGTTTAGATGAAGTTGGAACTATTAATTAGTAGTTCCAACCGACACTTTTGTGTTGAGTTTTCTAACGTAAATTAACTCCCAAATATTCGATAAAATAGAAACATAATTAATAAAAAAAAGGAAAAATAAAATGTTAAGTGAAAATATATTAAACAGAATAACTGAATATAACAGTAATGAAAAATGGAGAAGTTGTATCCTAAACCACCTTTGTGATTTGAATGATACAATAAAAGATTTCATCTTCGAAAATGGTTATGACAGTCCTTCTTATATAAAAGAGGAATTGGATAACATATTTAATGAAATAGGTAGTGATAAGGAAGATTTTCTTTCGATATTCAACCAAATAACCACTAAGAAAATCGAAGACTACATCACTCTAATTACGGAGTGGGATGATGAGTAGTCTATAGGACCGAAAACGGCAGTAGTCAACGTTTTTAATCGATTTTAATCACTTAAAACGGTTTAATTTTTGGACAGATGTTATATAATAGAACTATGAAAAAAGAAGAATTACATATCTACTTAAGAGTATCAACAGACCAACAAATTGAAGATGGTTTTGGTATTGATAATCAGAAAGAGTTAGGATTAAGAGTATCAAAGAAATTGAATATGATACCGATAATTCATAACGAAGGTAGTAAATCTTCATCAAAAGACGACATAACTGAAAGACCTATTTTAACTGAGTTACTTTACGATGTTAATGAGGGAAAGATTAAAAATATATGGGTTTATAACAACGATAGATTAAGTCGTAATGAAAACGTATGGACACATATAAGACTAACACTAAAGAAGAATAATTGTGTCTTATATGTAGGAGAGGGAACTAAGTATGAATTATCATCTTACTTAGATGATTTCATATTTGGTATACTTTCTGAAGTTACAAAATACGATAACAGTCTTCGAACAGAAAGAATGAGAAGAGGTAAAACTTCTAAGATAAAAAATGGGGGTTGGAAAGGTGGTTGTACTCCTTTTGGGTATGATTTAGAAAACGGTCAATTAGTGGTAAATGAGTTTGAAAGTAAATGGGTTAAATTTATATTCGAAGAGTATCTAAAAGGTACTTCAATCTATCAAATACAAAAAGTTTTGATATTAAATGGTGTGAAATCAAAAAGAGGTAAGAAGAATATTATATCGTTAAATTCAATAAGAAGAATATTGGATAATACTCATTAT
>Ga0222715_10005506_pt1 | contig 10774 bp, 12 predicted proteins | sample C33_9DmetaG_FD_165056 | JGI IMG/M metagenome (GOLD analysis project Ga0222715, IMG submission 165056) | Estuarine water microbial communities from San Francisco Bay, California, United States - C33_9D | ecosystem: Environmental > Aquatic > Marine > Unclassified | place: USA: California... | reverse complement strand
TTCATAAGAGGCAGATACTTTTTGATGATCTTAGACTTTACTCCACCATCTTTCATCAATGAATGAGCGAACTCATAATAATTGACTTGTTCTTTTTCTGTGGACCTTTGTTTTTCGATTGTCTCAAGATCTGTTATTAAATTGTCAAGGGCTTCTCTTTCAGAATTTCTATTTTGAATTTGTTCGGTAATTTCTTGAATTTCATTTCCAAGATTTCTGATTTGTTTGTTAAGCCCAGTAATCTTAACATTGTTCGTGGTAATGTCATTGTTGAGTTTACTAATCTCCGTAGAATAAGATAAGAATTGTTCGTCTTTTTCCTGTTCTACATTGATTGCATCCTCCAACTCTCGGTATCCGTCATTGAGTTCTTTGGATTTCTCCTCAATATCTACAATCTTATCTAGGCGAAATTGTTCCTCAATGCTTTGGGTACAAGTAGGGCAAACCGAATTCTCTTGGAAAAACTTATGTTCGGATACTAAGGTTTGTATCTTTTGTTCCAGTTTTGCTTTGATTGAGTTGAGTTTTTTCAAACTAGACTTTGAATTGTTAAGATCCTCTAACTTTGGTCTCAAGTCATCCTGAATGGTTTTCATCAGGACTTCATTTTCTTCCGTCAGTTCAATAAGTTCACTATCCAAAGTTTTCATGTAATCTTCTTTTCTTTGGATTCTTTCTTTACCACTCTTGTCCAAATCTTTGATAAAGTTTTCTTGCATCTCGATCTTTTCCTCAACCAAGTCCTTTTTGATTGAGTATTCACGAATGAGTTCATTTGTTCTACGCATCCTATCCTTAAGGATGTTGTTCATCGTAGAAAATATCTTAATATCCAATAGATCCTCAACAATCTCTCTACGATGAGAGGATGTAAGTTGCATAAAAGGAACAAAAGTAGCCGAACCCAGAATGACGGTCTGGGTAAAAGACTTATAGTTCAGTTTTAGAATATTTTCTTCTAACTTTTTCTGTTGATCTTGTGCGGCCGCATCCTGATCTTGAATGTTACCGTCAATCCAAATCTCAAAGATGTTTGGTTTGATTCCTCTTACAACTTTATACTCACGATTGCCAATGGAAAACTCAATTTCAACCACACAGTCTTTTTCATTTACTGCGTTGATGAGTTGGGGTTTATTAATCTTTCGGAATGGTTTGTTATACAAAGAAAAAGTAAGAGCATCTAGAATAGTACTCTTACCAGAACCATTAGTTCCTACAATTAAATTTGTTTTAGCATCTTGAAAATTTACTTCAGTAAATTGATTGCCCGTGGAAAGAAAGTTACGCCAACGGATCGTTTTGAACAAAATCATATTTTCTAGGAGGAATCACAAAATCATCGGGGGTTATAATTGCATACTTGTAATTATACTCGTGGCAAGTCTTTATTGCAAGTTCTGGGTCTATTTCGACCACTTCCATATCTTGATAATCTTCAGCTTCTAGAAGACCTAAGAATCTTTCTGCATCATCTTCGTCTTGAAAAAAATAAAGAGTCTTATCGCCATAACTATCTCTGACAGCATATGCACCGTCTTCGTCTCCGCATGGCGTTATCATGTACATACCTATTCCATCTCGCAAGCTTCTTGATAGACCTCTCGCAAAAGTGTTTTGACCTTTTCTTTATCTAGATCAAAATCAGAGTCCTCCACATATTTATTTAAAATAGTGATGGTATCCTCGACTTTTTCAGAATCGAACTCAACATCATCATCGTTGACATCAAAGTTTTCAACAATTTTAATGTCTACAACACCCGTCTTATAGATCTTATCTACAAACTTTTCAAAGACTAATTGATCAGATTTTTTGCGAACAATAATCTTTACGATCTTATCTTTGTACGGTTCTGAATTGAACAATTGTGGTTTCTGATCTTCATAATAAATCCTCTCAAACATTGTATGAGGATTTTCGACAAACTCTAATTCAAAAGTCTCTGTGTCAAAGAAATTAAAACCTCGTTTATCATTTACATCATTCCAGAATAACTGATATGGATTACCAAGATAGAAGATCTTACCATTGTTGGAACGAGTGTGATAGTGTCCAGAACATACAATTCTAAACTTATCTAAGAGACTGGAATCCATACCATGTTGTTGAACATTCCCAGGATAAACAGCAAATCCTTGAAGTTCAAGGTGACCAAACGCAGCTTTTGCCTTGGTCTTTGACAACTTATCCATTGTCTCCTGTTGATTCTCAGAAGAAATCCAGGGAATCATAAAGGTCTTCATTCCCGCAACATCATATTCACCAGGACTAGAGATAGGAACAATGTTGTCATACTCTCTTAAAAGGGACTCAATGGAGTTGACTTCATTGGTGTTCTTATAATATGCGTCGTGGTTTCCTACGATCTGATAAACAGTAATTCCAAGATCACGAAATTTATCGTAGACATTTTCTTTTGCCCAATTTAGAGCCCAAAAGTCAACGCTCTTACGATTATCAAATGCATCACCGAGGTGAATACAATGTTTGATATTTCTACGTTCTAGTTCTGGAAAGAAAACATCTTCATAGAACTTTTTAAAATAATCATGAAAGGTTTTACTACCTTTTCTGGCACCATAATGGGTGTCAGTCACACATGCAACTAGTGTCATTGATAATACATTTTTGTTTGAATAGAATCTTTGATACTATTATAGTCGGAAGAGTTGCCGTAGTCATCGTCCACGGTGAACACTTCATCGTACCCAGATCTCTCAATGATCTTAGAACGAATCTCCATTTGTTTCTTTTCCTTTTGAATCCTTCTTAAAAATGCATAGTGAATAATCTGTGTGAAATATGCAAAAGGATTACTAGACTTCTCTGGATTGAAATTCTTAATATATTGAACACAGTTTTCAATGCCATCACAAATCATATCCTCACGGAACATATAGTTCACGAAGTTTGGTTTGTATGAAAGGTGTGTCGCAATCTTTAGAAAACACTCACCAAGGTAATTCGTAATTCTTGGAGATGGTTCTCCATTTTCTTCGGCTCTTTTTACTTTAATTTTATACTCAACAATGGCTTCTAGAAATTCCTTGTTGTTGACGTAGTGTTCTGATCTCTTTCTAGTTTTTGGTGCTTGCATAGTTCCATAAGTCCCTTTTATCTTAAGTGTTCTTATTATAACATTATGAGCAACTATTGACAAGACCCCACATAACCGGTACAATTACTCTGTGGAGTTTCAAAGATTAGCTATCTTTAAGATCTTGGCTTTTATAAAGTTTTTCTAACATTTTTCTTGCTTCGGAAACTGAAGACAAATAGCCCATTTCTGGAGTTAGGGGATTTTTGGAGTCTTTACTTTCCTGTTGTCTTAAATATTTGTGATACATTTCTATTGTTTCTGGATCACGAACTTCACTGATTGTTAAAACTTTATCCATATTTAATAGAAATGTATCGTCATCAGCAAATTTAAGCCATGGATCTATTTTATATCCTTGCATTCCAATTTGTTTCATAACGACTACTTCAATAGTTACTGGATTGTTTAAAATTAACATTGTTCTTCCATTTTCTTCGGAAGGACAAACAATGGAGAATATTTCTTCTCCAGAAATTAATTTTATTACTGCATAGAAATCTTCTTCCATTATTCTTTTAAATTAACTTGAACGAATTCATAGTTAAAATTCTCTTCATTATAAATTTTAACTCTTTCAATTAAGTGATTCAACGTATAATTTTTTCTTGAATTTTTGGTACAGTCATCAGCAATATCATAAAGAACTGCTTGAGTTTTGTTATCACCTTTTCTTAAAACTCTACCGATAGATTGCAAGTTTCTAATTCTTGATTTACTTGGTGAAGCAAAAATAACATTGTGTAGATTTTTGATGTTAATGCCTGTAGAGAAGGTTCCATATGATGCAACAATGATTGCATTATTTTCTCTTTCAGTAATTTCTCTTACCAATTCTCTTTCTTCGGCATCTATTCCACCATGAACGTAAAAAACTTTACGTCCATCTTTGACTGAATTATTTATTGATTCGTATAAAGGTTGCCCATGAGTTTCTACTCTTGAGAACAAAACAAGGGTGTTTCCAGTGAGATCTAATGCAAGGTTTTTAATAAACTTATTTCTTTTTGGATGTCCAATAATGAACTGAACTTCATCTTCAAAGTTCTCAAATGTTTGTGGATTGTGTTTGAGAATAATGATTTTAATTTGAAGTTTTGATAGATGACCTTTATCGATAAGTTCTTTAGTTTGGGTAACTTTGTATGAAGGGCCAAACAATCCTTCCAGAACCCATTTGTGTGTCTGAGTTCCATCAAGAGTTCCAGTGAATCCAAATCTATATTTGGTATTATCCATCTTTGTCATGATACCAACCAAAGATTTTGATTTGAACTGGTGAGCCTCGTCTCCAATGACTACATCAAACGCATCGTAGAACCCTCTAGGCAGTTTGTAGATGGACTGCCAAGTGGTAATGACCACAGGGAACTCATTCGTCTTCTCACGACCACTGTAGATGCGGTGGCAGAAGTCCTCAGCGTTCCATCCATAGTCCTGGAAGTCTTTGAACATTTGTTCAACCAGAGACGTTGTAGGAACAACTAGGAGAATCTTTTGATCTCTTTCTGCAAAATATCTAACAATAGAGTAAATCATAAGTGACTTACCCGATGCAGTTGGTGAGATTAAGAGTTTGCGATTATATTTCAACGCATCAAAAACTGCATCAATTTGATAATCTCTAGGTTTGTGTTTTGAGATACGAGTCATATAGTCCTTTACCCCTTCATAAGAGATCATCTCATTCTCTTCTAAAGGAGTTCCATAGAACTTATTGTTTTTAAATTCTACTTTGTAGTCCCATTTTTTAGCCCAAGAAACTACCTTGTCTAGGAGACCTACGTAAATTTCTCCTGTATGTGTTGAGAAAAGACGAATCTTACCATCCCAATACTTACTTCTATACTGAGGCATAAACTTAGCCCCAGGTACATCGAAAGTAAAGTGTTCTGATAGTTCCTGATAGATGTGCGGTTCTGCCTCAATCTTCAGGAAAACTTCGTTCTTTTTCGCAATTACAATATCAGTCATAACCTCTAATAAATTTCTGCCACTCAATGGCATTTTTCAGCTGGTATGTTCTATTTAATATAGTTTTAATAATGCTATCCAGATAGTTAAGCATCATTTGGTAGTATTCGATTTTGGTGGAACACTTGATTAGATCTTCGTCTGCATCAAGCCATTTGTCCAAATCGTTCTTTAATACTTTATGATCAAAGGGTTTTTCTACATATACTTCTGGTTCGGCTTTGCCTGTATAGTATTGCCACTTTTCTTTTCTTAAAATCTTATATTTGTTTTCCTGAGCTTTCTTCAGAGTCAGGATATTGTTGAATAACTTGTAGTATTTTGCATGAAGACTTGGAATCTTTGTGGATTCTATGTGAAGATTGTCCTCATCAATTTTTGAGTCTTCTTCCCAAAGTTTTTGAATTTCATCAAGATTCATAGTTAGAGATTTTATAAAGAACATACTTAAAAGTTACAGATGCAGTTGCGTATTGAACATCAACAGCAGTGGCATCAAATTCAATTTCAGAAAGGGAAACTGGAAACATTCCCTGAAATTTGACTAATGAAGATGGTTGAAAGTTGCTATTATAAACAATTAAAGTACCATCAGAGACATTCGGATCTTGTCCTGGATTGTTTGGATCACTTTCTTTCCATTCGGAATATTCATATATGCTTTCTGGATATCCCAATCCTCTCATCCAATTTTGTATTACCATGTAGTTTTCCAAATTTTCATCAATATTGAATCGAAGTTGAAAATCATCAAAAACCAATTTATCTCCTGGAATTGGGATATCCTTTAGATATGTTGGTTGAATTGCTGCACCAAGATTAATTCCTGGGATATTAGCCGATTTAGAAAAGAAGTCTGCTTTTGGAGCCCTTGCAAGATTAAACTTGAATCCTATGGGGCTAAGAAAATTTCTATTCGTTATTTGTTTATCAAATACTCCAGCCATGGTGTTTTATTTTTATTTATTTGCAATAAAAAAGGGGTCTTTCGACCCCTGGTAACTGAAGAGTTGTGAAATGGATCACATGAGGTTGGAAACCTTGACTCTTCTGTAGTAACGGTTTGCGTTGAGGCGTAGTCTGCCAAGACCCTGCTCGGTTCCTTCTGCAAATGGGTTTGCAACGATTCCGTAACGGGTCTTGAAGCCGATCTTAGGCTGGAAGGTGTCCTGACCAACGGCACGAACCATCTGGAGAGGTACATATGGGCAATAGAAGAGACCTGCGTCATATGCGCTGGAACCCTTATATCCAACAACGTAGTACTGGTTGGATCCGTCTCCACCACCGTTGTAACCAGCAGCATAAGGATCGATATAGACCTTATACTTACCTTGGAGAACACCAGCGAAGGTGTTACCAGTGTCATCAACGTTGAGGTTAGCGTTGAGTGCAGGGGTGTAGTCAAGTACACCAGCCATGGTTAGAGCGGAAGCAACGTCTGCAGAACAGATGATGGTGTTGCCCTTTCCTCTACGAGTGCGTTGTGCAATCGCGTTAGCATCTCTTTCGATCTGGAATAGAAGTCCCTTGAACTTCTCAACAGACCAACGACCGTTGGAGTCAACGTCGAGGTCAAATACACCCTGAGTTGCGGTGTTTGCAGTAGCGCCTTGCTCAGCAACCTTGTAGATGGTTCTGATGACTTCTCTGTTGATCTCAGCAAGGATCTCAGTGGAGAGAAGGTTAGCAAGTTCTGCTTCTGCGTTTAGACCGTGGATAGCCTTGAGGTCTTGAGCGAGCTCTAGGGAGTACTCAGCCTTGAGGGCACGTGACTTTGCAGTAACGGTGACTTTCTCGATCGAGAATGCCATCTCGTTGAAGTAGTTACCAGCACCATCTCCGAGCGCTTCAGCGTCGGCGGTTTGCATACCCTGACCAACGTTATATGGTGAAGGGTTGGTTGTAGCGCTTCCAACTGGGTTTAGAGCGTTAGGATTGCTACCAGACTGTGCGGTAGTACCGAAACCGACTAGACCATCAGAGAATCCACCTTCGAGTGAACGTCCGCTGTTCTGACCAGAGAATGCAGAATCTACTTCATCGTAGAATGTTTCTGCTCCAGTCTGGCTGCTGTAGCGGGAGCGCATTGCGAAGATGAGTCCAGTAGGACCAGACATTGGCTGAACGCCACAAATGTCATATGCAATGAGGTTAGGCATTGCACGTCTGATTAGGGAGATTAGAACTGGATCGAATCCAGCAACTCCACTACCAGCAGGAGCAACACCAGAGTTTGTTGGTGCAGCTTCGCCAAGGAACTCAGCGGATTCGCGTAGTTCTCTCTCTTGGTTCTCAAGCATTTGAGCTGTAACAGCTCTTCTGTGGGAATCTTTAATTTCTCCTAGACCACCATCGAAGTCTAGAACTGGAGCCCACTTCTCCATTAAGTGTTGGGTGTTAATTCCGTCCATTTTAGTTTGATACCTCTTTTAAGTGTTGTTAAACTGCGGTTTGAGTATTATCTAGAAATCACTTTTTAGCAACGGTGGAAAGAGCTCTTAAATAAGCATCCATAGAAGGTGAATTGTTCACTTCTTGGAAATTAGCTTCTTCTGTTAGATTTTCCGTTTCGTCAGCTGGAGCACTAGCGTGTTCTGGGAAGTAAGACTTCCTTAGAGTTACTAGTTTCTCACGATAGTTCGCTTCACTCTCAAACTCAACACTTTCTGCGAGGCTTGCAAACTTATCCTTTTGGGATAGTGCGAGACCTTCTGCAACTTCACCGAAAATTCTGTCTGCAGAACTTTCAGAGAGCTTTTGATTAAGAGCAATATTGCGCTCAATCTGCTCGTTGAGTTTTGTCTCCATATCATCAAGTTTTTGTACCATGCTCTCTAGTACATCATATTTCTCTTCAGGCATTGATACATAATGTGCTTCAAAAAGATTCTTCATGCCATCCATGAAGGACTCGGTAATTTCAGTTTTGAGTCCACTCTCAACAGCGAGAGCATTCTCTTCTAACCACTCGGATGCAACATACTCTAGGTATGAGTCAACACGCTCGGTTAGTTCTAGTTTGATTTCTTCAATCTCTTCTGCAAGAGCAGCAGCATAGTGCTCTTCTAGAGTTGATTGAATTTCTTGAGTCTTAGCGTGAAGGGCAGCCTCAAATACGAGTTTTGCCTTCTCTCTAAACTCTTCGGAGAGATCTTCGTCACCGGATAGAAGAGCTTCTACATCTTCACCAATGAGATCATCTAGATCTTCTTGGTCTTCAGTAACTTCTTCTTCCACTACTTCTTCAGTTGCAACTTCTTCAGCTTCTGCAACTAGCTCTTCATCAGACTCCTCAACTTCTTCAGGAACTGAAACTGGAGTTGCACTCGTGTGAGGAGCTTCTGCTGCAGCTGCTTTAGCATTTACAACGTCCTTAACTTGCTTAAGGGTTGCTCCAGGAGTTTTCAGCATATTGCTGTTATCATCTGGCTTGCTGTTTTCTGGAGTAGGGCCTCCAAGATCTTCCCAAGCACCTGTTTGACCAGGAGTTGCAACTGGAGTTGCACTCGTGTGAGGAGCTTCCGCTGCAGCTGCATTAGCATTTACAGCGGTTTTGGATTGTGAAGTGCCTGCATCCATTTCTTGTAAATTTTTACCACGGGACATTTGTACTCTCCGATTACCTTTAGTATAATCTGTATTTATTTATAAATTATAGATTTGACAAAAACTCTTGGAACAGATTTAACTTCTGTTCGTCAAGTCTTCTTTGGTCTATAAGTGTATTTATTCTTTTTTGGGTTCTTTCTGCAAGTTGTTCACGAAGAATTCCTCCATCCCAAACCCACTCTTTTCCTTCCATGATTCCTGAAACAAAAGCATCAGGAGCAGAAGGATCGGCAACGATATCAGCCGCAGTTGCTAACATGAAATCTTCACCAACAATTTTGTGACCTTCACTCGTTGTTTGAAGTGAACCAACACCACGAGAAGAAACGCCGAGCATTACGCCTTCATCGAGAAGAGAAGATGCAATTTTGCCCATTGGAGTATTCAGAATTTGTGCCTTACCTACAAAATTATTTCCTTCCTGAACAAGCGAAGTAATTTTGTGAGAAACACGATCAAGATTGACGGTAGGGCCATCAGGATGTCCAAGTTCTCCAAGAGCACGACCCTTATTAACGAATTGCTCACAATAACGATCTACTTCACGGGACAGAACATTAATGGGATACATTCTTCCATTACGGTTCTTAATTTCTCCCTGAAGGAATACTCCCTCAATGTAAAGTTTTTTGCTAGCACCTTTTCCTTCGGTGATAATCTTTACATTCGTTACTTCTTCGGTAATTAGTTTCATGGTTCTTAGTTGGTGAGTCCTACTTTAGTGGCTAATACTGATGCAGAAGATGCAAAGATCACATCAGTTGAGGCTTTCTGAAGAAATTCAACAGAAGCATCTGGCATAGTAAATGTAGAAGTTGTTGCAGCGCCAACAGCAGTTGAAATACTTACTGTAGCCGCAGCACCAGAACCATTATAAAGTCTTACGCAAGTTGCTTCACTAATACTGGAAGCAGTTCCTGCTGTTGTTGGCATCGCAACTTCTGCTGCAATTATTTTTGTTCTTTGCATTGTTATAATAAAGTCCTATAATAGTTATTTATTATTCTGCGTCTTCTTCGTAGTCTTCTTCATAGTCTTCAGGCTCATCTTCGTAAGAAACTTCATCAGACTCTTCTTCTGTTTCTGGTTGACCAAAAATTGAAGAAGCTACAACAGGTCTAATAATCTCAATGTTTTCTGCAGATTTTGCCATTAAAATTTCTTTAATTCGGTCACTAATATCTGCAGGAGATTCATTAGAAACCATCATGTCAATAAGATCATCCATTTTTAAAAGTTCAGTGTTTACTTAAGGGTATTTATTAGATTCTGCCACCTTTAGGCATTGTTGCTTTTGGAGCTTCTTGAGTTGGAGGCATTTCTGCAACTGCAGTGTCAGCTTCTGGACTCATTGGAACTTCTCCCATTGCAGGTTGTTCTGCTGGTGGTTCTTGTCCAACTGGAAGTCCTGTATTTGGATCAACGTCTGGAGGGATTATGCCAGCTTCTTTTTCCGCAATAATTTGTTGATCAATTTCAACAATTTCTGCATCAGTTTGTTTTAGAACATTTCTTCTGATATAATCAACAGAGAAATATTTTCCAACATAAGGTTCTGCAACTGCAAGAACATTCAATCTATTTTGAATAAGTTCTGCTTCTTTTAACTCTGCAAAATGATTGTCATATACAAAGTCAAACTGAATGTGATCTGATAGAACTTTCCAATCTTCTGGAGTAACGATATTTTTTAAGATAAGTTGAGTCTTCAACATATCCATGAAGAGATGTGAAAATCTCTTTCTCATTCTCCCAACAAACTTTGTGAATTTGATTTCGTCTCTTAGAATCTCAGAAGAACGACCAAGGTTGAATCCACCCTCTCCACCTAGACGAGACTCGGGAACTCCAAGAGCTCTGAAAAGTTTCTTCTGGAAGTAATTAACATCAGAAAGTTCTCCAAGATTTTGTCCACCAGGAAGTGTGGAAATTTCCGTTCCTCTACCACCCTCTCTTCTTGGAAGCCAAAAGTCTTCCAACATGGACATCATCTTCTTATCGTCACGGATCTCTCCAGTGTTCGCATCGTATACCAACTTATTACGATAACGAGTCATAACATCACGGAGATATTGCTCAGCTTTG
>Ga0222715_10005503_pt1 | contig 10776 bp, 13 predicted proteins | sample C33_9DmetaG_FD_165056 | JGI IMG/M metagenome (GOLD analysis project Ga0222715, IMG submission 165056) | Estuarine water microbial communities from San Francisco Bay, California, United States - C33_9D | ecosystem: Environmental > Aquatic > Marine > Unclassified | place: USA: California... | reverse complement strand
CATCAAACTTCTTCCTCAGGTCTTCACCCAAAGTCAGTTCAAACTCATCAGCAACCTTACGCATATCTTCTTCTCTGCGGTGTTCACCGAATGCGAGACTACAACCACCTTTCATAATGTTGATGTCATCGTGTCCCATTGCACGGGCAACTGTTGCGAAAAAGTTAAACAATTGATAAGTGTTAAGGTCTTCGGCAGGAACCTGAAAAATATAATGCTCTTCGGGGAGCATCATATCATCAAAACCACTGCTGTAATGTGTAGAAGTCCATTCAGTATCAAAAGAAACTTTCAGAGTTGCTTTGTAAGTCATGGTTGTTGATGAGAGCAGATCATTTGTCCATTATAAGGCGTACAGACCAAAATAGGTGGTCCTTGGTCCAGTTTCCAAAGAGTCACAAGTGCAATGATAAACTGAAGAAAAGGAAGAATCAATACAATTCTATTTCTCATTATACTCTTTCATTAACTCTTCAGCAAGTTTCATAGAGCGACGATGCATAGAATAACGAACCCATGGAAGTTTGGGATTATTCATAGCCCACCATTTCATAATCTGAAACTTATTCTTTACGATTTCTGTAATAAAAACTACTGCTTTTGCAATACTTGGATCAGTAACGATCAAATATCCAGCACACGCGAAGATAATGAAATAAACATAAGTGGAAGTCATCGTCTTAGTGTTTTAAGATAATCAAGTACAGATTCTCTTACTTCTAGAAGCTCATTATAACACTTTTGATTATGAGCACACTGACGAAGTTCTGAATCTGGTTTATAAACTGATTCAATAAACAAGTCCAATCCGCGATTCCACTTAACGTCCTTTGATTCTCCATCAGGGACTGGATTTTGATCTTTCATGAGTTATACTCCAGTTGTACTATTTAATGATCTCCCAGTTCGGATCATTTTCTTTATTCAACCAAAAGCAGTACCGACGATTGATAGAAACTACAAAGAGTTGTGTATCATTCTCTTGCTCTACTTCCATAGCATGAAGAGAATCCATTTGATTTGCAAAACGATTCTTTGCTTTTGATGTCTTTGGTTGAACGTTGATGAGATGTTTTTTGATCTTTAGAGCTTTCATAGTGTTCATAGTTTTTTCAACCTCCACAAAGGTTATTGTACAGAGTTATCAGGGTTGTGTCAAGCGGTTAGGAAAAGAATAAACAAAGTCATTCATTCCTAGGTATTCATTGTAAAGGAACTCTTCCATCTGTCTTGCTTCAATCTCCCATGGTTGGTCTTCATAGTCCGTCTCCGTGTGGTCTATGCCCCTCCAGAGACGTTTGTTGTGCTTATCCTTAAGATTACCCATAACGTGTTGATAAACGTGCCAGAGTTCATGGAAGAGGGTCTGGAGATACAAATCAGAGTTCATATGATTGTGAAGTTCAATCTCAAACTCACGAGGACGATAGTTGCAATCAGTCACCGTACACCATCCATAAACACCTTCTCGTGCAAGACCACGATGATTGACTGTGATCTCAAGTTTGTGTTTTGGTAGATAGTTTTCAATAAACCATTCAACAGCATCAGTACAACGACGCTTGCTGTAGTTGTACCCGCTGGTGTATAATGTAAGCATCAGAATAGTGCGTTGATTGCTGCTTCAGATACTTTAACACCCCAGTGGATCATCCAGACGAAGGATGTGACAAAAATCAATCTGTCCAGGGTGGAGTACCTCATCGGTTTTTGTGGTGTTCATACTACTAGGACACTTTAGACGTGCCCCCCATACATTAAAACCCCACCAGAACCACTCTGGTGGGGCATTGTGCCAGTTTTTGAAGCGTCTACTGACTGATTTGTTTTTTTAACTCTTCTATTTGTACTTGCTGTTCTTTGATTGCTTCAATCAGCAATCCAATCAACCCATTATAATTTACTGTTTTTCCATCCATTTCCTTTACAACTTCTGGAAGAACTTTTTCAACTTCTTGTGCAACAACACCAGCAGAAATTTCTCCAGTTGACTTCCATTCAAATAAAACGCCGTTTATTTCTGATACTTTTTCTAATGCACTTTCAATAGGTCTAATATTATCTTTTAGATTTTGATCAGATGTTGAATTAAAATCACCAGCAGTTACTGTTCCAGATACAGAAAGTGAAGAAAGATTTGATAAAGAACTAGAAGTCATATCAAGATTATCAGAAGCAGATAACTCCTGAATTTGACCTGCTGATGTATTAAAAATTAATGGAAATCTATCTGCCATGGTTCTTATGTCTTAAATGTATTTAGAAGTTTGCTGTACCAACACCAGAACGAAGTGCAATCGTCAATCCAGTTCCAACAAGAGTTAATGTACTTGATGTAGTTCTGGTTCCTATCGTTAATGTTTTGTTTACAGTTTGAGTATTGAATGGTGCAGCATCAACCCATTGTGATGATGAACCATCTTGATAATATATAAAAGTTCGTGCGAGAATTGTACTATACCAAAGTTGTCCTTCTGTCGGTGATGTTGGTGCAGAAGAACTTACAGTAACTGTTGAGTTCGTTCCACCTTGATTGAATGGTGCAACATCAACCCACTGTTGAGAGGAACCATCATCATAATAAACAAAAGTTCTACCGAGATTTGAGTTATACCATAAATCACCTTCTGTTGGTGTTGATGGTGCAACTGTACTTACACTAACTTGAGAACCACCGCCACCACCAGTGATACTTACAATTCCAACACCACCACTAACACTAACTACTGTGACTGCAGAACCAACGAAGTTAAGTGTATTTGCATATCCAACAACAGAACCTTCATCTTGTATCTGAACACCAGATACATTGACGATGCTCGTTGATACACCACTATCAGTGGATTTTGATACATATAAACGACCATCATATGTGTTGAGGGCTAACTCACCAAGAGGTAAATCTGCAACTCCTGGTTGTTTGCCTTCAACAGAAGACCTTTTAATCTTAATTATTGGATTAGCCATTCATCCTCATATGATGGTATATACCGTAGAAACTCTTATATAAGAGTGTTAAAGATATTTATTTAAGTGAAATCTTCTTCCTTTACACCTCTTTTTGGTTTTGTAGATATTTTCTGAACTTCTGCTTGTAAAGATGCAACAGTTCTAGTTAATTGCTCTACCTGTGTCTCTAGAACAATATTTTGATTGAAAAGTTCAAATGCTTTTTGTTGATACTTTGCAAGAACTGCTTTTAAATCATCATCAGACATAAAAAAAGGAGGAGATAACTCCTCCTATTTAGATTGTGTGATTGGGCGTTACCAGGTTCCGCCGTCAATTGTGATATTCTCAAGTTTTCTTGTTGTACCAGAGCAAGAAATGACTTGTGATTGACCAGCACAGTCATTTACCCAAAGAGCACTGATTTCAATTGGTGCATATGTGGTGAATGTAAGTTGTGGACTGTCGTTATCAGTACCACCACCATCAGATACAACTGAAGCAAACTTAAATCTTGCATCACCTTGTTCCCAAGCAACTGCTGCTTTCTTAGCAGAAGATTGATAGTAGTTAAAGAGAACACCTAAGTCCCAAGTGGTTGTTGCTGAAGGTGCAGAACCATTAACAAGACCAAGTTCAATTGTTCTATCTTCAACTAACATTGAAGATGTATTAACCTGAGTTGTAGAACCATTTACATAAAGGTTTCCACTAACAGTCAGGTTATTTCCAATCGTAACATCATTTGGAAGACCAATGGTGATTGATTGTCCTGATGCTGCAGTTTCAATTTCGTTAGCAGTACCAGAAACAGTCAGGGTTTGTGATGTTGAAACTGAACCTGTTCCACTATCACCAGCAGTAGAAACAGTTAAATCAATTGCACCGATTTGTGCTCCAACATAATCAATAACTGCTGCAGATGTTGGAATCTGAGTATCACTATCATTTGTTGCAATTGTATCTGAAGAATCTGTAATTGCAGAAGCAGCAAAGTCAGCAACTTCTACATTGGAAAGTGAGTTACCAGTTCCGTTTGCATCAAATGTCTTATTGGTTAATGTATTAGTTGATGATGCAGAGATGAATGCAGAGTTTGTATTGCTGTAGTTTGCAAGGTCATTATCAACTACAAAATCAATTGTTCCATCAGCATCTTGATAAGTTACTGTAATTAAAGTTTCAGTATTACCAGTGACCATTGCACCAGCAATATCCTGAATTCTCTCAGTATGAAGACCTACTGCACCACTGATAACTTGGAAGTCAGTTGCATCAAAAGAAGCAACACCCTTGTTAGTATCTGATGCGATTTCTGCAGAAATGGTAATAGTATCATCAGTTACTGCAGTATCAATACCTTCTCCACCAGTAAAAGTAATAGTAGAACCTGTGCTTACACTGTCGGTTGTTCCACTATCAGCAGCAATATCAAATGTACTTACAACAGCATCCCAAGATAAATCTCCAGAACTATTGGTCTTCAGGAAATAACCATCAGTAGCAGTTGCTGGGAATGTATAAGTTGTAATTCCAGAAAGTGAATCTGGTGACTTTAATGAAATAAATGATGAACCGTTAGAACTACCTTCAACAAGGTTTACTCTACTACCAACAGAAGAAGTTTCTCTCGTCCAGTAACGATGGGAACCAAAAAACTTATTGCCGCTTGTAGTACTATCAATACCTACATAAAGTTCATAGGTGTCGGTTGTAAGTGCGGGTTCACCAGCCTGCAGTGCAGGAAGATTAGCAAAGGCACCCCTTTTAAACTGAATTACGGGAGAAGCCATTTCTATCTATTTTGATTTATTATTATTTATTACTTCAGAAGGTTCCCCCGTCAAGTCCTCTAAAAGTAACTTTATTTACATCAATTTTACTTTCAATAGCATCAACAAATGCTTGTGGTGGTGTGGAAGTTAAACCTAATGTTGTATCAATTTGTGTTACATCAAACTTACCTGTTGATGCATTATATCTCATTATATTTTTATTTTTTGCAGCATTTAGTGTACCAAAATCAGTATTTGTTAAATCTTGTAATCTTGTAGGCATCAGAAAGTTCCTCCGTCAAGAGTTTCTATCTGAATTTGACCTAAATCCAATTCACCTTCCAGTGCAGTGACCAGTGCATCAGGAACATCATTGTCTTCTACTGATACACTTAACAATTCATCTGCAGTAATCAAAACAAATTTATTAGTTGCAGCATCATATGATACAATCTTACCATCTGCTCCTGCATCCAAATCACCAAAATTAACATCACCCATCTCAGTGATGATTGATGGTTGTCTTGCTGATTGTGTTTTTACTGCTGTTGCTTTTGGTTTCTTTGCAACATTAGAAATGGATTGTGCTTTTTTGACTACAGCCATTGTTCTTAGGTAGTAATGCCTGCTCTTACAAACGCCATTCCTTCTACTAATCTGGACACTGCACCACTTCCAGAAGTAAGTTTTACATCATAATAGTAGCGTCCAGGTTCTAATCCAACAGTTGCTCCAGATGTTAATGCAATTGCAACTTCACCTGTTGCTGCTGTGATATTCACTGAAAATGACGTGAATGCTGTTGCACCTGAATGCTTTTTCATTTTAGCAGCACCAGAATATCCAGCAAGGTTTGATGCGGAACCATCAGATTCAGTAGAAACAAAAGTTTCTGAAAAATCAGAACCTTGTGGAATTGATATGTTAATGACTGGATTAACTGCCATTTGTCTTTTTTAAGTATTTAGGTTGTCTGTTTGATTGCATATGCACTATAAATTTTTCCACTAATCGCAATAAAACCACTTGCATTCATTGCTCCTTGACGTGGAGTTGTTGACGTTGATCTATCATTTGTTCCTGCTTGACCATAAGCATTTGCGCCCCATGCCCAAAAAGTTCCATCATTTTTTAATGCAGCACTATGATTATATCCACCGGAAACTTTAAACCATTGTGTTCCTGGAATTTGAACAGGTGATGAACGAGGTGTTGTAGTTCCATCACCTAATTTTGAACTACTATTAGATCCCCATGACCACAGAGTTCCATCAGTTTTTGTTGCGAGAACATGTGCATAACCACTATTAATGTCTCCACCCCACTGTGTTCCCGGAACTTGAACTGGTGATGAACGTGGTGTTCTATCATTTTGTCCAAGATTTCCTGCTCCACCATATCCCCATGACCATAATGTTCCATCAGTTTTCCCTACATATGTTAGGTTAACTGCACAATTCATATAAGCACCATTCCATTGTGTTCCTGGAATTTGAACAGGTGAAGAATAACTAGTTTGATTATTTTGCCCCAAATGACCATCACCACCTTTACCCCATGACCACAAAGTTCCATCAGTTTTTGTTGCAAGACAAAAGTATCCACTATAATCACCAACTTGCACATACTCCCATTGTGTTCCAGGAATTTGTACTGGTGATGAGTAATTAATTGTATTATTTTGTCCCACTTGTCCATAGTCATTTTCTCCCCATGACCATAATGTTCCATCAGTTTTTGTTGCTAGTGATCTACTTGAATATCCACTAGCAATATTATTCCATTGTGTTCCTGGAATTTGAACCGGTGATGAGTAATATGTTAAGTTGTTTTGACCTAAACTACCTACGGCATTAAATCCCCATGCCCATAGTGTTCCATCAGTTTTTGTTGCAATTGATTGAAAATAATCACTAGATACCTTACTCCACTGTGTTCCTGGAATTTGAACTGGTGATGAGTAATATGTTCTGTTATTCAATCCCAAATGTCCTTGACCATTATAACCCCAACTCCACAACTCAAAATTCAACTGCTGTGATGTAAAACTATAAGTTGTAATTCCAACACTTGAAGAACTTTCAAATGTATCTTTATACACTGCTGCAGGAAAAACAACAAAATAAGTTGTTAATCCACTTAAATTATCAGTTGGGTCAATAGTTAATATACCACCATTGATGCTTAATCTATCACTAGTATTAACATCATAACTTTCAATAATTGTTCCTGATGCACTATCAGTTCTTAAGGTAATTGTTCCTGCAGAAGCAACAATTGGTTTACCAAATGTAAGAACAATATTTGATGCAAGTGCTACGTTTGTTTCGCCAATACCAGGTGAATAAGTCAGTGGTTCTAATGGTCCACCAAGATTAATCAATCCTGAACCATCACCATAAAAACTTGCTGCAGTAACAATACCTGATGTATTAACACTTCCTTGAGTTCCAATTCCAACATTATCTAATCCACTACCATCACCATAGAATGTACCAGTAATAATACCAACAGTAATTCCTGATGAAGATAATGTTGCTCCAGTTCCTACTTTAATCTCATTGTTTGTACCATCAATTGTAATACTTGATGACCCAACAGTTACAATTCCAGTAATTCTTGCATTTCCAGAGACAGTAAGTGCTGTTGATGCAGTACCAGTGTTTGCAATGGTTGTAACACCAGTGACTTTTAAATCACCAGAAGTATTCCATGAAGGAGCACCAGAACTTAATGAATCTGGTCTAACTGTACCTGTTGCTGCTTCAGTTAGATTTGTTGAACCACCAAGTAGAACACCATAAAAATCTAATCCTGCATCTGGTGCAGTTGTGAAGTTAATATTACTTCCTGATACTGTGTAGTCAATACCTGGATTTTGTGCAATACCACCAATATTAATGATTAACTGGTCTGCTTTAACGGGTGTGACTGCAGAACTTGATACAGTAAGTGCAAAGGTTTGTGTTACACCATTAAAAGAACTTTTGATATCATCTAGTTCTTGTATCTTTGCAGGTGCAGTGTAATTATAATTTACCCAGACAGTTCCATTCCACTGATATGTAAATCCAGAGGTAGGGTCAGAAAAGATTTGATTTACCGAAGGACCACTTGGAAAGTTTATAGCCATTATCGTTTTTTAGGTATTTAGGTTGTCTGTTTGATTGCAAAAACTTCATAAACTTTTCCAGAAGTCACAGTCCACTGTGTTCCTGGAACTTGTATTGGTGATGAATATGGCTGTTTATCGTTATTAGCAGATTGACCATAACCATTATATCCCCAAACCCATAAGGTTCCATCAGTTTTTAATAAAGACGATGTAGCATATAGCGCATTAGGTTTGGTCCATTGTGTTCCTGGAATTTGTACTGGTGAAGAGTATTTTACTGTATTATTTAATCCAAATTGTCCATTTGATCCAGAACCCCATCCCCATAGTGTTCCATCCGTTTTAGTAGCTAATGTATGTGTTTGTGAAGCACTAACTTCACTCCATTGTGTTCCTGGAACTTGTCTTGGTGATGAATAATATGTTCTGTTATTTTGACCCAGACCACCATCATAATTTGATCCCCATGCCCATAATGTTCCATCTGTTTTTATTCCAAATACTGTAGTATCTCCACTTGAAACGGTATATTTACTTGTAACATTCCATTGTGTTCCTGGAATTTGTACTGGTGATGAATAATATGTTGTATTATTTTGACCAAGGTTTCCATAAATATTTCTGCCCCATGTCCATAAAGTTCCATCAGTTTTGGACGCTAAAGACCTATATCCAACGTACCCTATAGGAAATATTTGATCCCATTGTGTTCCCGGAACCTGAACTGGTGATGAGTAGTATAAATTTGACCTACTGCCTAATCCCAATTGACCATTACCATTATATCCCCATGACCATAAAGTTCCATCAGTTTTTTTTGCAATAGAATTCAAATATCCACCAACAATATCTTCCCATTGTGTTCCTGGAATTTGAACTGGAGAAGACCTATCTACAATATCATTTTGTCCCAATGAACCATAAACATTATAACCCCACACCCATAGTGTTCCGTCAGATTTAATAGCACTTGTTTGTAAATAATTATTCCAAACTAAAGACCACTGAGTTCCTGGAATTTGGACTGGTGATGAACGATGTGTTCTATCATTCTGACCAAGGGCTGCATAAGAATTATATCCCCATGCCCACAACTCATAATTAAACTGTTGTGTTGTAAAACTATAATTATCAATCAATGTATTATCATCAAGACCATAAGTATCTTTAACTGTTCCTGCAGGTAATACAGTATAATAAGTTGTAAGACCACTTAAAGATGCAGTAGGATCAATCGTTAATGTACCAGCACTAAATGTTAATCTATCACTTGAAGTTACATCATAACTTTCTACAATCGTTCCAGATGCACTATCAGTTCTTAAGGTAATTGTACCAACACCTGCTTGAATTGGTTTATTGAAAGTAATAACAATATTGGTTGTTAATCCTACATTTGTTTGACCATTAGTAGGATTGAAAGTTAATGGTGTAAATGCCCCACCAATATTTGTTAATAAACTTCCATCACCATAAAACTGTGCTGCAGTGATGATACCTGTTGTATTGATACTATCTTCTGTTCCTAAACCAACATTACTTAAACTACCACCATAACCATAAAACTCACTTGCAGTAATGATACCTGAAGTATTGATATCTCCTGTGAGTGCAATTCCAGTTAAAGCAGTTCCATCACCAATCAGAGTGGTTGCAGTGATAACACCTGATACATTCACTCCATCAGTAATATTAACAGTTCCAAATGGATTTGTTAATTGTGCTTTAGATTGACTCATGGTTTTTTAGGTATTTATGGTGCTGACTTGAGAGCAAAACCAGAATAAATTCTTGCATCACCTTGAGGAACTGCTGTCCATTGTGTGCCTGGAATTTGTCTTGGTGATGAATAATATGTTCTGTTATCTTGACCCAATTCACCATAAGCATTATATCCCCATGCCCATAGTGTTCCATCAGTTTTTAATGCATATGTGGAATAAAATCCTGCGCTAATTCCACGAGGACCAATATCCCATTGTGTTCCAGGAATTTGTGTTGGTGATGAACGATATGTTGCACTGTTATCTCCAATTTGTCCAACATTATTCATTCCCCATGCCCATAATGTTCCATCAGTTTTTGATGCTAAACTCCTTCCATAAGATTGAGAATAGTAAGCCCACTGTGTTCCTGGAATTTGAACTGGAGATGAATAAAATGTTCTATTATTTTGACCTAACTGTGCTTTGTTGTTATCTCCCCACACCCATAATGTTCCATCAGTTTTAACTCCTCCTGATGAATATGCGATAAAGATATTACTCCATTGCGTTCCTGGAAGTTGAACTGGTGATGAATAAGGTGTTTTGTTATTTTGACCCAATCCACCATAATTATTACTTCCCCATAACCATATTGTATTATCAGTTTTAGCACAATATCCAAGCATTGCATTATAATCGCCCCCACCAATCAGATGTGGATCATTATAGACCCACTGTGTTCCTGGAATTTGTACTGGTGATGAACGATGATCTGTTGTTGAAGAATTTTGTCCCAATTGTCCATTACTATTTCTTCCCCAGGACCATAATGTTCCGTCAGTTTTAGTTCCTAATCCACCAAAATACGAATGTCCTATGGTTCCCCACTGTGTTCCTGGAATTTGTCTTGGTGATGAATATTGTGTTCTATCATTTTGTCCTAAATGACCATAAGCATTATATCCCCATGCCCATAGTGTTCTATCAGTTTTTGTTGCTAAAGTTGATTGATAACCATGCCTAATATCACTAGTCCACTGTGTTCCTGGTATTTGTACTGGTGATGAATATCTTGTTAGATTATTCTGTCCAAGTGGACCATTTGCATTATATCCCCATGACCATAATTCACCTGTTACATACCAAATACTTTCTGCAGTTATAAAACTATAAGTCGTGATACCAATATTCTCACTTGTATCAATCGTATCTTGAAGTGTTCCTGCTGGTA
>Ga0222715_10005499_pt1 | contig 10780 bp, 12 predicted proteins | sample C33_9DmetaG_FD_165056 | JGI IMG/M metagenome (GOLD analysis project Ga0222715, IMG submission 165056) | Estuarine water microbial communities from San Francisco Bay, California, United States - C33_9D | ecosystem: Environmental > Aquatic > Marine > Unclassified | place: USA: California... | reverse complement strand
AATAAAAAGAAGGGCATAGCTTCTAGGAATAAAGATGTCTCCTAAACTATTTGTTAGTGCCTTTCAAGGCATTAAAACATATTTTATTAATAACACAATGGAAGAGGGCAAGCTTCGTGATGCTGCCCATAAATATGTTGACACACAGACTAGCTTTGCAAACATGTTGATTGATAACACCATCACTGTCTGCAAAGAGTTTGTGGATAAACAAACTACGTTCTGGTTTCCTAGAAAATAGAAACCAGTGTCTCTTTTTTACAACACACACAGGAATAAAAATGAAAAAAATACTATATAGTTTTGTTAGATGGTTTGAAGACGCCAGAAGAAAAGATATTGAAAGATATCTTTCTAAGTCTCAAAATATTCATGAGGTAGAAACCCGTCTTCGTGACATCGAACATTATCGTACCCGTTATGGGCATTATATTTGACACACACACAGGAGAAACATATGTCAAAGAATCCATTTGAAATTAGAGCCGACATGTTGGCTATGGCTAAAGACTACATGGACAAGCAATATGAGCTTAACGTAAGCTTTGCTAAGGACATGTTGGCACAGGGTAAGCAGACAGCTGAGGAGTTTCAGAAAGCAATTCAGCCTTACTCTGTAGAAGAATTGATGAAGAAAGCTCAAGAACTATATTCTTTTGTTTCTAAAAAAGACTAGACAATAGTTCTATAAAGTAGTATACTTCTCATTGGCTACCTATTTCCCCAGCGGGTGCTGGCTACAGATAGCCCCATTAAGAAAGGAAAATAAATGAGCGAAGAAGTTATTGAGCAGCCGAAAAGGGTTGTTGCTTTTGGTAGACGCAATGCCAGCGAAGATAGAATCAAGAAGGCAGAGCAAGAGTTAGAGGAGCTGACGAAAGAATCTGAAACTGTAACTGTTACAGCTGAAGACTCTGAGGCAGAACCAGAGAGTGCAGAAGAGAAGACATTCAAGAAAAGATATGGTGATCTTCGTAGACATTCTCAGAAACAACAAGATGAGTTACAGAATCAAATTAATGAGCTAAGGACTCAGCTTGAGAAGGCAACAGCTAAGGAGATTAAACTTCCAAAGACGGAAGAAGAGCTGCAAAGTTGGGCTTCTGAATATCCTGATGTCTACAAAATTGTTGAGACAATCGCTATTAAGAAGGCTCAAGAACAGTCTTCTTCGTTTGAAGAACGGCTACGCAAAGTTGATGAGATGGAGCGTAACGCCGCAAGAGATAAAGCTGAAGCTGAGTTGATGAGGCTTCATCCTGACTTTAATGATATTAGAGATCAAGATGAGTTTCATGAGTGGGTTGAGGAACAACCCGACTGGGTTCAGAAAGCTTTGTATGAGAATGAAACAGACGCTAGATCTGCTGCCCGTGCAATTGATTTGTACAAGGCAGATAAACAAATCAAAGCGCCTAAGAAGTCTTCAGACAAAGAAGCTGCTATGGCTGTGGGAACTAAATCTGCCAAGACTGCTCCATCTAAAGAAGGGTCTGAGGATTTAATTTACGAAAGCCAAGTGGCTAAGATGACCACTCAACAGTACGAACAGTACGCTGATGAGATTGCTAAAGCAATTAAATCTGGTAAGTTTGTATACGATATGAGTGGCAATGCTAGATAATAGTTGACAAGTCTGTAAAAAGCTTGTATAACTTTGGTTATTCGTAGAGGTATGCTTAGGTATGCCTCTACCTTTGTAATAGTACTACTAAAGTAATATTAATTGCCGCCTACCGGATGGCTCACCAATTATAAGTACGGCAGAGTACATTGTGTATCACAGAAAAGAACTACCAGTAACTCTTGGCGGTTAGCCGTTAATAGAGAAGGAATCTAGAACCTTCCCTATTGACCACCTAACTAAGAAGACCCTGTAGTAGCCACTGTATGTGATTTTAAATGCCTTATCTAAGGAGAACAAAATGGCATTTCCTACCGCATCTGGTTACGGGAATCTTCCTAACGGTAACTTTTCTCCCGTAATCTATAGCAAGCAAGTTCAACTTGCTTTCCGTAAGTCTTCGATTGCCGAAGCTATCACAAACAACGATTACTTCGGTGAGATCGCCAACTTTGGCGACTCGGTGAAGATCATCAAAGAACCTGAAATCACAGTTAAGTCTTACAATCGTGGCACACAGATCACGGCTCAAGACCTTGACGATGAGGATTTCAGCCTTGTTGTTGATCAAGGTAACTACTTTGCTTTCAAAGTGGATGACATTGAAGCTGCTCACTCGCATGTGAACTTCATGTCGCTGGCTACTGACCGTGCTGCTTATCGCTTGCGCGACCAGTATGACCAAGACGTTCTCGGCTACCTGTCGGGCTGGAGACAGTCTGCTAAGGGTTCGGCTGCTGACACTGCTCGTACAGCTGCTGCTGGCACGAAGTCGGTTGCTACCGCCGGTGCTGACGAACTGTTGGCTACGATGAAGCTCAAGAAGGGCGATTTTGGTAACATCACCACCGGTTCGGCTGGTGACCATTCGATTCCTTTGGCTGCTCGTCTGCCGGGTGCTACTGAACTGCCGACAGCTACGGCTTCGCCTCTGATGGTTGTGGCTCGTATGTCGCGTCTGTTGGATCAACAATTTGTTGACACCAATGGTCGTTGGTTGGTGGTTGATCCCGTCTTCATGGAACTCCTGAAGGATGAGGACAGCCGCTTGTTGAACGGCGACTTCGGTGGCTCTGGCATGCAAAACGGCTTGGTGGTGAACAACCTGCATGGCTTCAAGGTCTATGTGTCAAACAACCTGCCTTCTATCGGTGGCGGCGCTGGCACAACTGGCTCTGCTAACCAAAACACCGACTACGGCATTATCGTTGCCGGTCATGAGTCGGCTGTTGCTACGGCGGAGCAGATCACCAAGACAGAAAGCTATCGTGATCCCGACAGCTTTGCTGACATTGTTCGTGGTATGCACCTGTATGGTCGCAAGATCCTTCGTCCCGAAGCTATTGTGACAGCTAAGTACAACGCTGCGTAATTGTGGGGGAGTAACTCTCCCCCTTTTTGAAAGGAATTTTAAATGGCTACTGTAACTACTCTTTCTAGAGCAGCTGGTGGTGCTAGCAATCCGGGTCGCAAGGTGTACATGGTCGAGAAAGAAATCGACTTTGCTGCCGCTGCTACCGCTAAGGGTTCGGCTCTTGCCGCTGCTGATGTGATCGAAGCAATTTCGGTTGGTGCTGGCACTGTTGTGCTCAACGCTGGTATCGAAGTCATGGCTACCCCCGCTGGTGGCACTGGCACGGTTCTGGACTTGGGTGTGACGGGTGTGGACGCTGATGTGTTTGTTGATGGCTTTGCTTTTGACAGCGCAACCGCTGGCGACTATGCTCAAAATGCCGCTGCTTTCCAGCCTGTGGTGCTCGGTACTGCTGACACCGTTGACGTTTTGGTGCAAGCTGCCACTACCGTTTCTACCTCTGGTAAGATCCGTGTATGGGCTTTGCTGATGAGCGTTGGCGAAATCGGTACTACCGAAGCCAATGAAGTTGACCGCGATCAATTGGCTTAATTGATCTAGGGGCAGTCGCGTTAGCGTGGCTGCTCCTTTTACTATTATTGGAAAAATAATATGGCTATTACAACTGCAATGTGCAACAGCTTTAAACAAGAGCTTTTAGGCGGTGTGCATGATTTGGACACAGACTCAATTAAGCTTGCTCTTATCAAAGCCACCCCTACTGGTACATATAATGCTTCCACTACAAACTATTCCAATGTAACAGGCAACTCTGATGAGGCTTCTGGAACAGGCTATAGTGCTGGCGGTCAAGTATTGGATGGTGCTACTATCAGCCTTGATAGTTCTACAGCTATCCTTGACTTTACTGATGAAGTATTTAGCAATGTAACAGTGTCTACTGATGGATGTATTATTTATAATGCATCACAAGGTAACAAAGCTATTTGTGTTATTGACTTTGGTGGAACTGTAAGTGCTACTGCTGGTGATCTAACTATTGAGTTTCCTGCTGCTGACGCTTCAAACGCAATTGTTCGTATTGCTTAGGAGTTAATCTTTGGCTGCTACTATTAATGCCGCTGTATATGGCTCGGGCGTTTATGGTACAGCCTTATATGGTCAGGTCATTATTTCAGACCCAGACCAAGCTACAGCAACTGGTTCAGTTAATTCTGTTTCAGTAAATGTAAAAGAGAAAATCTCAGGTGTTTCTGCTACAGGTGCTGTTACAGCGGTAGCAATAAATGGTTTTGAGATTGATGTATCAGAAGCACTGAATAGTGTTTCGGCTACTGGCTCTGTCTCTGCTGTATCTGTTAATGTTATTGAGAAGATAGCTGGAGTTTCTTCTACAATAACTACAGGTACACCAGATGTTTACTCAGTAAACAGAATATCTATATCAGGTGTATCTGCAACAAGTTCTGTCGGAACTGTTACAGTTAATGTAGATGAAAAAGTAGATGCAGTATCTGCAACTGCTTATGCAGGTTCTTTAACACTACACACTACTGCTGGGATAACAAGTGTTGGATTAACAGCTTCTGCTGGCACTTTAATTCCACACTTCTCAGACACTGTTTCTTTAACTGGCGTCAATGCTTTTGGCTTACTAAATGGAGTTAGTTTTGGTCAGTTTGAGATAGACGTTGTAGAGAAGTTAGATAGTGTTAGTTCAACTGGATCAATTGGTACAGTTGTTAGCACAGGGACAGCAAGTGTTGTTTCTTCTGGTGTATCTGCAACAGGCTTAATAAAAGAAGTATCTATATCTGGTTTTGAGATAGATATAACTGAAAAATTAGATAGTGTTGCAGCTAGTGTTGTTACGAATAGTTTAACTATTCAGATAAAAGAAAAGGTAAATAGTGTAAGTTCTACAGGTTCTGTAGGAACAGCTATAGTAAATCTATCTACAAAGATAGTTAGTGCTGGTCTAACAGGATATGTAAAAGAAGTATCTTTTAATACTTTAGAGATAGATGTCTCTGAAAAAATATTACAAGGTGTTTTAGTTTCTTCTTCTGTTGGTTCAATCAGATCAAATATTGCATTCCCGTTAGCTTCTGTTGAGGCAACGATTAATACAGGAACAATAGGAACAACTGCTGTTGTTTTTGACTTTGAAGCAGTAAAAGAAAACTATAGTAGAGAAAGAACTGCATACATAGCAAGAGTTATCTGATGAGTACAAGTGCTGAGAGAAGAGTGATCATTCCGTTTGAAAACAGAACAGTCTATGTAGACAAGGCTGACAATGCTCAACGAACTGTTTATGCTACTTAGGAAATAATATGAGTCTTAGATGGGTTAATAAAGATCCTGACGAACAACTAGATTATAGTGTTGATTGGGCTAGATTTCTAAATAGCTTGGCTACCATTAGCTCTGTTGAGTGGTATGTAAAGAGCACTTCTTATACCACAAAAACTCTGTTAGCTTCTGGTCAAACATTAGCTACTGCTTCAAGCGGCGCTACATCTGACACTATTCAAAATGTGTCACAAACAAATACGAGTACTGTTGCCACACTAAATATTGGTGGGGGAGCAAATCATGAAGAGTATACTTTCTTTTGTAAGATGACTGATAGCTCTGGTAGCACAGCAGAAAGAAGTATAAAACTAAGAGTCAAGGAGAAGTAATGGCTTACGACTTTCTTGGTCTAGTAAATACAGTCAATAGAAAATTTAATGAGGTTGAACTAACAACCTCAAACTTTGCTACGGCTGCTGGTTTTTATGCTAGTGTTAAGGATGCTGTCAACGCTTCTTTGAGGGATATAAATCAAGCTCACTTTGAGTGGGGATTTAATCATGTCACTGAAGAAGAAACTTTGACAGCTGGAATGTCAAGATATTCTTTTCCTGCTGATTCTTCAACAATTGACTTTGACAGCTTCAGAATTAAAGAAGACGCTGCTCTAGGCAATAGTACAGAATCTTTGTCTTCAATGACATATGAAGAATACCTGAGTAATCATGTAGGACAAGAATACACAACAGATACAAGTAAGCGTGGTGTCCCTAAATTTATTGTTCAGGCTCCTTCTAGTGAATTTATTCTTGTACCTTCACCAGATCAAGCTTATACATTAATTTATGAATATTATAGAATACCTGTTGACCTTGATACTTCTAGTGATGTTCCTGCTGTACCAGAAAGATTTAAACATGTTGTGGTAGATGGTGCTATGTATCACGCCTACATGTTTAGAGGTAACGAACAGAGTGCTGTAATTGCAAAACAGAAGTTTGATGAAGGTTTGAAAAGAATGAGAACTATTCTCATTAATAGGTATAACTACATTAGATCTACCTTTATTCAACCTGCTGGTAGCAATATTTCTGGAGCAAGAGTTCTATAATGGCTGACGCTTGGCAGACCTACGCTTTTGAATTTCAGGGTGGCTTAGTATCTAATCTGTCTCCTCTACAGCAAGGTATTAAAGCTCCGGGTTCTGCCCGAGTCCTGAAAAACTTTGAGCCATCTATTGAGGGTGGATACAGAAGAGTGCAAGGGTTTGAGAAATATGACACCAATACTGTCCCTTTGCATTCTGATGTAAAGGTTCAGGGTAGTGGTCAAAGCGGAACAACTCTTGTTTTAGCTAACATGAGGAGTACACCGGCTTCTGGTGATTCTTTTACAATAGCAGGGGTGACTGGGACATATACTGTCACTACTGGTGGTGTTACTTGGGATAGTGCTACAAAAGTAGCAATATTAACTTTAACTTCTTCATTAGCTAGCAGTCCAGCAGATAAAGCTGCGGTTACATTTACAAACACCAGCGATGTTATTACTGGTGTTTCTACATGGAACGGTACAACTATTGCTTGTAGAAATAATGAATTATATGAAAGTACTGGTTCTGGGTTTACTAAAATAAGCACACCATCTTATGGCACTGTTTTAGTAAATGGTGGAAGTCAGACAGGTGGATCATTAGCTGTTGATGGTTTAACTGGTACACCAAGAGTTGGTGACACATTTTATGTTGCTGGTATTGAGAAGGTGTATACAATTACTTCCGCAGTATCTGTAACGTCTGGTGCTGCTACATTGTCTATAAGTCCTAATTTAGCAAGTAGTCCAGCAGATAATGCTGCAATTACTTTCTTAAGCACCAACTGTGATGTCACAGGTAAAAATAAGTTTGAGAAGTATCGGATTGGTTCGACAGAAAAAATTGTAGGAATAAACAATAATACTTATCCTTTTATCTATGACGGAACGACTTTTTATGTTATAACTGATACTACAGACATAGAAGCTGCTACTGACGTTGTATGGTTTAAGAATCAGTTATTCTTTGCTAAAGGTGATAAGTTAATATTTACTGCACCATACACAGACACAGATTTTAATGTGGCAAATGGTAGTGGTGTAATGAGTGTTGGCGGTGAGATTACTGGTTTAAAAGTATTTAGAGAACAGCTAATCATATTTACAGAACAAAATATTAGTAGGCTTGTTGGTAATACGCTGGCTGACTTTGTTCTTCAACCTATAACAACCAACATTGGATGTGTATCTGTTAATACGATTCAGGAGATCGGTGGTGACTTAATTTTCTTAGGACCAGATGGTTTAAGATTGTTGAGTGCTACGGATAGAATTGGTGACTTTAACTTAGCAGTTGTATCAAAGCCAATTCAAAGAGAGATGACTGATTTAATCTCTGCTGCTGATAGTTTTTGTAGTTTGGTTATAAGAAAGAAAAGTCAGTATAGAATTTTTGCATATGAAGCTGACTCAACTGTTGATAACTCTTTGGGTATATTAGGTACTCAACTTATTGGAGCAGATACTGCTGGTATTGCTTGGGCAGAACTTATTGGTATAAAAGCGTTTGTTGCGGACAGTGATTACTATAATAATATAGAAACTGTTTTGTTCGCCCATAATGATGGGTATGTGTACAAAATGGAAAGTGGTAATGACTTTGGTGGTTCTAATGTATTAGCTACCTTTTCAACTCCCTTTGTACCTTTCAACGACCCAAGAATTAGAAAGACATTTTACAAACTACAACTATACACAGATCCAGAAGGGTCAGTAGTGACAGACGTAAACTTAAAGTTAGACTTTGACGATGCAGCTACAATTCAACCTAACACCATATCTTTAAATAATGATACTGAAGATGTTAGTTTTTATGGTACAGCATTAGCTGTATATGGTGACTCTATCTATGGTGATAAACTTAAAAAAATATTTGAAACACAGATGATAGGTAGTGGTTTTTCTGCTTCTTTGCAGTTTGTAAGTGATAGTGCTTCGCCGCCTTTCAGTTTAGACGCTGCAACTATAGAATATTCTACTCATGATAGGCGCTAAGGAAGGATAATAACGTGGCAGGTTATACAAGAAACGATACCTCTAACAACATTGCTGATGGCAACGTAATTAACGCCGCTGACTTTGATGGCGAATACGATGCTATCGAAGGAGCATTTCATGCGTCTACTGGTCACACCCATGATGGAACAGCCGCTGAAGGCGCTCCCATTACAAAGGTTGGACCGGCTCAAGATGTTGTAGTTAGTACTACTTCTGTTCTACCAAAGACAGATAATACTTTAGATCTTGGTAGTAGTCTAAAAGAATTTAAAGATCTATACATTGATGGCACAGCTAACATTGATTCTTTGGTGGCTGACAGCGCCGACATCAATGCTGGTACTATTGACAACACCACGATTGGTGGCACAACAGCAGCTGCTGGTTCTTTCACCACAGCTACAGCAACTACAGGTAATATTACAAATGTCAATGCAACTACGGTTGACACAACAAATTTAGAAGTAACTAATTTAAAAGCTAAGGACGGAACCTCTGCTGGTTCTATTGCTAATACTAGCGGTATAGTAACCCTAGCCAGTTCTGTTCTTACAACCACAGATATTAATGGAGGCACAATTGATGGTGCAACCATTGCAACTTCAGATATTACTGTTGGTACGGGTAAGACATTAAATGTTTCTGGTGGAACTTTAACACTGGCTGACAATCAGATTAGTGGTGACAAAGTAGAAGGTGGTACAATTAATGCCACTACTATTAATATACTTACTTCTACCACAGGTAACATTACAAATGTAAATGCTACAACAGTAGAGTCTACTAATCTAGAAGTAACTAATCTTAAAGCCAAAGACGGCACTGCTGCTGGCTCCATTGCAGATAGCTCAGGCGTTGTTACTCTTGCAAGCTCAGTGTTGACCACTACAGACATTAATGGTGGTACTATTGATGGCACAACAATTGGTGGAACAACTGCTGCTGCTGGTACATTTACTTCGCTGACTACAAGTGGTAATGCTACAATTGGTGGTAACTTAACTGTTTCTGGTACGACAACCACAGTTAATACAGAGACAATTAACTTAGCAGACAATACTATCTTGTTGAATAGCAACGAGACAGGAACACCTACTCAAGATAGTGGTATTGAAATTGAGCGAGGAACTTCTGCAAACAAAACATTTGTCTGGGATGAAACAAACGACAAGTGGACTGTCGGTTCTGAAACTCTTGTTGCTGGTACATTTGAAGGTAACTTGACTGGTAACGCAACAACTGCTACTACAGCTACAAACGCAACTAATGTCGCTCTGACAAACACAGCAACGGCGGCTAATTTTTATATACCATTTGCCAGCGGTAGTTCAACTGGCAATTATGCGTTAGGCGTTGATGGTGGTCTTTATTACAACCCGTCTACCAATACGCTTTACGGGTTATATGGTAACTATTATGGTTTAACTATAAGTGGCTACGTATCTGGTGGGACACTTTACCCAACCATTATTGACCTTGCAGATGGGACAGCTTCAACGGAGCATTTGCGTTTTGGCTCTTCGGATGATGTAAAGTTTTTCTACGATGGCACCAACAACACGATGGAGATGGAGCTTGAGTCGTCGGCTAATAGCTTCATCATCACCGACAACGGAACTACACGCTTTACCTTTGATAAGTCTACTGGTAATTTTACCGCAACAGGTACTCTTTCAGCGTCTAACCTAAATGTCAGTAACTGGGATACCGCCTATGGATGGGGCGACCATTCTAGTGCTGGGTATCTTACTTCTACCACTGGTGTACAAAAGACAAGCTCTACTGGTTCCGGTGCTTTACCTAGTGGAACCACAGCGCAACGTGATGGTTCACCTTCTGCTGGTTATATTCGTTTTAATAGTACAGAAGGTAGTTTTGAAGGTTATAATGGCAGTGCTTGGGGTTCTATTGGTGGCGGGGCTACTGGTGCTGGTGGTGATGCGGTGTTTATTGAGAATGACCAAACCGTGACCACCAGCTACACTATTCCTAGTGGCAAGAACGCTATGTCAACGGGAGTGATAACGATTAATAGTGGCGTTACCGTCACCGTGTCAAGCGGCTCACGTTACGTTGTAATTTAAGGAAACAATCATGGCTATTACATTAGATGGCACTAACGGGGTTAATCTTGTCACAGCTGACGCCTTGCCTTTCTTGGCTGGTCAGGTGTGTTTCTTTGGTATGACCACAGCCCCTAATGGTTTCTTAAAGTGTAACGGCGCAGCTGTGTCGCGTACCACTTATGATGTTTTGTTTGCCGCTATTGGTGAGACTTTTGGTGTGGGGGATGGGTCTACCACGTTTAACGTACCTGACCTACGTGGAGAGTTTCTACGTTCCTTAGATGACGGGGCTGGCATTGATACTGGACGTACATTAGCGTCTGCACAATCATGGGCAATTGAAAACATGACTGGGTCATGGCACTCAGGTCAGCACAGCGCGTATGA
>Ga0222715_10005498_pt1 | contig 10780 bp, 9 predicted proteins | sample C33_9DmetaG_FD_165056 | JGI IMG/M metagenome (GOLD analysis project Ga0222715, IMG submission 165056) | Estuarine water microbial communities from San Francisco Bay, California, United States - C33_9D | ecosystem: Environmental > Aquatic > Marine > Unclassified | place: USA: California... | reverse complement strand
TTCATCATTTGATAATAGACCTGCTTACATGGCCTTAGCCTATATTATGAAAGCATAGGTACAATGTCTAATATAACGTTGACCCCAGAAGAGCTAGAGATTATACTAGACAGATCAGCTAAGCGTGGAGCTAAGTTAGTTTTACGTGAGTTAGGACTGCATGATGAGTCTGCTGCTGAGGATATGCGTGAAGTACGTAACCTATTAACAACGTGGCGACAAACACGTTTAAGTATATGGAACACATTCGTTAAAATAACAACCGTTGCTATATTCAGCTTTGTTGCCGCTGCAATATGGATGAAGCTGGGTAATTAATAAGGACTATTAAAAATGGCTAAAGTATTTGGTGGATTTACACCTGAACAAATGGGTAAGATAGTACCAGAGATGGCAGGAATGCAAGCTGATGAACAGCAAGCTTATATAATGTCTCAACCTGGCGCAGCTAAGCGTGTAGGTAAAATGGCAGAAGTAGCTATGAGACAGTTAGGTGCTAAGGCTATGCCTGGAATGGCTGAAGGTGGTTATGTAAAAGGTTATGCTATAGGTGGTTTAGCTAACCAAGCTGTTAGTGGCTTAACAAATATAATGCCTGAACTAGCACAAGGGGATGCAACAGCCTTTGAAAACTTTTTAGGTAGACCTTCCTTACCTACACCTGTAGATTCAAATACGCCTTCTAAAATAATAAATGGACAAGGTATAAGTCAGCCCTCTCCTGCGCAGTTTGACCCAAATGACCCTAATATGAAACTACCCATACAACCATTAATGTACAATGCTCCTGCTGATTATAGTGGTATGACTTTTGAACAAGCACAAATGAGGCAAGCACAAAGAGATATAAAAAGCCCAGAAGAACAAGCGGCAATAAATGCAGCACTGCAGGGAGGTTCTGGTACAGTTAAACCTGATGAAGAAGGTAAGACAGAGGCAGTAGTAAATAGTACACCTGATAATATAGCAGGATTAGTAGAAAAATCAATTCAAGACCCTACATCAATGACAACCAAAACAGAAGTTGAAACTATGTCTGATGCAGACAAGGCTTCTGGTACTATAGCGGCAGGTACAGGTGAGCAGGGTGTTACTACAGATGCTACAGCTACAACAGCCGAGGCAGGTACACCTGTAACCGCACCAACTAAAACAGAAGCGGCTACAGTAGACCCAACAAAAGCTACACCTGCAGTAACTGAAGCAACAGAGTCTTTAGATGCGGCAGTAGGTAAAGTATCTGAGGGTGCTAAAGTAGAAGCGGCTAGTCAAGACCCAGAGAAACTAGCTGCATTAGGTCTTGATGTAGAACAAATAGATGAAGCTCAAACAGTAGATGCGCCTGATCCTCGTACTGTACAAGAGGGTGAAATGATTGACGGTTCTACTGTCGATATGGATCGTGTTAGAACAGAAGTTAACTTTGAAGCTGTAACTGGTGCGCCTTCTACAGATGCTACAGTACAGGGACAACTTACAGGCTTGATGGCTGACTTTGAAGGTAAGTCTCCTCCTGCATGGGCGGCAGGTGCTATGCGTAATGCAGCAGCGGCTATGGCGGCTCGTGGTTTGTCTTCCTCTTCTATGGCAGGACAAGCAATGATACAGACTGCTATGGAAGCGGCTCTACCTATAGCACAAATGGATTCACAGACATTTGCTAAGTTTGAAGCGCAGAACTTATCTAATCGTCAACAGACAGCTATGTTTGCCGCAGAGAAACGTGCAGAGTTTTTAGGGTTAGAGTTTAATCAAGAGTTTCAATCTCGTGTTGCTAACGCAGCTAAGATATCTGATATAGCTAATATGAACTTTAGTGCTGAACAGTCTATAGCATTAGAAAATGCACGTATGGCACAAACAGTAGACTTAACAAACTTAAATGCTACTAACGCTAAGGTTATGGCTGATGCCGCTGCAATGTCTCAAGCAGACATGGCTAACCTAAATAACCGTCAACAAGCGGCAATACAAAATGCACAGAACTTTATGCAGATGGATATGGCTAATTTAAGTAATGAACAACAGACTAGCATGTTTAAAGTACAAGCTAATATTAATGCCATGATGTCTGATACAGCAGCAGAGAATGCCGCTAAACAGTTTAACGCTTCTAGCGAAAACCAGACTAACCAGTTCTTTGCAGATCTAAGTAGCCGTGTACAACAGTTTAACTCTGATCAAGAGTCTAGCATGAACAAGTTTAATGCAGGAGAAGCTAACGCTCTTAGTCAGTTTAACTCTGCACAACTTAATATGAGAGATCAGTTCAACGCTACAAACAGATTGGTTATAGCACAGGCTAATGCTAAGTGGGCGCAGGAAACTACTACTGCAGAGAATGCGGCTATCAATGAAGCTAACAGAGCAGACGCTGTTGCCGCTAATCAGTTTACACAATTAGGTTACAATGCTACAATACAAACATACAGGGACTTAATGAGCTTTGCAAATACTACGGCTAATAATAACGCAGATCGTGCTACTTCTATTATGGTTGCTAACATTGCTGCAGACGCTTCTAAATATGGTTCTGATGCGGCTGCAAACCAAGCAGCAGCTGAAGCCAAGTCAGAAAAAGATGCGGCTTTTTGGGGCGCTGTTGGTGGCTTCTTTAGTTCTTTCTAATTATATAGGTACAATAGACATGAATAACAAATATAGATACTCCTTAGATTTAGACACCTATGTAGACCGTGATACAGAGACGGATAATGAAGGTGTAACTTCTGCTATTATGGGTAAAAAGACAAATGTAGTTGCTCCTGAAGAGTCTGATTATAGTAGGTTTCGTAAAGACTTTGCTACAAAGATAAAGAATGCTTACAGTGATTACGAAGAGTTTGCTAAGTTATTTGCTACTAATTATGTACCCGTAGATAGAGATGAAGTTAATTCACATGTAGATAAGCTTATGCCTACAAAAGATGAAGTTAGTTCTGTAGGACATACACCAGAAGAGTTGAGTGATATAAAAACCCAAGTAGAGAGTGTTATTGAATTAGAAGAAGAACCTACAGGTATCATGACTAAACCTAAAGCTAGACCTAACAGTGTTATTACACAAGGGTTATTAAACAGAATAGCTTTAGGAGAAGGTGCAGACCCTAAAAAATTACAAAAACAAGCTAAGCATGGCATAGGAACTACTGAATATGATATGGTTTATAATTATGGAGACACATTAAAACCTAATAAACCTATAACAGAGATGAAGTTGTCCGAGTTAGCGGCCTACCAAAAAAAGTTAATTAATGCAACTAGAGGTTCAATAAAAGGAACTACATCAGCATCTAAAGGTACAAGTGCTGTAGGTAAATATCAAGTTGTACACACATCTTTATTCGGTGCAGGTGGTACTGCTCAATCTCCAAAGAAAAACTCTTGGGCAGATAAGTTAAATCTAAATGCTGATACTATATACTCTCCAAAAGTACAAGAAGATATTGGTAGATTAATATTAAGAGAGGCAGGTTATGATAATTGGTTAGCAGGAAACAAGTCAGAAAAAAGTATGTTAAAAGATTTAGCAGGTAAGTGGGCTTCTGTAGAGGGAAGTACGGCTAAGCAAGGTATAGGTACAAGAATAAAAGACTTAGAACCTTTCTTATCGCAGGTTAGACCATAATGTTTGGATTACCACTAGAATTAATCACAATGCTTTTCTCTACTGTCTTGGGTGGAGTTATGTCCATCTGGGGTCAAAGCAATAAAGCTAAAGCAGAACAACAGAAAGCCCTTGTAGGCGCAGTCAGTGATGCAAGAGAGCATGGCAGTAAAGATAAACACTTTGCTTGGACACGTAGGATCATAGCTTTATCTGCAGTAGGCTCTATTATTGTATTGCCAAAGTTAGTAGCAGTATGGTATCCTGACGTAAGCGTAATCGTTGGTTATACAGAAGTACAGGGTGGCTTCATTAACTGGCTCTTAGGCGCACCAGATGCAATACATTGGAAAGCAGCTCGTGGCTTCGTTATCACCCCTCTAGACACACATATCGTTTCAGCCATCGTAGGCTTATACTTCGGTGCAGGATTTACAAAGTAAGGTTAATAAAATGGCAGATCTATTTCAAGCCCCTATTCCTGGGCAATCTTTAACAGATGAACCTAAGAATGCTCCGTGGGAAAACCCCTCAGAGATGAGTACTGTAGAAGAAGTTGTAACACACTATATCGAGAAACTAAATAGAGATGAAGTTATAGATGACTTAGCTCTTATATTCGAACTAGGTGGAAGCTTACAAGAAATAACAGAGACTATGATGATTATGGGTACTATGAATGGTTTGCACACTGTAGATGCACAGATGTTAGCAGGTCCTATGATAGGAGCTTACATTAAAGCTATAATGTCAGAGCAGGGTATTGAAGTAAAAGAGACTGACATAGACGAAAACAAAATACGTACTGAAAAGCAGAAGAAGCGTTTAGATGCTATCTATGTAGATGCTATACAAAAGAGCTTAAAGAATGGCGATGATGAAGGTACTGAAATGTTACGACAGATGCAGGATGCTAACATGGATGATGAACCTATGGCTGAAGAGCCTATGGTAGAAGAAGAAGAAACAATAGAAGAGCCTATGGTTGAACAACCTGCAGGTCTTATGGCAAGAGGTATGGTGTAATGGGTTTTGATGGTCAAGCATTCTTTCAGAGTTACCTTGAGGGTAAAACAAAGCAGAGAACAAAATACAAAGATAAAGCTACTGATGAGCTTGATAGACTAGAGAAGTCTAGACCTCAGTTAATTGCTTTAGCTAAAAAGAAGGATGAACTTAAGGGTGCAGCTAGAACTACCGTAAGCCGTCTAGAGTCTTATGGTGCTACACCTGACATGATTAAGGCAGCAATAGCAGAAGGTCCTACAGGCTTAAAAGACTTAGAGACTGCTTTATCAAAGGTAGTAGCTAATAAAGGTTTAGAATTTACTAAGGCTAATGTAGATGCTATTGCAGGTATTACTTTGGATGCTAAACTTACAAACGTATCTGTTGATGCTTTAATAGATCAGACGTATGGTGGTGCAATAGAATATAAGCTTGGCGACTATGAAGGCGCTCAGGATCTTAACTGGTGGCAGAAGCTATCAGGTGAAGGTGCAATGGCTAGTATGCGTAAAGAGTTAGATAAAACAGCCGTATATGATGGCAAGAGTTTGTTTGACTTAGATGATTATGCTAATTCTGCTGCATACAATCAAGTGGGTGGTGAGTCTTTCTTAACATATAATCAGCCTAAGTTCTTTGGTGTAGGTGATGTAGGTGCAGCTCGTATCGAAATAAGTACTGTAATAAATGAAAATAATGCTTTAAATACAAATTTAGCTCAAGCTAAAAAACTTAGAGATGACATTGAACGTGCTGAATCCCTTCTTAATGCCACAGAAGCTCCTACTAATGAAGCCAAGGTTAGAGAGACCCTAACAAATAATAAAATACTATTAGAAGCAAACTTAGTACAACGTAAAGATATTCTTGATAGAGAAGTTAAACCCTTCCTAGACACTCAAGTTGCTGGATATTATGAAGATACTTATATGGATCTTATGGGTACTTCTATTGACGGTTATGTTGGATTGCCAGGATACCATAATAGCTTCCGTAGTGGCGTTGTTGAATCAGGTGTTCCAGATACTATTCAAGAAGTTAACAACAACAACAAAATAGAAAAGGTTGAACTAGGAGAGAATGGCTTAAGATTATCAGATAGTAGTTTAGAATCAAAAGATTCTGCAGGGAATGTTATAATAACAAATTCAGACTTCACACTAGTACCTATAGAGGGGTCAAAAAATTTACATATGTTTAAAGCTGCTAATGGAGATGTTCATTTATTTGACTTGAAGGATGATATAATATACTCCGTACAACAGACTAAAAGCTTTTTAAATTCATCTGAAATACCAAATAAGGTAAAAGATTCTATAATTAAATTTTCAGGAGTAAGTGATTCAGATGAAAAAACTCCTATGCAAGAAGCAATGTCTACAATTACGTTTGGTGATTGGGAGAAGAAAATTAAAATAATAAACTCAAAAAGTAGAGTTATAAAAGAATCTAAAAAGAAAGAGTTAAGGGAAGAGTTAGAAGCACTAGGTCTGCCTTTGTCTATAGAGCAAATGAAAAATGCAGGAGGTAAAAGTCTATTTAAGAAGGGTAATACATCTACTAATGAAGAATTATCCGATGAAGCATTTGTCCCTAGACAAGTTAGGAGAAAATAATGGCTGAACCAAATTTAGCTTTAGAAATATATAATAAGAATTTTGATAAAGAAGCTGTTGAGGATAAAGAAGAAGAACCAAATTTAGCTTTAGAAATATATAATAAGAATTTTGATAAGCCTACAACTGACGTAACAGGTAATACTTTTTATAATCCAGAAATACCAGAAGAATCTGTTGAGAGAGACTATGGCTTTGATGATGAAACAAGTCTAAAGAAGTCAGATCTAAAACAGGGTAGATTTGCAGACGACATACGTACCTACATGTTAGAACGTTTTGGTGATCAGTATAGGTTTGGTGGCGATAAAGATAACAATATAGTTGTAGAAGACTTTATGGATCACATGAGGGCTTTCAATACTAATACAGTTAATACTGCAGGTGAAGCACGTTTTGTATATAAAGCAAACAATAGAACTAAGCAGATAGCGAAGAATGCATATGAGTTGTATGACAATACAGGTAATGTATTTGTTAATGATGGGCTTATGGGTGCTGTTGATGGGGTTAAAGACTACATATTCTCAGCTGCATCAGATCCTACAAACTATTTAGGTCTTATTACAGGTGGTACAGCTAAAGCTACAGCACTAGGCGTTACAGCCGCATCTAAACAAGCAATTAAGTTAGCTGTTGCTAAAGCTACTAAAGAAGCTCTTGAGAAAGGCTTGTCAAAGAAAGCCGCAGATAAGATAGGTAAAGAAGCAGGGCAAAAAGCTTTTGATATCGCAATTAAGTCTGGGTTTAGTAAACAAACAGCACAGAGACATATGACTGCAGCAGCTAGACGTGAACGTGGTTTATATAGACGTAGAGCTTTCTTGGAAGCAGAACAAGCGGCAAAGAAGGAACTAAAAGATGCAGCGACTAAGAAGTCTGTTTATGCTACAGGTGGATTAGACGCTTCTTTTGCTGCACTACAGGATGCACAGATACAGTCTTTAATGATTGATGTAGGACAACAGGATAAATATAATATAGCTCAGACTGCTTTTAGTTCTTTATTAGGTTCAGTAGGCGCAGGAGCGCAAATAATAGCAGGTAAAGGTAAGGGTAAGTCAGGGTTAGACCAGTTAGGTATTACTGGCGAAATAGACAGGCTACGTGCTGATAGAATGCCTAGAGAGATGCCTAGTTTAAAGAAGGCAGAAGCAAAGAAGATTGCAGAAGATATAAAAAAGAATGTTAAGTCTTGGAGAGATAAAGTAGAAGATGGTCGAACTAAGTTTGGTTCACAGGCTACAGATACGAGTGTCTTTCATGATATTATATTAGGTGCGGACGGTAAGGGTTTAAACTCAGGTCTAGTGCATCAGTTATCTAAGCAAGGAATAAAGATACCCAAGAATAGAACAGTATCAGATCTATTATCTAATGTTGTACCTATGTTGCCCAGTAAAGAGTTAGCTGAAATAAATGATATGCTTAAAATGACAGGCGTAACACTAGGTGATGCTACAGGTTCAAGACAGAACTTAGGTGACTTAGTTGCTTACGAAGCTAGTCGTGGTGGTCAAGTACTAAACGTTATGAGTCAGGCTTCTAAAGTATTGAATGCTACACTACTACACGGTGAAGATGTACTTACAGATGAAACACAAAGTATTCTTGCTAAAGAGTCTGATAAAATTAAGAAGAGCCGACCCTTTTCTTATGGTCAAAACTTATGGAGACGTATGCTTGTTTCATCTCCTGCTACTACTGCAATCAACGTTGCTGGCTTTACTCAGTACTTTACTATGTCTACACTAGCTGACACACTCAATGGTGGAGCGCACATGATTGCTGGAACAGTTGTACCTGGTCAGCGTGGTAAAGAGCTACGCCGTAGAGGACAGATATACATGAAGGTACAGCAACAAAAGATGCGAAACCTTTTAGATCCTTATACTACACATGACGCATACATGGAGTTTCTAGAGAATAATGATGATATAAGTAAAGTATTATTTGAGACATATACAGGTGGTGTTGAACGTACTGGTAAACGTTACAATGTAGATACTGAATCAGGTTTTGGTATGGTAGCAGAAACTGTAGCAGAAGGTGCAGCTAAGATAACAGGTGTTCGTATACAGGATAGCTTTACTAAGTCTCAAATGTTTATGGGTGAACTAGATAAGTATCTAAGACTTAAGCATGATAAATCTCTATGGGATGTAATAAAGAGTGGTGATACTGCACTTATTGATGATGATGTTCAAGGTGCAGCCCTAGATGGTACACTGAGATCTGTGTTTGCTAAAGACTATACTAAAGATAAGTATCTTTTATCTGAAGTAGCTAAGGGTGTTGAGAAAGTATCTAATATACCTATCATAGGTACTGTTATACCCTTTGGTAGATTTATGAATAACGTTGTAGCTACTTCCTATGACTTATCTGTAGGTGGGTATATAGGTTTAATGAAGTCTATAGTTAAGAATGATGGTACAATAACTACATCAGCAGAAGCCGCAAGCCGTAGTATAGTAGCTCTTGGTGGTGCAGGTCTTGCTATGCAATACGATGATCAAAGAAGAGCAGATGGTCTAGGTGTCTATGAAGTAGATATCGGCGGTGGGCAAATAGCAGATATGAAAAACACTTTTCCGTTCTCTATGTTCTTAGTTGCAGGTCGTATACTAAATCTACGAAAGAATAATGAAACTATACCACCAGAGTTATCTCAAGAACTAGGTAGACAGTTAGCTATAGGCCAAACAGCTAAGGATGCTGAGTTTGGTAATGACCTAAATGCATTTACTAATTGGGTAACAAACATAGAAGGTGCTGAATATATACTAAATGGTATGGGTTCTGGATTCAGTAAAACTATGGGTAACTTTGCTTCTGGTTTTACTCGCCCCTTAGATGCTGTGAATCAGATGGCAGGTTATATCTCAGGCACAGATACAGCTAAGGATGTTAAACAAGCTTCAGGTGTAGGTATGTTTGTACAAACCTCTACTAAATATGTAGATAACATCATAGAATCTTTCCAAGATGCTATTGATGGTGATGAAGTTAATGGACGTATAGAAGGTTTAACAGGAGAAGATTTAGCTGTAGGTATACGTGAGGGTAAGGTATATAATCCTAACCCATTTGCTAAAGTATTAGGTTTAACTATAAAACAGAAGCGTACTTCTGCAGAAGAACTATACTCTGTAGCAGAGATGCAACCTTGGACAGTTTCTCAGAGATCAGAAATACCTGCCTATGATGCAGCGTTCAATAAAGTATTAGCTCCTTTGTTAGAACGTGAGGCATCTCTAATGTTAGCAGATTCTACATTTACTAAAGCGGATTTAAATGGCAAGCGTAATATGATTAGATCTAGACTTAAAGGTATTAGGAATACCGTATCTGAGTATTTAGACTCTTCAGCAGATGAAAATACAGCACTAGCAGTACTACAGAGAAGAGCAGCAACTGCACCTGGAAATAAGGATGTTAAAACAGCCGCAGGTAAGTTTATGAAGAAAGAAGGTATGACATCTAACCCTAAGAAGATGAACTATTATGAATTACATAAATACCTAGATTATATAGAGTACTACAAAGAAGTATTCGACTAATTACTTTATACCGTGCTTCTTAGCACATTCCTTAGCCCACAGCGAAGCCTCTGTGAGACAATCTTTAGCTTTAACTAGTTCAGGACTGTCCCAGAGGCTTTTGCTTATGTGGATCTTTAGCTTATGTATCTCGTAAAGTAATATCTCTTCAAAGTGTTCCTGCTTAGAGTCAACGTAATCTCTTGCTTCTTTTTCTAACTTCATAAGCCTTCTTTCATAAACACTTTAACCCATTCTGCACAGATACCACTACGCACAATGTCTTCAATACCAAACTCCACAACAGGAACATTCAACAGATGCTTCTTAGCTAAATGTATGATCTTTGATAGACCAGACGTTCCTCTTAGATCTGACTGTTGAATGTCGCCGTTAAGTACAATAGTACTACCTTCGCCTACCCTAGTCAATAACATCTTGATCTCTGGTATCTCAATATTCTGTGCTTCATCTACAATAATAAACGCATTGTCAAAACTACGTCCACGCATCAACGCCAGTGTAGCAACCTCTATATTTCCACTCTTTAGAGCAGTATCTACAGCACCCTTACCTAAATGCTTTATAAGCACGTCTAGGACGGGCAACGCCCACGGCTGAGCCTTCTCTTCGAGTGTTCCTGGAAGAAACCCTATGTCTTTACCTACAGCTACGTGAGGGCGTGTTATAACGATCTTATCTATATCTTTAGTGATGTACAAATCTGCAGCACAAGTAGCTGTTACATAAGTTTTACCAGTACCAGCAGGACCTAGTATCAGGACTTGTTGGTTTCTTTTTATGGCATCTATTAACTCTTTTTGTTTATCTGTCCTTGGAAGTATACCTGATGTAACTTTTACTGCTGCACCCTTGTATGTTGTCTTTCGCCTAGAGCGTGTGGGCTTCTGTAGTGGCTCAAGATTGTTGTTCATTTATTTGACTTTCTCATATACTGCATTGCTTTAATAAAAATAGTTTCGTCTTCTTTAAAACACCCTAATCCA
>Ga0222715_10005493_pt1 | contig 10787 bp, 9 predicted proteins | sample C33_9DmetaG_FD_165056 | JGI IMG/M metagenome (GOLD analysis project Ga0222715, IMG submission 165056) | Estuarine water microbial communities from San Francisco Bay, California, United States - C33_9D | ecosystem: Environmental > Aquatic > Marine > Unclassified | place: USA: California... | reverse complement strand
TCAGCCCAATGTTGCTTTGTAACTAAGATCTTTTCAGGATTATTAGGCAATAAACTAATCACATTGTAACGCGTGCGCTGTGGCACAGTTAACTGACGACCATTTTTCCCGTCTAAGTCATAGGCGACCAAAATAGGTGGACTGCCATTAGTGTCGAGATAACCGACAAACTTAGCATAAGACAAAATAAAACGATCACTGCGTGGCCACATAACCTGACTAATACGCATAAACTCGCCAAAGTTAATATTCGCTTTAACTTGGGTCAAGCCAACATCCATGATTGCAAGACTGTTAGATGTCCCCGTATCATAGATAACCGCTAAGTGTTGCCCATCTGGAGAGATGGACATACTGGAAAATTTTGCATCTTTAAAGAACGCTTCCATCGGAATAGAAGCAGGGTTTAAAGGTGTTGTCGTTTTGTTTTGCGCATGCGCACTGCTCATAGACAGTAGCAACATGGCAATAATGGACCAAATTCGCATGGTATATCCTTGTGTTTGGTTTATTTAGTAGCAATCAATGTGAGCGCAATTGGCGCTGCGGCAAAATCAAGTGTGTTAAACGTCGTGTTGGTCACACTAAATGGCATTTCATTTGACTGCATTTGAGCAGCTTGTTGTGCTGCTTCTATTTGTTGTGATAATCGCTCCGCTTGCGCAGCAATATCCTGTCCAAGTAATTTTAAATGATGAATTAAATCTACAAGGGGTGCATTAGACTGTAAAATGTTAAAGACTTTTTGTCCAATTAATTTCACATCTTCTTGTGCATTTTCGGGTACTTGGTGTAAATGTGTCGTCAAAACCTTAAAACAAGAACTTTTTAGTGCATCAATGCTACCAATTTTTACATTATCAAAACCAGTTAACATAGGCTCTTGCAACAGACTATTAATAACCGCAAGCGTTATCTTTGATTGCTGTGTAATAATACTTTTAGGATGATGCATTACTAATACACATTGACCATTTGGTGTTAGTACTCGATGCACTTCAGAAAGTGTACGCGATAAATCACTATACTCTATGCCATACATACTCACCACAACATCAACGCTATTATCCGCAAAAGGTAACGCATGCATATCAGCCTGTGTGTGCGTGATACAGGGGTGCGCACTAGGAGCTTGGATATGGGCATAATCAATATTATGCCATGCTTTGCATTGCGGTAAAGGCTTATGCTTAATGTACAGATGACTAAGTGCACCATTCCCCGCTCCTAAATCAGCCACAACCGCATCATTAGGCAACATATCGAATACTGATTGCCAATAACTATCAATCACGCCATAAGGCCCTTCGCCAGACTCATATTCATGCATAAATGAATTATGGGTTGCATGTGATTGCCAATAAGATTGCCAAGGTTTAGCACTCATAACGACTCCGAAAAAATAATGTGGTGACCACCATGTACAAAACACACGACAGTATTCATCAAAAATAAAATTTTAGCATAAAAAAAGCGAGCCTAAGCTCGCTTTTTACAACAGTTAACTAATCTTAGAAAGATTGAGTATAACGTGCATATACGATACGGCCGTAACCGTCATATAGGCTGAAGTTATATTCACGTGAACCGTCTGGATCAGTACCTAAGATTGGAGCTTTACCACCAATGTTGTTAGAACCGACTGTTACTTTACCGCCCCAAGGAGCATTGTAAGAAACGTTTACGTCATTCGTGATCCAAGTAGAAACTGGAAGATACTCTGCACCAGATAAACGGGCTGTATCACCAATGATGTTCATGTTCCATGCTAGGTCAAAATCACCGATTGAATAAACATTCGATAATACACCACGATACGCAGGGAATGCAGAGAAATCTAATTGATCAGCACCATCTACGTCATACTTTTCAGTATAAGACATTGATAAGTTAGAACGTAATGCACCCATTTCATTGAAATCAAAACGTGTGTTTAAGTTCAAATCAAGACCAGAAGTTTCTAGTGTACCTTGGTTACCGTAACCACGTGTGATTGAGTCAATCGCGCCGTTAGATAAACGAGTTACTTGCATACCAGCTGGTAAAGATTGTCCAGTGTTTTGTAGGTTAACTAATTCACCAGCAGAGAATGCTTTGATACGGTTATCGATTTCGATATTGAAATAATCAAGAGAGAAATCAATCCATTCTGCTGCTTCATAAGCCATACCTAAAGCGAACTGAGTAGAAGTTTCTGACTCTAGGAATGGGTTAGCAATAACATATGCATCAACCTGATCAGAACACGTAGCTGCAAGGCCAACCGCTTCACAATGTTGTGGATCACGAATTGAATCAGCTGAGAACGATTCTTTTTGCGTTAAGATGTCTAAAGATGGTGCACGGAAACCTTCACCGTAAGAAGCACGTAGTACTAGCTCATCAGTTGGGTTATAACGAACAGAAACCTTAGGAGATACATCTGAACCGTAATCATTGTAGCTGTCGTAACGAGCAGCAGTAGTGATTTCTAAGTTATCTTGTACTGGGAAAACAGCTTCTACGTATGCTGCTTTAACTTGACGAGTACCACCAGCAGAGTTACCAGCAGAACCACCAATTACGCCACCTTCTGACAATGAATCATATTGGTCATTGTAGAAAATATCACGCCATTCGCCACCAACGATAGCAACAGCTGTGCCACCATCCATGTCGAATAAATCAAACTGAACAGAACCGAAAACTTCGTCTTGGTTGTAATCACCAATACGTGAAATAGTCGCTTTCATTGAGTTAAGAACGTCAGCAGGGTTACGATCTAAATCGCCTAACAAGTAAGAACCGTCATCCATGTATTGCTCAGCAATTGGGATAACTACGTAGTTACGACCGATGTCATAAGTACGTGATTTGTTACGACGTACGCCGAACTCTACTAATACACCATCGATATCGCCTTCAACAGCAACTAATAGATCTGATAAATAGTTATCAACATCATTATCACGGTTACCTAGACCAGCAAAACGGTGTAATACATATACGCCATCAGAACCAGTAGTCGCATCAGCAGTTGCGTCATACGTTGATTGGTTCCATGCTGCATCGTAGTATGGAGAATCTGGGTTAGTTGGGTTATTTGGGCTAGTTGGACCAACATATGCTTGCGCAAGAGAAGGTGCATAACGACCAAATGAAGATGACTTAGAGATATTCATGTTAGAGAATATTGACCAATCATCATTGATTTCATAACGGCTGTTTAGGAAGAAACCTACGTTACCAGTAGATGCTTCATCAGCAGAAACAGATGCGAAGTTAAAACCACAACGCTGTGCTACGCCATCAGAGTTAGGAACAGATAGTGAATAAGGGATCGAGTAGAACTCACCTTGATCACAAGCATCAGGACCTACACTTGTCCAGTATGCGTCTGCATTGTTAGTATCGTAGAAGTTTTGTGAGTAGAAAGAACCACCTGGCGTGTACCAATCAAATGCGCGAGCAAAAATGATGTCACGGCTGTTCCAAGAAACACCACCTAACATAGAACCTTTGTCACCAGAAGCACCGAAGATGATTGAACCTTCTTCGCGATCACCGCCTTCAACGTCAACTTGAGCTGCGCCAAGTTTAAGTTCAACACCAGTAAAATCTTTACGAGTGATGATGTTAACTACACCACCGATTGCATCAGAACCGTATACCGCAGATGCACCGTCAGTAAGGATTTCGATACGCTCAACTGCAGCAGCTGGGATACCATTCAAATCTTGAGTTGCACCAGTAGAAGGTGAACGTGCTAAACGACGACCATCAACCAATACCAAAGAACGGCTAGCACCAAGACCACGTAAGTTGATCTGAGAAACACCTTGAGCAGATGAACCAGACTGTGGACGGAAAGAACCAGTCGAGTTAAAAGAAGTATTACGTAACAAATCAGCTACAGAAGTTTGACCTTAAAATTCAATCGCTGCGCGATCGATAACAGTAACAGGCAATGCACCTTCCATATCTGCACGTTTGATACGTGAACCAGTTACCTGGATTTTTTCGACAACGTTAGCTTCAGCTTCTTCTGTCTCTTGTGCTACTGCAGCAGTTGAAAGGCTTAGGCCAGAAACGGCACCAAACGCAATCGCTAACTGAATAGACTTTGCTAATTTCGTGTTTGCAAACATTATATGTCTCCCTAGGGCACTATGTTAAAATAGTATTAACTTACTAAAAATAGTGAAATTGTGTCGTTTAAACGACTTTTTATAAAAAGCGGTTGGAATCTGGTAAGATGTCCCACCACTCTGCATAATAATCACAAGTACAGGGTGCGGTCAACTATGCGTTTACAGCTTTAAGGATAAGTTCAGTTTTTTTTATAACATTTTAGGATTATTTGTAACAAAAAAAGCGTGTTAGACCATGGTTTTACAACAAATCAGACATTTGCGGCGGAATTTTGAAAGAATGGTCATAAAATTGTCACAAAATGATGACAAAGTGTTCTTTTTGCTTATGAAGTGTGCAAGTGGCAACTAATACAACGTTGCATCGAGGCTCGATGTAATTATTTATGCGTTTAAATTGCAAGAAAATAGCCTTTTTATGCAAAAAACTGCATGGAAATTCAAAAGTATAATTTAAAAAACATATGAGGATATAAGAGGAAATTAGGGTGGCAAATCTCCAGCCACATCCGCGCACATGAGTCAATTGCTACGGCTGCTCCCTTCCGGGTCTGACCGAGTTCACAAAATATCATTGCGAGAGGACCAGAGACTTACCATTGAAGAGCGCGTATTATGCCTATCGATATAGACTTTTGCAATGGCTTACGCGGGTTCTTATTGATTATATTAGTTTATTTTTGCTTTGTATCTGCGTAATTAAGGTTTATGTAGGTTTATGTGCAAATTTAGCTTCGGCTAACTGATTAGCAACCACATTGGTTCCAAGCTGCTGTACCTGAGCTAACTCAAATATTTGCGTCAATGTAGAGCCAATCATTTCAATATGCGCTTTCATTTTCTCAGGCGTGCTGTCGACTTGTTGATGATGAATATCGATAATCCCTGCTGCGTTGATCACATAATCAGGCGCATAGGTTATGCCTTTGTTATGCAATGACTGGCCGAGATCTTCAGTTAATAATTGATTATTCGCAGCTCCTGCAATCACCTTGGCTTGGATCTGGTCTATGGTATCTGGGTTTATACTCGCTCCTAACGCACAAGGGGCAAAGACATCACAGGCTATGGCATGGATTTCATTTATATCCACTACCTGCGCGCCAAATTCTTGTTGCGCTCTAACCACCGCAGGTTCAAATGTATCAGCAATGATTAACTTAGCTCCGGCATTATGTAAATGCAGTGCCAAACGATAGCCAACCTGCCCTACACCTTGGATCGCAACGGTTAACTCACTTAAATCTTTGCCTAATGCAAAATCAACGGCCGCTTTTAATCCAACAAACGTTCCGTAGGCAGTAGAAGGGGCGGGATTGCCATCAGATGGTTCGCCTTCATAGGTAAACTTTGCATTTAAACCGCCCGCATACTGGGTGTTTTCAGCCATTAAATGTACGTCACTGACCGCAATACCCGAGTCTTCAGCAACAATGTAACGTCCACCTAAAGACTCTACAAATGCACCCATTGCACGCATTTTTTCAGGAGATTTATCGGTATGTGTGTTGCCAATGATCACCGACTTACCCCCACCCATTGGCAAATTGGCCAACGCTGCTTTGTATGTCATCCCTTTAGCTAAGCGTAGTACATCGGTAATTGCCTCTTCGTCAGTGGCATAAGGATACATCCTACAACCGCCTAATGACGGACCTAAGTTAGTATTATGCACAGCAATAATGGCACGCAAACCCGAAACGGGATCTTGGTGAAATGCGACATATTCGTGGTTATCAAATGCCGAATGTTGAAACAGTGCCATGACCTATCCTTTTGATTTTGATGATATATGTAGAGTGTTATATTCGATATGATACAAGAGATGCTAAGGATAAGGATTGCTAAACGATTTGTGAAGTGTTTTTTTAGCGTAGTAAAGTATTGCACTCATCATTATTTTAGGATATATATCCTAACACTAAGAATAATATAGAATACTCGTAATGAAATTAGATAAGTTTGATCGTGAAATTTTGAGAGTGATGCAAAAAGATGCGACCATTTCTATGGCCGATTTAAGCCAAAAAGTCGGACTATCTCACACACCTTGCTGGCGTCGTGTTAAAAAAATGGAAGCCGATGGCCTGATCCGGCAAAAAGTCACCCTACTTGATTGTAAAAAACTCAATTTGGGCGTGTCTGTGTTTATCTATATCACCCTTAAAAATCATGATGGCGATTCGTTAACGGATTTTGAACAAGCCGTGCAAGAAATTGATGCTATCGTAGAGTGCCACACGACGAGTGGTGAAAAAGATTATTTGTTGAAAGTCATCGTCGAGAGTATTGAAGAATACGAACAACTATTGAAATCGACACTGACGCACCTACCTTGCGTAGAACACGTCAGCTCGACATTTGCAATGAAACAGGTCAAAAACACGACCGAGTTACCGATCAAGCGACTTTAGATTTTAACTGTCGCTTTATTGATCCCATATTCGCGCAGCTTGTTAGCAATAGCGGTATGGGATAATCCCAATTTACGTGCTAATTGCCGCGTACTCGGATAAGACGGATAGAGTTTTTTCAGTAAGTCTTTTTCAAACTTCTTCACTTCTTGGTCCAAGGTCCCTTCAAAGTTTTCGTCGATATAGCTCACTGTGGTCGCACATGACGGTAAATGAATATGCTCTTTGGTAATTTCATTACCCTCTAACAATGTCAACGCACGATATAACGCATTTTGTAATTGACGCACATTACCCGGCCACGGATAAGTATTTAGATAGTCCACGCAAGACTTGCTCAACTTAGCAATATTACGGCCTAACTTAACACAATGTTGTTTCAAAAATGCTTCCGTTAACGGCATGATATCTTGTTTACGCTCCCGTAATGCAGGAATCACTAAACTTAACACATTCAAACGGTAGTATAGATCTTGACGAAAACGCCCAGACTCGACTAATAATCCGAGATCTTTGCTAGTCGTACACATAAATCTCACGTCTACGGCAATGGCTGCCTCATCGCCAACTCGACGAAACTCAGCATCTTCAATAACACGTAACAGTTTGCCTTGTAACACTGGAGACATATCAGCAACTTCATCGAGTAATAGAGTGCCGCCTTGGGCTTGTTCTAACAAACCTTGTTTCGCTTTAGTGTTGCCAAAGTCATTTGCTGCGCTGCCGAATAGCTCGGTCTCCGCGATATCGTCAGTCATAGTAGCGCAATTTAGTGATAAAAACGGCCCCTCCGCTCGACTTGATGCCTCATGACATGAACGCGCGATGAGTTCTTTACCGGTACCTGTCTCACCAAAAATTAATAATGGGCCATCTAGGTCGGCCATGCGGCTAGCGTCATTAACCACCTTGCGCATCGCTAGGGAGTTAGCATGAAACTTATCAAAGCTTTCTGCTTCTTTTTTATGAAAGGTATTAAACTGCTGGCCTAAACGTAATTCTGATTTAAGAATAATGACAGCACCTGCCAATATCTCTTGCCCGTCACTATCTGGTACCGTAACAGGTAAAATATCAGCAATATAGTCTTGTTGTACAAATTTGACTTTTTGCGTTTGTGCCAGTGTTTCTTTACTGTCGAGCCATTTTTCAAACTTGAAACCAGACACCCATTCTTCAATTTCTGCTTGGTCGAGTAAATCTACATCGTTATCGACACTAAATTTGGCGGCGTCGTTAAATAAAACAATACGGCCTTTGGTATCTATCGAGAAAACTGGGTCTGGCATAGTTTGGATCATGGCGCGCAGTTCGTTACGTTCGCGCTCTATTGGCATATATAAGGTGGTTTTGACATCGTCAATCCCATTTATACGCCTGATTTTAGGCATAAACTGTTGGAAATCGGCAAAATCAATATTTGGAAAACTCAAGTAAATCTTACCTGATTCATTGATTTCTATGCCGCGTAAATCAATTTGATGAGCGCGCAAAAGCTCCAATACATCTTGCGCAATCCCCAATCTATCTTGACAACTAATCTCTAAACGCATCAGTATTTTCTCACAGTAATTGTTATGTGATAGATACGCAGCGAGACTAGGTAGGATCAAAAAACCGCCAACAAATTGTTACAGCTTGCTCAGTTCGCGGTCTAATTGAAATGCTTTACTGGTGACATAGGTTTCTACATCGCGTAAACGGCGTTCACTATCATCAAAAATGGCTTTTACTTCATGGAATGCTTTTGATGGTGCTTGGCCTTTTTGCCATACTTTTTGTTTAACTGAAATTTTATGTTTGGCATTTGGATACCAGCCTTTGCCGATATTCCCTTCCATACCGACCACGTTACTCGTATCTACCGTAATATGATCCGGTCGGGTGTCTAAAATAAACCAACAAGCGATATAAGCGACGATAACAAAGGGGCCGGCCAATAAGAAAAACGCAGTCACTGTTAATACGCGCGCCAACCAAGTTTCAATCCCAAAATAATCAGCAATCCCAGAGCAAACTCCAGCGATGCGTTTATCATCTGGGTTGCGGTATAAACCTTTTACAGTATTCATACTTTTTGTCTCCATTGTGGTGCTTCTGAATCAAGGATCGTCTCAAGAGTGTTAATCCGCTCCGACATTTTCTCCGCTTTATCCGCTAACATTTGTAGATCTTTAAAATCGTTCTCGGACAAGCCCTTATTGATTTGACGTTTACCTCGATAATGTAAAATTAACCAAGTCGGTGCCACAAATAACATAAACAAAATCATGGGGACGCCGACGGCTACTATAAAAAATTCTTCCATTATCTTTTCCTCTTTGTATCTTTAAATGTCTAAGTTGGTGCATGTGTTATTTAAAGCAGAGCGCCGAGGCGCTTATTCTGCTGTTTTTGCTTTTTTCGCTAATTGCGCTTTTAATGCCGCTAGTTCGTCTTCGACTTTATCATCGGCTTGTAACTCAGCAAATTCATCATTGAGTGACTTTTTACCTAAGTCATAAGACTCGACTTGCGCTTCAATATCATTGATTTTGCGCTCATACTGCTCAAATCGTCCCATCGCATCTTCTACCTTAGAGCTATCTAAGGTCTTTTTCACATCCAAACGTGATGTTGCCGTAGATTGACGCAACAAGATTGTTTTTTGGCGCGCTTTGGCATCCGCTAATTTCTCTTGCAATTGCCCTGTTTCTAATTGTAGCTTAGATAATTGCGTATCGATATTATCTAACTCATTAGTTAATACAGCAGCGGTATCGTTACACTTGCTGCGTTCTTGCAATGCAGCTCGAGCGAGATCTTCACGCTCTTTAGTGATCGCTAATTCCGCTTTTGCAGACCAATCATTGGCTTGAAATTGCAACTTATCAATCTGCATTTGAATGTCCTTTTTGGTGGCGATAGTTTTAGCTGATGCAGAACGTACCTCAACCAATGTATCTTCCATCTCTTGAATAATTAGGCGAACCATTTTTTCAGGATCTTCAGCCTTGTCTAATAACGCATTGATATTAGAATTAATAATATCGGTAAAACGTGAAAATATACTCATAAGTTACTCCTAATTGAATTACATAGATTACATCCAACTATCGTGCCAACTCACCGATATTCGCTAACCCATTGATAATAGTCAATAAATAAAAAACAAAAACTATTCGCCTTTTTACCCATTAATGAATTACACTAATATTTAGTCTAAATGACCAAATCATAAGGTTACCCATGAGTCGCTTTCGCAAACAAGATAATTTGATCGGCCAAGCCAATGTGTTTTTAGAGGTACTTGAGCAAATATCACAAATCGCACCACTGAATAAACCCGTGTTAGTGATTGGTGAGCGCGGTACAGGTAAGGAGCTCATCGCGGCGCGTTTACATTATCTTTCGACTCGTTGGGATCAGCATTACCAAAAACTCAATTGCGCAGCGTTAAACGAAAGCTTACTCGAAAGTGAATTATTTGGCTATGAGGCAGGGGCTTTCACTGGAGCGAGTAAACGTCGTGAGGGACGCTTTGAAGTCGCTAATAATGGCACGTTATTTTTAGATGAATTAGCCAATACCTCAGCGATGATCCAAGAAAAACTCCTTCGCGTGGTGGAATACGGAGAATTTGAACGCGTCGGTGGCTCTAAAACCGTCAAAGTCGATGTGCGTTTAATCGCTGCCACCAACGAAGATCTGCCAACACTCGCTGCCAATGGAGAATTTAGAGCGGATTTATTAGACCGTTTGGCCTTTGACGTAATCACCATCCCGCCTCTACGCGAACGCCCTGAAGATATTATGATTTTGGCTGAACAATTTGCCATCAACATGGCACGAGAATTAGAAATGGAGTTATTTAGCGGCTTCAGTAGTAAAGCCCAAGATACCTTAATGCAATATGCCTGGCCAGGTAATGTTCGGGAACTAAAAAATGTCGTAGAACGCGCGGTGTATCGCAACAACAATGCCCACGTACCAGTGCACAACATAGTGCTTGACCCATTCGAATCAGCATTTCGCCCGCAGCAACGAATAAAGGTCGCGACTCCACAGATCTCAGGTGGCGTTAATGAAAATCAAATCAATGAACCATTACCAGCGACCCAATTTGCGCCCAGTGATACAAATAGTATGCATCAGCCGTTGACATCCACTAGCCAACCGGCTCACAATAGCGCTTCAATGGTGTTCCCTTTAGATTTAAAAGCCCGTTCTCAGGCATTTGAAATTGATATGATCAAACAAGCTT
>Ga0222715_10005489_pt1 | contig 10791 bp, 8 predicted proteins | sample C33_9DmetaG_FD_165056 | JGI IMG/M metagenome (GOLD analysis project Ga0222715, IMG submission 165056) | Estuarine water microbial communities from San Francisco Bay, California, United States - C33_9D | ecosystem: Environmental > Aquatic > Marine > Unclassified | place: USA: California... | reverse complement strand
CCCGCGCGCGCGTCGCCGCGTCCCACATCTTTTCCTTCATCGCCTCCCGCGTCTCGCCCGCGTCGTCCGCCCCTCGCGTCGACGCTCGCAGCGCGTCTCGCAGCGCGCTCGCGTCGCGTCCTCGTCGCGCCGGCTGCACGTTCTCCTTCGCGTGCTCCCACGCGAACTCGACGTCGCCGTCGCGCGCGATGCGATTCGTATCCCGCGGCGTCAGCGCGCCGCTCTCGCGCGCCATCGCGCGCGTCGCGCCGATCCCGTCGCGACGAATCGACGCGATCGCGCGCGAATCCCGTCGCGACGCGACGCGCCGGTCGCGCGCGCCGTCGTCGCCGCCGTCGCGCGTCGCGGTCTCGCGCGTCGGCGCGCGAATCGCCGTTCGTTCCCCTCGCGCGATCGATACCGAATTCAGGCGCGCGCGTACGACGATGCGTCTCGTACTGTACGTACAAAAAGCCCGAGATCTTCGAACACGTCGCGCGTCGTCCGATCCGGGGTGGCGTCATATCGCGCTCGATTGAATAAAACGCGGGAAGAATGACGTATAAAAAGATGGCGCGCGCGCGCGCGTCGGCGCCCGATCCGATCGACGCGCGCGCGCCGCACACGACGCCCCGATGCACGCCGCGACCGCACGCCCGACCGTCACCGCGCGCGCCTCGAGCGCGCGCGCGACGAAGAACCAACGCGCCGTTCGGTGCGCGGCCGCGCCGAGCGCGAAGCGCGTCGCGACGGAACAAAAGGTGCGACGACGACGACGCGCGCGCGCGACGACGACCGCTCGATCGCGGGGGCGCGCGTTCGCGCGCGGGGGGACGCGCGCGACGACGCGCGAGGGCGCGGGACGCGCGGATGCGATGCGAAAGATTTCGACGCGCCGGTCGCGCGCGCGGACGAGGGCGAGCGCGCGGTGGACGCGCGCGGTGGGCGCGACGAGGGCGAGACGCGAGCCCTCGATCGCGGGTCGCGATCGGCGCGCGCGGGACGACGCGCGCGCGGGGGGACGCGCGCGAGGGCGACGAGGACGCGCGCGCGCGATGGATGGGCCGAGGAAACGCGCGCGCGTCGGATTCGGCGTCGCGCGGCGTCGGGCGCGCGGGCGTCGGGCGCGGGCGCGCGGGGACGCGGCGCGGCGGTGGATAAGGAACGGCGCGGCGTCGCGACGGGGCGAGGCGGAGGGTCTCGATCGGCGTCGCGCGAAGGTTTGGGGTCGACGCGATCGATGGGGGTGGGGCGTGGAATGCGCCTCGGCGCGCGAGCGCGGTGTGCGCGAGAGACTGACGAGAGCGCGACGTCGCGTTTGAACGCGTAGGTTGCGCTGAGCGCCGCCGCGGCGAGCGTCGCCGCGCAAATCGTGGCCGCGGCGCCGGCGTCCGCCGCCGTCGTCGAGGCGGTCGGCCAAGTGGCTGAGGGTGAACCGTTCATCGTGCAAGTGGCGTGGGCCGCCATCATGGCGACGTTTTCCTTCTCCCTCTCCTTGGTCGTCTGGGGTCGCTCCGGGCTGTGAGCGCGCCGCCCGAACGAGTCTCGCGCGTCGCGTCGTCGGTTCCATCGCGCGCTTCCGCTCGGTGCGCGCGTCATCGCGATGCGCGCGCATCACCGAGCGCGTTGGCGTTCGCCGAATCGACGGCGCGTCGTTACATACATAGATATTCGCTTTCCTAATCTCTCCGCGCGCGTCCCGAAGCGCCGATTGTAGTAATCAGCCCTCTGGAAGCCGCACACCTCGTCGCGTCGCCGATCGCGAGCGCCCGCGGCGCGAACGGCGACACCGTCGTCGGAGACGCGCGCGCGATGTTCGCCGCGCTGAGCTCGCGCGCGCGCGCGCGTCAAAACGACGACGCGAATCCGGCCGGGCAATCGAAAGGCAAATCGCGCAAGCGCGCGCGCGACGACGGCGATAAGAGCCCGAACGACGACGACTCGCGCGCGAGCGAGACGGGAACGATATCTCTCACGGTCGAGTGGCTGTCGCGCACGCGAGGACGCTCGAACGAGTTGTTCGCGGAGACGCCGCAGTGCGCGGACGTCGCGATCGAGGTGAGCGCGAGCGTCACGTCGCGAGCGCTCGTGGAGGCGTGCGTGCAGTTGCCGCCGGGCGCGACGGACGCGATGGCGCTGTTGCAGTGGGGGAACGTGAAGCTGGGCGATGGGGTCTTGCACGGCCAGGAAGAGGGAGGGTGGTCGTTGGACGTGCGAGCGACGCCGCCGGTGAAGCTCAAGCTGACGGTGCCGAACGGGACGCTGTTGAGGCATCCAGCGCTGGTGAAGGAGACGCGAGGGAAGCGAAGCGTGCCGAAGGAGTTGCTCTCCGATGCGAACGCGCTCAAGGAGGACTTTGACGATCCTTCGAGCGTGAGTAAGGAGACGGACAAGGCGGAGGTGGTGGAGCGCAGTCGACGCGCGTTGCATCCCGGACGGACCGATGATCACGGCATCGCGGCGCTTTTGAACGATCACAAGGTGTTTTCTGGGAAAAAGGCGAACACGGGCTCGTTCGTGGACGTGGGCTCGGGATGCGGGTCTCTAGCTGCCGGGCTTGCGCGCGCGTTTCCGGGTATCAACGTGTGCGGCATCGAGTGCCAAGACGAGTTGATTAATCAATCGCGCTTGAGATTTCGCGACGTCGATTTCATTCACGATCACGCAGAGAACGTGTTGCACACGTGTCGCAGCGCCAAAGTGGTCCTGGCGACGACGCATAATTTCGACTACGAGACGACGAATTACATATTGCGCGTGGCCGCCGAGCTCCCGCTCCTCACGCACTTGATAATCAACGAGCCGCACCTGTGTCGACCGTCGTGTCGCACCAACCTAAAGCTGTGCTGCTGCTTCGAACCATTAGAAACGCGAGAGATCAAAACGCACTGGGGCAATTCGACCCTGAGCTTTACCATTTACAAACGTCACGTGCGTTGGCCGTACGGCGCCAACGCGTTGCCTCGAGGCTTCGACACCGCCGTCGCCTTGATGGAAGGAAACGTCAACGAAATGTTCTTAAAGAAAACCGACAACTCGCAAGAGAACTCGGTGGAATAGCCGCGCGCGCATCACTTAGAATTTGAAATGGTTTCACCTAGTATTCAGAGGTCTTCGTCTCACCTCGACGCCGGCCAACCGCCTCACTTCACCGCGCGCTTCGCGACGCACCCACGCGCGACGATGTCGTCAACGCCTCCTCCGGCGGTGCAGAAGAACAAATCCAAGGACTTTTACGATTTGGTTCGACGTATAGGTGCGAGAACGCGATGGAGACTCCGCGAAAGCGAGTGAGATTGTCCCTCTGCCGTGAGATTGTCCCGCTCGATAATGCATCGACGACTGACGCGCGCGCGCGCGCGAAATGCCCAAACAGGGGAGTGTAAGAGCAAGACAGATGAAGACGTCATCATGCAGCGCGAGTCGATGTACCTTCGAGCGCTGCTACAGCAGCCCAAGATTGATAAAATGAAGATCAAGGAAATCATGCTGCGGTTGATGTACCTGGAAATGCTCGGTCACGACGCGTCGTTCGGACACATACACGCGGTGAAAGCGTGCGTGGAGAGCGACATCGCGATAAAACGAGCGGGGTACTTGGCGACGACGTCGTTTTTAAACGAAGATCACGATTTGATCATTTTAATCGTGAACACGGTGCAGCAAGATTTAAAGAGCGATGATTATTTGGTGGTGTGCGCGGCGTTGACGGCGATCATGCGGTTGGTGAACGAGGATACGGTGCCGGCGGTGTTGCCGCAAGTTACATCATTGCTCATGCATCCCGTGGCGCACGTGCGGAAGAAGGCGGTGATGGCACTCATGCGATTCTATCAAAAGAGTCCGCAGAGTGTGAGTCATTTGCACGGCAAGTTTCGAGAGATGATTTGCGATAAGGATCCGAGCGTCATGTCCGCGGCGGTGTGTGCTTTACACGAACTGGTGACGCACGATCCCGAACCACACAAGAATTTGACTTCGAGCTTCGTGAGCGTGCTCAAGCAAGTCATCGATCGAAGATTACCAAAGTCGTACGAATACCACAAGACGCCGGCGCCGTTTGTGCAAATCAAGTTATTGAAGATATTAGCAATGTTAGGCGCTCACGACAAGACCACGAGCAGCGAGATGTATAACGTTCTGGAAGACACGCTCGCGCGGGCGACAGACTCTAAGAATCAAATAGGTAACGCTCTGGTGTACGAATCGGTGAGGACAATCACGAGCATTTATCCAAACCCGCAATTGTTGGCGCAGTGCGCGATGGTGATATCTCGGTTCATCAAGAGCTCAAACAACAATTTGAAATATGCTGGCTTGAATGCACTGGCATGTATAGTAAATGTCAATCCGCAGTACGCGGCGGAGCATCAGATGGCGGTCGTGGACTGCTTAGAAGACCCCGATGAGACGTTGCGTAAAAAGACGCTCGACTTGCTCTACAAGATGACAAAACCAAACAACGTGGAAGTGATTGTGGAGCGTATGTTGGCCTTTTTGAAACGGGACGGCGACAAATATAGCGATCAGTACGTGCGAGAGGAGACGGCTTCACGTGTCGCAGAACTCGCGGAGAGATATGCCCCCGACGCAAAGTGGTACGTGGAAGTCATGACGGAACTCTTCGAGACGGCGGGCGACGTGGTAAAGCCATCCATCGGCCAGAGTTTAATGCGACTTATCGCCGAAGGCACGGGGGATGATGCCACCGATGATCTTTCGCGCAAATCTGCGGTTGATGCGTACGTGAATTTGCTTCACAAGCCAAAACTTCCTCTCGTCTTGTTGAAGACGATGGTTTGGGTCCTCGGCGAGCTCGGGGAACTGAGCGGTCGGAGCGCCGAGACGCTGATGGACATGCTTGTTGAAGTCACGGAGAAGCAAGTTCATGGCCCCGCAGTTGAGACTTTAGTTTTGAGCGCCATAGCAAAGATAGCACGTCGCACCAGTGGCGAGTTGAGCCCAAACGCGCGCGCATTCGTCGAGCAAAACGCGAAGAGCAAATTCGTAGAGAAGCAGCAACGCGCGCTCGAAGTCGAAGCGCTCGTGGGCGAGGGGACGCAGATACTTTCTGGTGTCATCGCGCCTTCCGCAGTAGATGTCAACGTGGATGCATCGCTGAGTATGCTGAATCAATATGTCTCAAATGCGCTCGCAAACGGGGCAAAGCCGTATCAGGAAAAGGCGCAACGAGACGCGGCGGCGGCGGCGGACGCCGAGGCGCGCGTGCGCGCCATCGAGTCTCGAATCAGAGACACTACGAATGCATCGCGCGGAACGGGTCCTTTAGTGTTTGAGCATCATCAAACGACGCACTCGGCGGATATCGTCCCAGAAGGACTGCCGCCACCAATTCGACCCGCGGCGTCGGCGGCGCAAAAGAATGAGTTGGAGTCGTTCCTGGGCGGCTTTGAGGACGTGCCCGCTCAACCGTCCGTTCGGCCACCAGAACGCACGGCGGATGATACGAAGGTGAAACTCGCAGATGCATTGTTCGGCGATACGCCTGCCCCCACACGCGCGAAAGAAGCAATCACGCCATTCGCGCCCCCGCCGAGAGGCGCACCGACGATGAAATCCGCTCAAGCGCCGCCGCCGGCTGTGGATCTCTTATCGGAACTCGTCGTGCCCACGACGAACGCAGCTCAAGCGTCAACATCCGTTGATGTGCTTGCACAGATAGATTTGATGTCCTTGACGCCTCCGAAGGCACCGCCACCGAAGACGGACGGTCAGGTTTCCTTGAGCGGAGGCACCGCAAAGGGAACACCCGTAAAGGATCCTTTCGCCGATCTCTTTCCGCAAAACTAGCTTCCATTCGCGTGTAACATGATTTTAGATTGATAAGCTCACAGGTTATGTGTTACAAGCTTGCATTTTTGAGCGATGCTCTGTCGAGAGCGCAACGTTCTCAGAGGACTAAATACTATGTGTTTGTTGTCGAGTTCATGAATCGGAGACTTGACGCAGCTCTTGCGAAATGTCTACTTCTTCTTCGCGGCAGCCTTTTGCATGTCTTCGAACTGACGAAGACCCGGGCCGAGAATGTTGTACGCCACCCAGCCGAGAACCGGGGCGAACACGAAAAAGATGGCGATGCGGCCATCGATGCCGGCAAGCTCACCGAGCTGTTCCGCAGCGTCGGAGGCTTCCGGCATGCCCATCAAAGCGGCAGCCGAGAGACCCGCACCCGCGAGCACACCCTTCTTCTTCGCGGCAGCCTTTTGCATGTCTTCGAACTGACGAAGACCCGGGCCGAGAATGTTGTACGCCACCCAGCCGAGAACCGGGGCGAACACGAAAAAGATGGCGATGCGGCCATCGATGCCGGCAAGATCCGCAACGTTTTGAGCCGCATCGGACGCTTCCGGCATGCCCATCAAGGCACTCGCCGTCAAGCCGCCCGCCAGCGCGCCGGCGGCGCGCTTCTTGCTCGACTTTGCGTTCACCGCTTGCATGTTTTCAAGCTGTCTCAACCCCGGGGAGAGAATGTTATACGCCACCCAACCCAAGACCGGTCCAAACACAGCCAAGAAGATGAGCGGGCGTCCATCGAGCGCGGTTTGCATCAACTCTTGCGCCGCGTCGGCGCGATCCGCGAAAAACATGGAAGCCGCCGTCGCCATAGCCGCCGTCTACGATCGCGAAAGCACCGCATCGCGCGTCACTTCGTCAGTCATTCGTTCACACATTTTCCCTTTCGCCCTTTCTCCGCGCTCGCACGTCGCATCGCCGTCGGCGTTCGACCGAACGCGTCGTTTTCCAGCGCGCGCCATTTATCCAGATATCGATCGCACCCCCGTCCGATCGATCGCTTCGTCGCCCTCGCGCGTCCATCGACGTCCGCGCGCGCTCGCGCGTCCCCCCGCGCGACGCGTATAATTCTCGCGCATCGCGCGCGCGGTCGTTCGCTCGCACCTGTCCTCGTCTGACGACGTCGTCGTCCGTCGCGAATTCGTCTTCGACGACCGCGGACGTCCGCGCGCGCGCGATGACGCGCGCGCTTTGCGCCTTGCGCGCGGTGTGCCTCGCGCGCGCGGGCGCGCGGGCGGGGAGCGTGATTTGCGTGCGCGTCAACGTGAGCATCGTGTGCGGCGCGGTGTGCGTCGCGCGGCGTCGCCGAGTGTCGATCGCGTCGCGCCCGCGATCCGAATACCGAGATACGAGGGATCTCGACCTCGATCGTCGTATTCCACGGGTTTTTGATGGTGGTTTGTGAGTGGCGTATCGCGTGTCACTGAATGCGCATACGATGATGGTTTTGACCCGCTGTCGGTTCGCAATTACACCGCGCGCGCGGACGAGCTCTCGTCGTCGCGATGACGCGAATGCGGTCGGTTATTGCGCGTGCGCGACTCGAGAAGCGCGCGGTTGGACGAACGCCCGGACCGCGCGCGCGGTGGTCTCGAGACGCGCCGCGCGTCGGCTAGTTTGACTACTTTTGGTTTGAAATTCTCCTCCGTCTCTTCTCTTCTCTTCTCTCTTCTCCTCTCCTCTGTCTCCGTCTCCGCGCGCGCGCGCTGCGTATCTGTCTCTCTCTCTCCCCTCTGTGTGTGTGTTTCTATTTGGTGCTGATCGCTCGCTTACTCTATTTCTTCCCCTTGGCCGCCGGGAGCGCCTTGGGCGCCGCGGCGGCTTCGTCCGGCTGCGCGAGCTTTTTAAACTCTGTGAGCACGGGGTATATATTCTCGAACGCCTGGTATATATCCTCGCGACGCTTGCCGCCGGTCAACACAATCTTCCCCGAAACGAAGATTAAGAGCACAATCTTGGGCATTTGCATGCGGTAAATCAAACCCGGAAAGAGTTCGGGCTCGTACTGCGCGAAGTGGCCGTGCTGCCAAGCCAAGCCTTCCAATCGAATCGGAAACTGCACGTCGCACGAACCGACCATGTTTTGAATCTTAAAGTCTTTGAATTGCGCGGGAAATCCGAGCTTGATGATAACCTTGGCGTATTTTCTCGCCGCCTCGCGCGCCAACGCCTCCGTCTTCGCGCCCGTGCACACCATCTTGCCCGAGCTGAAAATCAACGCCGTCGTCTTCGGATTGCGAATCCGCATGATCGCCGCCGCGAATCGCTACGCGCATTCAAACCACCGTCGTTCGTCGTCAGTCACCGTCGCACCCATCGCGCGCGATTCGCGTCTCTCTCTCTCGCCGCGCCGCCTTAGGGTTGCCGCACCTTTGGATTATACTCGACGTTTCTCGCGTGAAACGCGATCGTCTTCAGATCCAGCTTACAGTCCAGGTTCACCGTCGCCACGATGTTTCTACGTTTCGCGCGTCGCGCCGTCAGTCGTTCGCCCGCGTTCGCGCTCGTTCGCCGTTCGTCGGGCACGTCTCGCCGACGCGTCTGCGCCGCGAATTGAATTCCGCGCGCGATTCCCTTCCTCCTCCGCTCGAGTCGTCGTCGACGCCCCTCCGCCGCTCGCGCGCGGCTTCGACGCGCGCGCGCGGCGCTCGCCTCTCGCACGCACTGCAGCACGGGCACGATCCCGCTCGGGTGCACGCTCCGGTCGACCGCGTCCTCGCCCGCCTCGACGATCGCGGTGAGATCTTCGTCCTCGCCGTCGCTCATCGCGGCTCGCGATCGCGTCGACGCCGGGGCGGCGCGCGCGGCGCGCGGTCGCGCGTCGATCTCGCGGCGCGACGCGCGCGGTCGAGCGACGCGACGAGCGACGCGCGACGCCGAGTGGCGATTCGAACGACGCGGCGATTCGACATCGCGGCGCGCGCCGCGCGCGCGGCGATGGACGACGGCGAGATCGTCGGGCAGATCGGCGAGGGCGCGTTCGGACGCGTGATGCTCGCGCGGACGACGGCGGGTGCGCGACGCGCGCGCGGCGACGGATGATTCGCGACCCGATCGAACGACGACGACGCGCGCGACGACGACGGGCGCGACGACTGACGGGACGCGCGCGACGATCGCGGCGCGGCGCAGGGCGAGCGTACGCGATCAAGACGTTCAAGACGCCGCCGGTGCGACGGGACGCGAAGACGGGGGAAGTCGCGAGGGATCAAGTCGTGGGACTGCCGACGCCGACGTTTCGCGAGGCGACGACGCTGCGAGCGATGAAGCACGAAAACATCGTGCGTTTGCACCGGGTGATCGTGAATAAGGAGGAACGGTCGCTGTCGTTGGCGATAGATTACGCGGAGTACGATTTGGGGGTGATATTGACGTGGCATCGAAGGCATCGACGGTTGGTGTCGAGACGGATGGCGAAGAGCGCGACGTGGCAGTTGTTGCACGGATTGCATTATTTACACTCGAATTGGATCATGCACAGGGACATAAAGCCGCAAAACGTGCTCGTGATGGGCGATGGGAGCGAGTGCGGGGTGGTGAAGATTGCCGATTTCGGTTTGGCGCGGTTCGTGGACCCGGGGACCGTGCTCAAGCCGTTGCACGAAAACGGACCCGTGGTGACTTTGTGGTATCGCGCGCCCGAGCTGTTGCTCGGGGCGCGACATTACACGCGAGCGGTCGACATTTGGGCCGCTGGATGCATTTTCGCCGAACTCTGCACGCTCGTCGTGCCGTTCAAGGGCGTGCCGAAGGGTAAGGAGGATCCGAGAACGATGTACCAAGAGGAGCAAATCGAAGCCATCGTGAGATGCAAAGGCACGCCGAGCGAAGAGACGTGGCCTTTGCTCAGGGAACATCCGTATTACGAACGCGCGAAGAAGTTGTTTTACCCGCCCGAGCACCCCGAGGGCGTTCCCGCGGACGAAAGCTCGCCGATGCGGAGCGATCCCGAACTCGCCGCCGTCTTCGACGAGCTCTGCGCGTACGACCCCGAGCGACGTCCGACGGCGTTCGAGGCGCTCACGGCCATGGATTACTTCGCCAAGACCGAACCAGAGCCGACGAGGAACATATTCGATTACGAACTCGCCGCTGGCGAGCACAGAATCGTGTATCCGCACCGTAAGATCACGCACGAGGGCGACAAACCGCCCGACGACGAGGCGAAGCCCGCGAGACGCGACGCCAAGCGCGCGAAGCGTCCATAGCGCGCGTCACGCGAGAACACACAAACCATAGCGACATAGCACTTCTTTTAGCGAATAGCGATCGGCAGCGCGCACATTAGACTACACAGATATCATTTCACGAGAATACGCGACGCGCCGCGCTCGCGCTCATTCGCCGGCTACTTCTTCGGCGCGTACTTCTCGTCCGTCACCCAACTAAACGTCCGCATCTCCTTCAACAACGCCTCCTTCTTCGCGTTCGCGTGCGCCTCGTTACGTCTCTGCCGTTCGCTCTCGATCTCGTTCTCCCGTCGATACTCCTTCTTGTGGTGCAAGCACTCCACGTAGTCCTCGCGAAACTTGAAGCACGCGCCTCGATCGTCCGCCTCGTTCACGCACTGCCGCGTCGCTCGCCGCTCGTCAGTCTCGCCCTCGCGCGCGTCCGTCGCGCTCGATCGCGTCGCCGCCTCGCGCGTCGTCGTCGTCGTCGTCGTCGTCGTTTCGCGCGCGTCGATCGTTTAGGGCTCGTCGCGTCGCGTCGTCCTCGCGTCGCGCCGTCCCCGCGTCGCGTCGCGCGCGCACCTCGGCGAACTCGCGCCAGATCGGCGCGCATCGCCCCTCGCTCCCGCGCGCGCCGAATCCGCTCGCCATCGCGCGCGCCGCGTCGTCGAGTGTCGTCGCCGCGCCATCGCGCGACGCGATGGACGACTCGTTCGCGTCCGCGCGCGACGCGCTCGAGCTCGAGGGCGCCGGCGACGCCGGCGCGCGCGACGGCGACGACGCGCGACGGCGCGGCGGCGACGACGCGCGACGCGAGGTCGACGACGAC
>Ga0222715_10005485_pt1 | contig 10796 bp, 28 predicted proteins | sample C33_9DmetaG_FD_165056 | JGI IMG/M metagenome (GOLD analysis project Ga0222715, IMG submission 165056) | Estuarine water microbial communities from San Francisco Bay, California, United States - C33_9D | ecosystem: Environmental > Aquatic > Marine > Unclassified | place: USA: California... | reverse complement strand
GTGGATTGCTGGGCTTACTGAGGCTCAAGCGCAAGGTGATAGAGCGATGTGAGTGCAAAGCAACTCACGGAGAGGTGTGGGGAAACTACACTGGCTACTATTGCAATCAGCACACTTCTCGACTATATGAGATAGAAGAGGAGTAGCGTGTTAACTAGATGGCTAAGATTGATGATATGTCCGAAGAGCAAGCGATGAAGCTTCTGTTTGCCGGACTAGCTTATGCTGAAGACGCAGATGGATTTAGGGATGTACTCCTGAAGATTCACGAGTCGCTGAAAGATAACGATGCCATGATTGAAGCACGGAAGAACGTCGAGGATATGCTTAATGGCCCCTTGAACCAATTTCCGATGGATGTTTCAGGTATTGACTTTGAAGAGAAGTACAATGTTGGTGCCGCAATTGTTTGCGTCATCTCCTTGTTTGACTTCTTGGAAACGGAAGCTGTTGAGAAGTTCGACAAAGAGCTAGCAGCTTACGAAAAGCAGGCGCAAGAGAAGGTCTCCTCGTTTCAGGAGGAGCACCTTTGAGCCCACTAGATGTCGGCAAGTTCAAAGCTGAATGATCGTGCGCGCAGGACCATGAGGACCTACGACCGTACGTGGGACGAGATCGATGAGATGCTTAATCAAGCGCGCGAGAAGCGCCGAGAGTGGTCTGTTCACTTTGAGCGGGCCAAGCGTCTCAACAACAAGGAAGCGATGAAGGATGCTGCCCGCAACGCCAAGGCCCTTGAGGGAGTCGAGAAGACTCTCAAGTGGGTCATGGGTGAGAAGGGTATTGATCATCCTCTTCACTGACTACTAGATGAGTAAACTAAACTTGAATGAGTTTGAAGGACACACGCCAGGACCTTGGACCTACAACAACCAAGAAGGGCGAGAAATATGGAAGTGCCTCTTCAATGGGGAGTGTTTCACCGACCCCTCCACTTACGGCGGGCCGGGTTATGAAGAAGTGGTGATTGCTACTATGGCTTCATTACCGGAAGGTGAAGATTTCCCCGAAGAAGAGTTCACGACAATGATGGCGAACAAAGCACTGATGGCCGCCGCGCCTGACTTGCTCGCAGAAATCGAGCGGCTGCATAAAGGAATTGAAGACTTGCTCGGTTACGATGGTATGTTGGACCTGTTGTATATTGTGGGCCTTCTCGAAGAGGAGGAGGAAGAATGAACACAGAACAGATCGAGGAAGAGCTGGATCCTATCTGCTGCGGCGACTACATGAATTTCGTCCTTGTGGACCGTTCTGGAGTCGCACATTTCTATTGCCCAGTCTGCTACAACAAGGAGCATGTTCTGGTAATGGAATGAGTCCTTTACTCAACTAGATGGAGATAAAGTGTAAGAACGGATGTGAAGATCCCGGATGGTTCAATGTAATCGCACCACTAGGTGTTGCGGTTAGACCAGATGGATCCTTCATTGACGAACACTTGGTTGTCCTAGGTCTAAACAACGAAGACCTGGAAAAGACTCTGGAGTGCCCTAAGTGCGACGGACCTGTTTCAGTTACTAGTGATTAGATCAACTAGAATACCATGGGATATGATATGGTAATGATGAATGAAAACAACGAACCCTACACTATTGTAGATCTTGAGGATGATAGGTACTATCGACTCAATATGACTGATATGGGTAGGGCTCGTGCTCTTGCGCTGTTTGGCGCAGGAGGCATGAATGGTGGTGAGCTTCTGAAGTGTGAAGCTCGCCTGAGTGAGATTGAGCAAGAATGTAGGATTGACCTCGGTGATCGAGAGCCAACTCTTGAGCTCCTTAATGAGCTGCAAGAGCGGGCTGTCACCTTGGGCAAAGAGTGCCTTGAGATGGTTACAACCGACGACGAAGAGTGGTCTAAGATTCTGGATGAATTCAGATTCAACGACTCTGTTGTTGATCGTAGCTATTGCATTCTGATGAGCGAGGCACTCGGTAGTGCCCAAGCGAAGATTGAGTCTTCGCCTGTGCAGATTGATGCCAACTATGATGAGATTTGGGGATTTGCTGAATGGCTCCTCAATGTCGAGTACGGGGTGTATGTGGGATGACTACTGAGAACATCATCCTGTCTATGCTCGGTGCTATCATTGCGCTCTCCTACCTCATCGCCAATCGGCTAAGACGGCTTCATCACGATGTGGAATGTATGCACGACTTCGTGCATTGGTTCGGAGAACTGATTGACGAACACAATCCACTTGTGATTAAGGAACCCACGACTCCAAGTCCTTTCAAGGAAACGAGTCGAACTGAGCTACTAAACGATGTTCAGAAGTGGGATGAAGGCCATTGATGCTACTAGATGAGTGAATACGTCGCCTGTGATTGCGATGACTGTATTGGTATGATGAAAAGCAGAGCTGGATGGCACAGTAGTGTCAACATGGTTCAGCTTCACCGACCAATCTGCGCCCATGTGTTGGCCGACCAAAGATGCTCCTGTGGAGCTACGGGAATCTCCCGTGGGTCGGTTATCACCAATGGGATCACGATGCGAGCTCCTGTCACTGAAGAGGAGTGAGTGATTCCAACTAGATGAGCCAACATAGATTGTGGAAGATCTTTGATCAAATCAGTATGAACCCGAACATCCCTGGTGAACTTACCAAGGCGGTTTACGGTACCATGACTGATTTTACACGAAGCAAGCTGACTGAAGAGCAAGCTGTTCTGCAGCTCCGGGATATTTTGAACCGGATGCGTGCAGGCGCTAACTACTACTATCAGCTACTCTCTTCTGATGAAGAAGAGTGAGGCTACTAGATGGATGCAGAACCGTTGCCACGGAAGATGTATATTGAATTGATTGAAGCAGGCATTACTGAAGTCACCCTCCGATTTATGGGAGGAAGTGATGAAGGTTACCTAGAGGTTGACTTTGACTGGGCTGAAGGTGCAAGTGAGTTGCCTACAGAACAGCGTAGAGCACTATATGACGCAGTTGAGGAGTGGGCTGAACTAGCCTATGACTACTCTGGTGCTGGTGATGGAACTGATTATGGTGACAACATTAGGTACAACCTGCGAGACAACACGGTGACCACCCAACAGTGGTACCATGTTGTTCAATACGACGATGAAGTCATAAATCCCCTGTCTATTGAGACGGAGGAGGAATGAGCTTCATCAACTAGATGACTGAGAAGCCGAGACATGTGTGCTCGCAGTGCTTTGGAGTGATGACGAATAACGATATGGGTGCAGCGTTGGAATATGCTGCATCTGTTGGAGAAGATGTCAGATGCCGTCACTGTGGTACCACACACCCGAACTTCATCCGTTACACGGATTGGAAGAAGTCAGAAGAGCTCTTGATGCATCTTCAGGTAGTGAGTCCAGAAACCTGGGCCAGGATCCTGAAGCCTGCAATCGAGTCTCTTGGGGAACACACGAGCCTACTTCCTTTTATGGGAGAGGAAGAGTGAACCAACTAGATGAAAGAAGTACGATGTCACCATTGTGATAAGCTGCTCACTGACAGGCAGGTGAAGGATAGATTGACCAAGAGTAGGAAGCCGCCAACGAACATGTATTGCTCTAGAAATTGCTACGAGGAATATCGTGGGCGAAGTCGAGGCAACATATGCGCTTGTGGCGACCCTATGGCCTACGGCTCTTCTCAATGTGGAGAGTGCCGTGCGAATGCAGTGAGCAAGTACTTTACGAACGAAGAGGTGCTTTACTTGGCGACTATCAACCCTGGTGTTGGTATTCGTGAGTTTACAAGGAACGTAATCAAGCGCAAGGACAACGATGCTGACTTGAGGAATATGGAAATGATTTTAGCATTCCTTCAATTCTGCAGCGAAGAGTTTGGCTTTGATTATGTTGAGTGGATTGACGATCCGGATAAGATGGTCACCTACAAGCTACGAGACCTACCTGAGGAATACAGGACGTATGTTGAGAAGACTCAGCAAACTACTACGCCTGAATACAGGATGGCTGGTAAAGCAAAGTACCGTCGCTACAAAGCTGAAGGACGAGATACCTCGCGCTTTGGTAAAGTCGGTGGCAAGTTCGTTAAGGTTCCTCCGAAGTTCACCTATGGTGACTTGGAGTGAATTACTAGATGATGCAATTAAAACACATTTTATTGCTGAATGAGGTGAAATCTGATGCCTTGCCCTGATTGTGGTGGTAATACCAAGAAAACCTACGCTGGATTAGACCCGGAACCTGCAAAGACCGAGTGTATCGGACAAAGGAAGATGGTCAATAAGAAGGAGTGGTTGAAGGGTACATCCTTTGCAATTTACGAAAGAAGTCCTTCGTGCGGTTGGAAGATCGCCAAGGGAGTGAAGGAAGATGAGTCGGATTGAAGACCGAGTATGTGAGAAGATCCAAGAGCGTTCTAAGATTGGTGAAGCCAAATATGGCGTCACCATGGAGCGCGGGGATCTGAGTACAATTGAGTGGCTACAGCACCTTCAGGAAGAGCTGATGGATGCTGCTGTGTACGTTGAGAGACTGATGCAGGAATTGCAAACGGTAGTGGTTGAAGTCGAATCTGAGGAATCGGAAGATGACGGACTGGCTGCTATCTGCATGGACTGTGGACTGGCTACGTGCACTTGCTGACTCTACTAGATGAGTGAAAACAAATCAAAGAAGAACCCCCTTTGGGATAGTGTAATGAAGACCGACGGAGAAGCCATTACTCAGGTACTTGAGACAAGCAAGCAAGCAATTGACGTTTGGCAGCTTGATCCAGAGTCTGAGACTTGGGCTATGGTTAGTGAAGTTACCTTGACTCTGTCAAGACTTCACCCAGTTGAGGTTGGTAATTTCATTGCAGAAAGACTGAATGCAGAGCTAGCGAAGACTCATGAGAGAGTCCGGCTATCGCTCAGACCTGAGATCGTTGAGATGCGATCCGCTAATGCTGGTAGTAAGGCTAAAAGGCTGTTTCGTACGGCCATTGTTACTGTCAAGATTGTTTGAGTGCATTCAACTAGATGGACGATAACCAACTATGGGAACTCGTTGAGGCATACGAAGAAGCAACCAAACAGGCGAAGACCGCAGATAAGCTGCGGAGTGAAATCAAGGGCAGCATCATGGCTGAGCTTGAGTCGCGCAAAGGAAAGTGCAGTTACCAAGGACGCAAGCGCGTTCGTATGGTGGACACCAAGAGTAGAGACTTCTCTACGACGCACCTCCGTGAGAAGTTTGGTGATGACTTCGTGGATGAGAACAGTATTGTTCGCACCTCTACGAGCCTGGAAATCAAGTACATGGCTAAGGCGCCTACTTACAAGGCGTGAGCCAACTAGATGAGTATTATAGATGTACTACCAAGTGAAATGACTGATGTAGATTGGAACCATTATTTGACTGAAATGCAGAATCGCATTGAACATGATGAATACGATATTCGGCAAAGGAAGTTTCTTGTCAAAGAGATACGCAGGCTTAGATCCATGAATAGGACTCTGAAGATTGCTATCGAATTGATCAACGAAGAGATCCCCAACCCCAAGACGAGGGAAGAGGTTAACGATCTCTTGAGAAGCATTCTAAGCGATTATGTACATGATCCGGCTCAAGCCGCCCGTGATGAGGATTGGGATAGAGATGTCAACTGATCTAGTCTGGGTGGTTTGTAGCTATGATAACTGTGGGAACGGTGTTTGGGATAGTCTTAGACTATTTCGGAACGAATCCGATGCCCGTGCTGTGTTCGAGGGATACATCAGGGATCTTCTAGGAGACCCTGCTGACGCTTACTATAATGACTTTCGTAGCGATATCGGTCGAGCGCTCGGAGAATGGGAGCTGGACGATTGGAAGGTCGTCATTTACCAAGAGAAGCTTGAATGAATCTGATACAGCGGATAATCTACATCAACTAGATGGTTAAACGAGCTTACTTTCAAGTTGGTAAGATCATTGAGGACCTACCTGAGGGATATCAATTTACAGCCTACGATTTGAAAGGGATGTTCATTGATCAACATGGGGTTGCTTATGCGCCCAATACAACTACCATCGGGTACTACCTGAGGAAGTTGATTTCTGACGGTAAGGTTCGTAGGGTCAGAGACGGATGGTACATTCCGCTCTGATCCACTAGATGAGTAATGAACTCGGTGAGTGCCCAAATTGTGGCTCTCGATTGCTGGTAGAGCCCTTTCGAGATGACTGGGCTAGGCAGTTGGTCGAGCGCCTGAGCATGGACGTTTATTGCGAAGAATGTGAGACTGTGACTAGGATGTTTTATTCCGTTACGTCTCATGAGGCTCTTTGAGGGCACTAGATGGAAGATGAAGTACTGGATGCAGCGATGGATGTCGCGAGATGGGCCGGTAAGAAGATTCACGATAAGCCACTTTGGCAGACCCCGTTTTATTTGGGTCTCCTACTGGTTTGGGCCGCAGCGGTCCTCGTGTTCTTAGTGGTCATCTTTCCGCTACTGTGGTTCAAGGAGAAGTTCATTTGAATCAACTAGATGGAACCGTGTGTTGCAGAATACATGAATGACATTGAGTCGGCAAGCGATATGCTGTGTGAGCTACTGAAGGAGGACCTTGGTGACAAGGCTTGGGAGTACGCACAGCGGACAGTGGCCTGGGACAGCGTGGCAGATTGGATCGTTGGTGATCCTGATGTTGACGCTGGAATGGCTGAGCTGTATGCTGCAGTTGCTGAAGCGGCGCAAGGCTGCTTCAGGACGACTCTGCTTGGTACATACTGAGCACTAGAGGTAAGATGTCTAAGACACTGAAAACCGGTCGTTGGACGCCTGCTGAGGAAAAGCGGGCCAAGGCGATGATGAATGATGGAAAGAAGAACGATGAGATTGCGGAAGCGCTCAACCGAACCTACAAGGCTGTAGCTATCAAGCGAAGCAGGTGGAAGAAGGATGGGCTCGTGAAAGCCTCTCCCGGAGCTCGCAAAGGCGCTGGTCGCAAGAACCCCGCCAAGCCAAAGGCTTCGGTGGCACCTGCGGTCAAGCCAAGCGAATCTGAGCCGACCAAGAGCACTTACGGTGTTCTTGACTCGGTGGATCGCAGTCTTTCTGTCGCGCTCAAAGAGGTTCAGAAGCTGGCTGTTTACGTTCAGATGCTTGAGCATCGGAACAAGAAGCTGGCTGAAAAGCTCGCGAGCATTCAGAGCATGGCCGATCTCCAGAAGGAGTGAACTTGCTCAACTAGAAACGAGAACCGTTCTTGTGGGGTTAAATACCCTCACGGTAGGTTACCAGATGTCGGAGGAATCAGACATGAATAAGAGAGATGAAAAAACGCAGCGTCGAAACGAAGAGTACCTGGACGCAATGAGGTACATCGCCAACATGAGTCCCGAGCTATTCGCTATGGTTAGCAAGGACTTCTTGGAGAACCTAGTTCTTCGCCACGCCGGAACGCCTTCTGCAGGACTTGTTTTGCAGATGAGTAGCTGGCTGGAAGAAGACTGGCAGTGGTCGCACATTTCCGAGGTCATCCCTGAGGGATATCTCGATGAACGTGCTTACTACATGAGAACGCCGAATCTGGATGAATTGGATCCTGCACGGCGAGCGGTGATGGAGGCTTTGATTGCAAAGTTCGATGGGACTGAGGAGACTCCTTGGTCCCACTATCGTTGGGATGCTGCTACGCGAGATCAGTTCATCGTCCTCGGGATGATTGCTATGAATGGGATGGAGGGCGTGCGCCAAGGGCGCATTGTTCACTATCTCGGGCTTGGCAACCCTGTGGATGAGTACGACTTGAGAGGATCGAATGCGGTTAGAGCGGCGAAAGTTGCTCTGACCCGCTACCTTGGGTCTCGCGTGAACGACCCCTATACCAGCAGCATCTTTGACGAGGCTGAAGGAAATGGTGGGCGTAGACTTCATCGAATGAGTGACCCGGTGTTGGCTCAGTTCATTGCGCGCTATTGTTTGTCGCACAATGCTGGTGCTATGCTGCCGGAGCCTCCGTTTGGGGATACCTACTTAGCCCTTGTAAGAGGCGAGGAAGAGTGAACCCGAACAACTAGAGGTATGAATATGAAATTGACATATGGACCTGATGATGACCCAAATGGGTTGCCTACGCATGTTGAAGAAGCATTTGGCGTGATCTTTGACCCACCGCTACCACAGAAGGTGATCACTGAAGTGATTGTCTCAGGCGGTCGTGCTGCAAAGGAATACGTAGACGCAGTGGTTAAGGCCACTGAAAAGCTGATGTCAGTCGTTCCGGCTGACCCACAACTGAAGCTACTTTGCGACAGGATGATGGAGCGACAAATCAAGCAACATGCTGAGCACACAGGGCAAACGATTACGTTTGTCAGGGGTGCTCTAAAGCAGAAGGAGTTGACCACGACAGAGTACACTAGCCAACACAAAGAGCTAGTCAAGAAGTACAAAGCAAATCGTGGAGCGCTACCGGATGGAAACACTCAACGTGGCCGTCTGTTGTTGGCGTGTGAGAAGCTCGTCTTGGAGCGAGACTCCAAGGCACGTACGAGAACCGAGATCAGAGTCACCCCGCGTGACTTGCTTGATCACGTAGCGAATGAGTGCTCTGATATCCATAAGAGCCTCCGTGAGCTATTGCTACCTACCTTGGTAGATGATGGTTGGAGGCTTTTCATGGTGGAGGACGAAGTGCGAATTCTACCGTACGGCGAGGATGTTCCTGGCTATGACGCGTCACTTATTGCGGATGAGCACCCGATGTGGTCTCGCGATAAGGACGCTGAGTGGGACATTTGGCAGTGACTTCTACTGCAACTAGAGGAATTGATATGGCTAGAATGACTGATAAGGCTAGTAAGTGCATTGCTGAAGGTTGTGGCGTTAAGCTACGGAGAGGAAAGACTGCTACACAGTATTGTGAGCAGCATTTCAAAATCGCGCGAGCGTTGCGCAATCTGCGCCTACCTTGTGCTATGGTAGCTTGTCGCTCCCCGGCAAAGGAGGACGGCTACTGCGAAGCTTGCCGCCCGTTCCCTAAGGATATGGTGCCGATCATTGATGATTGGTCCGAGGGGAGGCTTCGTCTGAAGACGAACACCCCACCCTGCCCGTACACGGGTGAGAAGAACGACGGTGAGACCTATCGCAGCGCTGAAGCTACGAAGAAGATCAGAGCCATCCGAGATGCCCTAAACGGGTGACTCGGAAACCTTGATAACCCAATTTTTACAGTTGGTAAAGTACCCAAGGAGGTACACTAGATGGCTGATACACAGAAGACCATTGATGAGTTTATGAAGAGCTATGGAGAGCAGGTTGAAGAGGACAAGACCGTCCAGGGATCCGGCGATTACGAGGAGAGAGCTACGCTCAAGGCTGAGCGCGATCAGGTCTACTCCGGTTACATTGTCGAGAGTTTCCAGAACGGAATTGAAGGCAAGTACGGCGAAAACACCGCTGTGCGCCTGACCTCTCCTGAAGGTGAGAAGCTGACCCTTTGGGTCAACGGCTTTGAAGAAGAGCACTTCAACAGCTTCATCGGTCGCCTGAGCGCCAAGGGGATTGACCTTCCTGTGAAGGTTGACTTCCTGCGCACTCAGGAGACGAGCAAGAAGAACGAAAACCGAACCTACAACATGTTGCGGATCATGGAAACCGCGACGGGTGACGAGGTTCAGTTTGAGCTCGACTCGCTCTGAAGTCAACAGGGGCTATGCCCCACTAGATGAATGAAAATTTTGACGAATGTATGAAAGAGCTTGTAGAGCTCTCTAATCAAAAGAGAGTCATTACGAGTAAGTGTCAGCAGACTAGCACTAAGTTGCTAAGGTTGACTGAGCCTGATGATCTCAAAGAGTTCTACAGGCGAGTTGAGCTGCTTCGTGTACACTTGTGGAGACGCCCGCTTAGATCTACTTGGGACCTTGAACGAGCCCTGCATAGCTTCTGGAGTGAGCTGCGCAAGGAGACTTACGGTAAAAACTGGTCCCTTGAAGAGGAGGGAATCTTATTCTATCGCTTTGTGAAGCGGTGGGGTATGGAAGTTGATGCTGCAAGTGCAGCATTTGAGAAGCTGACTATGAGTGGATATCGAGGAGATGACTCTTGGAGTGATCTTATTGATGCTGCTCCACTACTTGGACACCGCATTATGAGCTCTCTGAAGCTCGAAAATGTAGTGTATGAAACCGAAGAAGAAGTGACTAACGATTTCAGAACACATTGTGTTTTGATGCAGAGAGCTACTCCCTACGAAAGCGAACTTACTGAGGTTGCTAAGAATGCTGATCATATGGTCAATGCCGTGTTTCACGGTGAAAACTACCTCTATTCTGAGATGCAAGACTTTGCGCTGAAGGCCTTTGGCTGGACGGCTCATAAGCTTGAAGATGAATAGAGTAACTAGATGCAAGAGATGATAGTCATTGAAGGCTATGGACTCGGTCAGACTACTGAACGAGTAAATGAGTATCTCAGAGAGGGTTGGCGCCTACATGGCGTCATGCAGATTCAACGACACAGTCAGCGAGACTGGCGTGCTGGGCGATATGCTTGGCAAGATGTGGTTTACTGCATTCAGACCTTGGTTAGAGATATCTCTTGACTAGATGGAACCGATGATTGACCGCTTGTACAGCTGCTGCCTCTGTGGTGGCGACTGTACTGGTTATGAGGTTGAAATGAGCACTGGCAAGCACATTGTTTGCTTGACCTGTGCAACTGCCAATGCAAATTGGTCGCGCTCACTTCGTGGCATGGAGTGACGCACTAGATGAACGACAAGTTCGATGATTATGATATTGAGACGGAGCTTGAGCGACTGGAGGGTCGCGTCAAGTGTAGAAACTGCCTACGGTGGGAAGACCCTGACAAGT
>Ga0222715_10005484_pt1 | contig 10796 bp, 7 predicted proteins | sample C33_9DmetaG_FD_165056 | JGI IMG/M metagenome (GOLD analysis project Ga0222715, IMG submission 165056) | Estuarine water microbial communities from San Francisco Bay, California, United States - C33_9D | ecosystem: Environmental > Aquatic > Marine > Unclassified | place: USA: California... | reverse complement strand
ATTCACGCACGCCACGGGGCGACGACGACGACGTGGATAACGACCCGACACTCGGTGACGACGACGAGGACGATATGCGGGCGTCGATGTGGACGACGAGCACGCGGGCTGGAGTACGCGCCAACGCAGCGCGCGTACGAGACGCGCGACGCACGACGCCGGCGGTGTCGTCGTCGTTCGCGTCGTCGTCGCGTGGACGCCGCGCGGGCGGCGTCGCCGTGCGGGCGCTGCGCAACTTTGATTACCCCGAGGCGGTGTTGTTCGACTGCGATGGGGTGTTGTGCGAAACCGAACGCGATGGACATCGGGTGACGTTTAACGCCACGTTTAAGGAGTTTGGGATTCCACACGAGTGGGATGTCGAGCTCTACGGCGAGCTGTTGAAGATTGGAGGCGGTAAGGAACGCATGACGCACTACTTTGACGGCGTTCCGGACACCGAGCCGTGGAAGAGCACGACCGATCCGGCGGCGAGGAAGGAGCTGGTGAAAAAACTGCACCTTCGCAAGACGGAAATGTTCTTAGAACTCGTCGAAGCTGGAGCTTTGCCTTTACGCGAGGGCGTGAAGCGCATGGTGGGCGAGGCGTTGGAACACGGCGCCAAGGTTGCCGTGTGCTCGACGTCCAACGAAAAGGCTGTGCAAGGGATCGTGAATACTATGCTCCCGGAATATGCCGATCGCATGCCTGTGTTTGCGGGCGATGTCGTGCCGAAGAAGAAGCCGAGCCCGGATATTTACCAACTCGCGGCGAAGACGCTCAATGTCAATCCCGCGCGTTGCGTCGTCGTCGAGGATACGCACATCGGATGCACGGCTGCGAAAGCGGCGGGCATGCGATGCGTCGTCACCAAGAGTATTTACAGCGAAGGTGAAGACTTTTCTCAAGCCGACCACGTTGTTGATTGCTTGGGCAACGAGGGTGACGAGCGCGTCAAATTCAACGAGTTGACCACGCCTGGAGCGTTTTGGTGAGTGTCTCGCTTTTTTGTACCAACTCACTGCTGACGCATTCTAGGCTAAATCCGCCTTTGCCAGTCGACAAGGATGGAAATTGGTACAGAGGTGAATCCGACGCGTCGGATGACGCGTCGGATGATGGGTTGACGGATGAAGAGAGGCAAATTCTCGCCGACTTGAATTGAAAAAATTGTAGTCACGATTTTTCGGGAATAGGAATAACTTTGGGCATTTCACTTTTCTAATGTCTTCCTGTTAGTCACCCTTAATAATAACACCAGTTACAAATTGTACACAGTCTGTCTAACTCTCTACGGCCACAGATCTGTCTAACTCTCTACGGCCACAGGTCTGTCTAACTCTCTACGGCCACACCACGGGCAATTCTGGATGCCGAGCTCGTGCTCCGGGCTTAACATCCTTGAGCCAACTCTCGTACGACCACAGGTCTTCCTCGTGTGGCGATCTGCGAAGATGCTTGGCGTCCATGCGCTTTGCGCCGTCGGCGAAATAACAGATACTGAGCGCGAAACGCGGTACCGAGTCTTCAGGCTGTGGAGGACTCCAATGCAAAGTGAAGCCATGGTGAGCGGTCAAGTCTCCCAAATCAAGCTCGTCGTACGTGTCGATCTCGTAACGTGACTCCAAATCGTCCTCCATTCCAGCCAACGTTCTCCAGTACGGCAAAGCAAAGTCGCGGTGCGACTTGGATGCAAAATGTAGCGCAGCATCGTCTTCGTCTAGAGACCGTAACGGAATCCAGAGCGTGATGAACTCATTCGTGTCTAATGGCACCATGTTCAAGTCGGAGTGCCAATTTGTCTCCGCCATTCCCGGCTCCTTGACGAATACGCACGACTGGTATAATCTCACTTTTTCACATCCGAGCAAATCAGCCGCAATCTTGGCGAAACGCTTGCTTAGAATGTATTCTCTCGCATCACTGGTCACATCTCGATGCAGATTGAATGTTTGTAAGAATCCGACGTCTTCCTGTGAGTGCTTTTTCAGCACGCTCTTCGCGTCGTCGACGCTCTGTACGTCGCGCGCGTTCACGCCCGGGCACAACACCGCGACCCGGTGTTTATACGCCTCTAATCTTCTCGACATAATTTCCGTCGTCAACGCGCGCACCATTGGGTTACACGCGAACGCATCGTCGATGGCTTTGCGTATACAGACGTGCCCGTTGCGTTCATAGTGCAAGCGTTCTTCCAGGGTGACTCGGCGCTCGCCCGCAAACACATCGGTACCGACTGACGCGTCGTTGAACGAGCGCGAGAGCTCGCGTTCGCGCACCGCGTCGACGGTTTTAAACGCGCTCGGGACGTTCACCTCGGCGTCGTCTCTCGCGCGCGGTGGCTTTTGCGCGGCGCGCGGCGACCCCGACGCGGTGGACGAGCCGCCAGACGTGCGTTGGCGCGACGGTGGTTTGGCCCAATCCGGTGCGGGTTGGCGCGCGCGTCCTGTGCGTTGATTTGTTTTACGCCCTCGTCCTGATGACGACGGGGTGCCGCCTTGGCGGGCGACGACGACCGATGCCGTCGCGGCGCGCATCGCGGTGTGTGGTGGTTGGTGTCGAGTCGCGCGCGCGAAAGCGACGCGGGTGGTGAGTGAATTTGTAATGTGAGCATTACACCGAATAGTTGAGCACATGGCGCGTGGTTATCACGGCACGCGTAACTCGTGACTATCCGCTAAACGTTGGAATCAATACAGCTCAACGCGCATCGCGTTGAGGTCTCTCGCCCCGCTGGCGCCGTCATAAAGCGACCGACGCGCCGCGTACGCTCTCGTGCGCTCTATGCACCGCACATAACGCAGTCATCCTTGTTCGTCAAAGAACATTGGAGTTTCGCAGCTAAGTATGCTTCCTTCTCTTCATCAGTCATTTTGTCGAGGTCAGCCTTGGTCGGCTTGATCGGGCTCGCCGGAGCCTCGTTTTCCTTCTCCGTCTTTTGCGTTTGCTTGACGTCGACGGTGAACTTGATCGCATCGGCAGCAGCGCGGGAGCGGAGGTAGTACATACCGGTCTTGAGACCCTTCTTCCAAGCATAGAAGTGCAAAGACGTGAGCTTACCGCTGTTGGCGTTGCTCATGTGCACGTTGAAAGATTGAGACTGGTCGATGAAAGCGCCTCTGTCGGCCGCCATGTCGACGAGCACGCGTTGCTTGATTTCCCAAACAGTCTTGTAGATCTCCTTGAGGTTCTCCGGGATGTCGAGATCGGCCACAGAGCCGTTGTTACCGATGAGAGAGTTCTTGAGCTCCGGATCCCACAAACCAAGTTCAGTAAGATCGGACAACAAGTGTTGGTTCACCACGGTGAACTCACCAGAGAGCACGCGACGCGCGTAGATGTTCGACGTGTACGGCTCAAAGCACTCGTTGTTCCCGAGAATCTGGGACGTGGACGCCGTCGGCATCGGAGCCACGAGCAAAGAGTTACGCACACCGTGTTGGGCGATCGCGGCGCGAAGACCAGCCCAGTCGTGGCGGTCGCCACCCGGCATTTGCGTCACGCCCCACATGTCCGGTTGCAAGATGCCCTTGGACACCGGAGAACCTTCGTAAGAGCTGTAGGTGCCTTCAACGACCGCGAGGGCATTGGACTCGGTGAGAGCGGCGAAATAGATAGTCTCGAAGATTTCAGCGTTGAGCTTTTGCGCTTCCGGAGAGTCGAACGCCAAGCCAAGGAGAATGAAGACGTCAGCCAAACCTTGAACGCCGAGGCCAATCGGGCGGTGACGCATGTTGGAGTTCTTCGCCGTTTCAACCGGATAGTAGTTGACATCGATGATACGGTTCAAGTTGCGGGTGACCTTACGAGTAATCTCAAAGAGCTTCGAATGGTCGAAATAGCGCGCCTTGGAGTTCAAAGAACCAACGAGCTTCTTGACCTCAGTGCGGCCCGTCGGCGACGCCGGGTTGTTCTCAATAACAAAGCGCGGGAGCGCGATGGACGCCAAGTTGCAGACGGCGGTCTCTTCCGGGCTGGTGAATTCGACAATTTCCGTGCACAAGTTGGAAGACTTGATCGTACCGAGGTTTTGCTGGTTCGACTTGCGGTTGCAAGCATCCTTGAACAACATGTACGGGTTACCCGTTTCAACTTGCGCTTCAAGAATGGCAAACCACAATTGTTGTGCCTTGATGGTCTTCTTGCCCTTGCCGTCGGCTTCGTACTTTTCGTACAAAGTCTCAAACTCTTCACCCCAGCATTCGGATAAACCAGGGCACTCGTTCGGGCACATCAAAGTCCACTCACCGTTGGCCTCGACGCGCTTCATGAACAAGTCATTCGTCCACAAGCCATAGAACAAATCGCGGGCGCGCGCCTCTTCTTTACCGTGGTTCTTACGCAAGTCAAGCCAGTCGAAGATGTCCGCGTGCCACGGTTCAATGTAGATGGCAAAGGCACCCTTGCGCTTACCGCCACCTTGGTCGACGTAGCGAGCAGTGTCGTTAAAGACGCGCAACATCGGAATGATACCGTTGGACGTGCCGTTGGTGCCGCGAATGTACGAAGACGTCGCGCGAATGTCGTGAATGGACAAACCAATACCACCAGCAGACTTGGAAATGCACGCGCACTCCTTCAACGTATCGTAGATGCCCTCAATGGAGTCTTCCTTCATGCAAATCAAGAAGCACGAAGAAAGTTGCGGGCGCGGGGTACCAGCGTTGAACAACGTCGGCGAAGCGTGAGTCATCCAGCGTTCGCTCAACATGTGGTACGTGTCGACAGCCTTCTCGATGTCCTCCTTGTGAATACCGATGGACACCCGCATGAGCAAGTGTTGCGGGCGTTCGACAACCTTGCCGTTGATGCGGAGCAAGTACGAACGTTCCAAGGTCTTGAAACCAAAGTAGTCGTAGTCGAAGTCGCGGTCGTAAACGATTTCGGAGTCAAAGCGCTCGGCGTTCGCCTTGATGATTTCGTACACGTCATCCGCGAGCAACGGAGACCACTTGCCGTTACGCTCGTTGACGTGCTCGTACATCACCTTCATGGTTTCAGAGAACGACTTAAGCGTTGTCTTGTGCAAGTTGGACACAGCAATGCGCGCCGCGAGCTGCGCGTTGGGGAAGAAATTTCAAACACGTCAGTCGCTTTGAACTCGAGCGTCTGGGTCGTTCCACGAGCACGCGTCGACGCACGATGACGGGCGACGTCGGGTTTGTCGCATCGACGGGCGAGCGAAGTGGGACGAAAAGGCTTAGTCACGAACCTGCGAGTAATCCGGGTGCTTGGACGTCATAGACGCCGCGGTTTCCGCCGCGAGTTCGTCGAGCTCCTTGGTGGTGACGCCTTTGAAGACGCCCATGCACACCTTTTGCGCAATCATCGTCTGCGCGCGCGGAAAGAAAACCCGATCAGACGTCAGTCGATGCGCGTACACTTTATGTTTGATACAATTCATGCATCAAACCCTCATTCTCGGCCGCGCCGACGCGTGCATGGGGGCGGTAATCCTCATCTCCCGTCTCCCGTTGCCCAGTTGCGCAAAAAATTCAAAAACTCGAGCTGTCTTTGAAAGATCGCGCGTTCACGCGCGCGCGATGCGACTCGCGTTCGATCGCGACGTCGAAGGAATGAATGTCATGGAAACTATTCCGTACATTCGCGTCTCGCATCTCGTTCGCCGTCGTCGCACGCGCGCCGTTTCGGAACTCAACGATCGCATCGCATCGCATCGCAACGCATCGCACAGTCGCGCACGTACCGGGTCGCAAAACTCGGCGGAGAGCCCATAGGAGAGCTTCTTGATGCGCGCGGTGATTTTATCAAACGCCACGGGCTCTTCTCTGCCATCTCTTTTAATGACGTACATCGTGCGCGGGTGTACGAGTATCGAGTCCGACGCCGCGCGAACAAGAATGGCGACGTTTGAACGGCGCTCGTCCTCGCGGTTTGAACTCTTCGGTCATCGCATGTCCGATTTTTTGAACGCGCGAGGCGAGCGACAACGGGAGAAAGACAGAGAGAAACTGCGGAGGCGGCGAGCGAACGACGATGAGAAGACGTACATATAGGCGGTGCGATGCGTTCGCGTGCGTCTATGCTCGTCACGTCACGGCGTGTGTTGCGGTGTGATGAGTGATGGTTCTTACATACTCGCGAGAGCCGAAATAGACGCGTTACCTGTCGTATTTCATCGGATAATACATTCGACCTTGAATAAATGCGAGGAGATCTCCAGGTTTCGGATAAAGCTGTGCGATGCCAATGTCATACGCGTGTTGCGCGACCGCGACCGCGATACGCGTGGAGATTTCTCGAATGTCGGAGACGTTTGGATAGATTGTCCCGTTTTGAACTTCGTCATCCGGAACGACGGCGGCGAGCGCCTTTGCGGCGACGACAAAAAAAGAGTCCGGCACGTATTTTGCCTTGACAGAGACCGCAGCGAAACCAACACCAGGGAATATAAACATGTTGTTCCCTTGCCCAGGGACGTGGGTGACACCATTCAACGTCACAGGCTCAAAGGGTGAGCCAGCAGCGAATAAGCATTTTCCATTCGACCACGTGTACGCGTCGACGGCGGTAATTTCAGCCTTCGTCGTCGGGTTACTCAAAGGGAACACAATCGGACGACCAACATGCCTACACAGTTCATCGATGTGTTCTTTCGTGAACACGGGGCCGAATCCGGATAGACCAAACAAAGCGTGTGGATGTACGCGTTGGATGAGCGTCAACAAGTCGTCGCACGTCTCGACGCCGCGTTGTGCAAACTTTACTTTGTGCGTCGTTTGTACCTTCTCCCAATCAAAACGTTGGTCGGTGACCAGACCTTTTGAATCAAGCATGTGCACCCGCGCAGTCGCTTCGTCTTCCTCCAAGCCTTCACTCATTAACAGTTGGACGATTTGCGTTGCGACGCCGATGGCCGACGATCCCGCGCCAAAAAAGATTATACGTACGTCTCGCACCGCTGTTCCTTGCGCTCGCAAAGCGTTGATAAGGCCCGCAAGAACAGTCGCCCCCGTACCTTGAATATCATCATTAAAGCACAGCACACGCTCCTGCATCCGTTCTAATACTCTAAAAGCGTCTTCCGTTTTGAAGTCTTCAAACTGTATGAGACAATTCGGCCACTTGTCCGCAACCGCCAAACAAAATTCTTCAACAACCGCAAAGTGCTCCTCATCCTCGAGTCGCGGTTCGGCCGAGCCCTGCGTGATTGACAAAAGCAAAGGTTAGGAATATGTCGCGTGTCGTCAAATCAGCAAACGTACCAAATAAAACTCATTCTCTCGAAGCGCGGCGTTGTTTGTGCCCAAATCCAAGCATACGCTCATCGTACGCGTGGGGTCGAATCCCGCGCCTGCGACGTACAGGGAGACCTTTCCCACCGAGATAGCCATGCCATTCGTGCCGAGGTCACCTAGTCCGAGCACACGACCGCCATCGGTGACGACGATGATTTCGACGTCTTCCTCGGGCCAGTTGTCGAGCATGCGTCGCATCACGCCCGAGTCGACGCGACCAAAGTACATTCCGCAGCGGTTACGGTAGATTCGATCAAACTTAATGCACGCCTCGCCGACGGTTGGGGTGTACACAATCGGCATCAGTGCTTCTAAGTGTTCGCAAAGCACTCGGTAGAACAATCGCTCATTTTGCATGTGCAAATTCTCAAGAAATATATATTTGTTCAAGTCTTCGTCGAAAGTTTTCAACTGCTCCCACGCGCGCTTCACCTGCGTCTCGACTTTTTCGAGTTTTGGGGGAAGAAGTCCACGAAGACCCAGTCGTTCGCGCTGCGTGAACGTAAACGTAGTACCTTTGTTCAACGAAGCCGAGTTCAACACGCCCACACCGCGCGCATCGCGACTATTGTCCATGATTACTCTCGTACGCGCCGTCGGTTGCGCCGCTTGAACGGGCGATTAACGAGCCGAAGTCGGTGTCGGCGTCGGTGGCGTCGGCGTTCGCGGCGCCCGAGCAGCGCGTGTCAATGAAATATTCGCTGCACTACACGTCTTTGTCGCGTCGTCGTCGTCGTCGTTGGCGGCAGTACGCGCGTTCAACCTCCGCGTGCCGAGTAGTGCCGACCGCGTGCCGCGTTCGACTCAGCCAACTGGCTAGTTACCTGGCGGGTTGATTTCGTACGCGAGCACGCAGACGAGATCGAGCGCGAACGAAAGGGTTCAAACGTGACAAAAGCATGGCCATCAACTATTACTAGTAACTATTCTATAACCTAAGTGCCACCTCCGAAAGTGTTGCTCACGGCGGTTTCGACGGCGTCGCTCGCGAGTGCGCCAGCGTGAAACGCCGAAGCGTTCGTGGACTTACCTTTCTCTACGTTGGATGCGCCCAGCAATGAAGTGGATTCACTCGGTGCACCAGTCGCAGTTTCGTGGCCGTTATCATTGCCCATGGATGAAAATAATTCTCCCAAGCTCGAAGTGCGCCGCGGCGTCGAAGGACCGTCCGCATCGACGTGCGTTGAAAACGAGTCAGTCGACGTGCCAAGGGCGTCCAACACCCAGTTCGTCATTCCTCCTTGAACGACAACCGTGATGAGGACGATGAACATGGTGACATCTAACATCATTCTTCCTTGTTCACCGATATCACGCGATGCTTTGACGGCGAGCGCGAATGCAACCGCGCCGCGCATGCCACAAAACCACATCGTGTACTGCAATCGCGAAGTGATGCGGTGTTCTTTTGAACGACGGCCAGGGAGCATATTGACCAGGGCTGCGCCCGGGAACACGTTCACCGCACGTCCAATGTACGTAGCGAGCAAACCCACGCACGCGGTGGCGATGGATGAAAATCGAAACTGGTACATGGCACTTCCCATGTAAATGAACACAAACGTTTCAGACAAGAATGAAAACGTTTTAAACAGACACATGGTGACCATTCTCGGCGCGCGAGATAGGTTGGGACGAGTGAACCTCCCCATGACGATGCCGGTAAACATGACAGCTACGATCCCGCTAAGATTGAGCGATTCCGCAGTCGCGTAAGACATGTACGGGAACAATAAAACAATCGTTGAATCGACCACCCACCCCTCTTCCCAGTCGTTCGTCGTATTCACGTATTTGTGTAACAGAGTGGAAATGAAACCAATACCGACACCGACTAAAGTCGCTTGACCGAAGGCTAACATAAACATACCCGCCGCCTGGACGAGAAGAGGCATGAATGCCTCGTCGGAATCGAGTGCCGATTGCGCCGTCGACGTCGCGGTGGAATTCGCGACGTAATTTCCAAACCCACTCAGTAACGACTCAAAGTACACAATACTGACGGCATCATTCAACACACTTTCTCCTAATATAATGGCGTGTACGTCCGGGTTAATGGGCGAGTCGTTGAATACGCTGAGCGTCGTTACTGGATCGGTCGAACTAATCAGCGCCCCGAAAAGTAACGAGCTTTTGAGAGAAAATTCGTAACCCAGACCAAAGACTCCCGCGGCGTACATCAAAACACCAGTGGTGATTGAGCTCGTAAACGAACCCAGAAAAGCAAACACGGAGATTGCATCAGCGTTTTGAAAAAACGTCGTCGGGTGCAATGTGTACCCTGCTTCAAAAATCACCGGAGGCAACAGCACGAGGAAGAAAAACTGCGTATCAAACTGCATGCACTTGGCGAAAGCCTTCACGGTGTACCGCATGTCTTCCGACATTGTCGCGTACGAAGACTCGAGCGCGAAAAATACAAAACATCCGAGCGCCAAGCCCAACGCCAACGCAGCACCGCTTTGATGAACCCAGCGGCTCTTGTAATGCTTAAGCGCAATGCCGAGAATAATCGTAAGCAGTAAAATGGAAATCATCACCACCATGCTAAACGCCGCCACTTGCTCGTTCACCGCCTCTTCACGCACGGTTTGCGCGGTATCAGTACTATCTGCGGCTTGTGATAGCGCCAAAAAATCTATACTAGTCGCCTCCGCCGTCGTATCCGCGAGCTGCGTTGAAACTTTCGCCGCCACGTCCTCAACGATGCTGTACGCCTCTTCCTCCGAAACGGTCACAGAGTCGTCAACCTCCGCGACTTCATTGACAGTTTCTTCATCGGCCACGGCAAGATCGTCGTCATTGCTTTCCTCAGAGTCAACATCTGCTTCAATGGCGCTCGCACTTTCTTCTCCGCCGGCGCCGCGCTCGTCGGTATCCTCGTACGACGATTCGTCGGCGTCGGCGATGATCGAACCCACGCCCTCGTCGCCCTCGTCATCGTGCACCGCATCGACCCCATCGCGTCGTTCACTACTCGTACCATCCACATCCTCACCCTCGCCCTGCTCACCGTCGTCATCCGCCACGGACAACACCCCATCGTCGTCGTCACCATCGTCAACACCATCGTCTTCGACCGCGCCGAGCTCGGGTTCGCGAGACGACGCGTGCGACGCTGTCGACGACGACGACGACGACGACGACGCTGTCGACGCCCTCGTTCGCGTCTCTCGTCGTCGCGTGCGTCGCACCTCCATCGCGTGCTGCGTCACTCACTCACGCACGCGCGCCGTCGCGCCGTCGCGTGCGTTGGGTGTTCGCGCGCGCGACCGACGGGGCGATTTTTATTTGTATCGTCTCTCCCCGAGCCCAATCGGGGGCGTTGACGCGCGACTGGGATCGACGGCGTCGCTTCACACGCAGAGGACGCAGACTGAGGACTGACGACTGAGGACTGAGGACTGACGATGGCGGATGAGGGCGATGACGTGGACGACGTGGACGACGGCGGCGCCATCACCGCGCGCACGGGGCGGCACAAGCAGCGATACAATGACGCGCGACAGCGACTGGTGGCGGGGTGCATCTGCGTGCGACGGCGACGACGGTGTGAGG
>Ga0222715_10005482_pt1 | contig 10802 bp, 9 predicted proteins | sample C33_9DmetaG_FD_165056 | JGI IMG/M metagenome (GOLD analysis project Ga0222715, IMG submission 165056) | Estuarine water microbial communities from San Francisco Bay, California, United States - C33_9D | ecosystem: Environmental > Aquatic > Marine > Unclassified | place: USA: California... | reverse complement strand
GTCGAGCGCGAAAGTAACAACGCAGAGGTAACAACGCGACATACCCTAAAAATTAGGGCTTTTTTGACTTGACAAGAACAGCGACGCCGGAGCCAGAGCGCGACGCGCGGACATTAAATTGAGCTATAAACTATCGTTTACACCTTTCCAGCGAGTTTCATGACATTTTTCGACGAATCGCTACCGTTTTACAAACTACATGCACACAAACATCACCGTTCACATACGCGTGAGAATAAACACTCCTCCTCTTCCACCCCGACTGATGCGCATTGTGTCGTCGCAAAACGTCGTATCTAAAGTCCCACGTGGTCGAGGAAGTGGCAGCTTAAGAGCTGGTTCAAACCGATCGTCATTCACACTCGACGACGTTATACCCAAATCAAACGACGTAAAAATTACTTCGGCTCGACTGCCGCTCAAATCTCCCAAAAGCTTGACTTCACCCTCGACGCCGATGCGAAGAACAGTTTTGCTTGGGGAAAATGGTAGTGGAAACTGAGCGTCAACAAACACTTCGTTGCGCACGATACCGGCGAGAGAATCCACTTTTTGAGTGTTTCGTACGCCGCGCTGATTCGTCTCGGCGCTTCCCGCAAGAAAAGGCGCAAACTTGAAGAACGTCGCGTACAACGCGCTCGTCACGGCGTCTACGGCGCTTTCGCCAACCTCTCCAAGACCATCAAGCAATGAATCATCTTCACGCGTTACGCCAGATGACGTTTTCGTTGAGTACACGAGAGTCCAGTCTCCGTCAATGGGCGCAAGAATGGACGCTGAAGACTCAGCACGTCCTGCAGACGCAACGCGCTCGACAGCCTCGACGCACAACATCACATCCTTTGACGACGATTCTCGAGGCAGCTTACGCGTTCCACTCACCGCTCGCAGTGTGGCGCGCTTCGCCTCCGACAACGACGAAGATGCATCTTGAACAGCTTGCGAGCGGCAACTCGAGCGAAACCGATGGCGCATGCGCGGGCGTGCCGATAAAATCATCGGTGACGCTGTCTTCGTGCGTTGTGCCGTCGTCGCTACCGCCCTCATCATCGCTAAGAACCTAAACCACTCCGCGGCGTGCGGCGTTCTCTGAACGCACGCCTCACTTCGTGCCCCGCTCACCAAAATTCTGCATCGACGTCGAGGTGACGTCGTGCGCCATCCGTCGTCTGTGAGTCGATGGACATCTTCGGAAGTCGACTTCGAGCGTCGGAAGGGTCGTACCACAAGCAACGCGCCGAGGAGGACATCAGACGACTCGCTGAGCGAGCGCGAGGGAACGAGTTTGTTAATGTCGTAGAGGGTGAAGTCGCACAGAGCCACTCGCGTTCGAGCGAAGAACAAACGTCAACTTCGGCGGCACACTACGTGCGCACGGGAAGCGCGCATCGAGGTGGCGTAGACAAACTCTCGGCGGTGTACGCCGAAGAACTGCGGCTGTTCGGCGCCAAAACTGACACGCCGCGCGTGCTGCGAAGAGAAGTTAGCGATTTCAGCAGCAACAAAAGCGCGCGCGATGGTACGTTGGCTACATCATCATCGTCGATGACAGCGGTGTCGTCCTCCATATTCGCAGCGCAGACGATGCGGTTGAATCGTCGGGACTGGTTGCGAGACATTGGCGCAGATTTGCAAAAGCACGCTGAAGCTCGACGCAGCTTGACGGGCGTCGAGCTGCACGCGCTCGAGACCTCGCAACGAGCGCAAAAACACGCGCTCGTGGCTGGCTTGCGTGCACTAGGGTATGGTTCCGCACTCGCCGTTGTAGGTATCGTATGCGGAAGCGCTGCGGCGAGCGCGTATCTTTCAATCGACTCGACTGACGCGTTCGCGCGGCACTTCAGAGCACAGTTTTCTCCGTATGTCGATCGCGCGCGCGAAACGGGAGAGTCTTACAAGGCCTGGGTCCATACAACTGGTTCAAATCCAGCATCCGACGGAGTTTCCGCGCGCGTTGCAGGCATTGAGAACTCTGATTTCGTTCAACGGCTGCGCGCAAAGCTCAACAGGGCCGAAATGCAGTCACGCAAGTGAGTGCGCGTTGAGCTGCTCAGATGACATAGAAGTGCACTTTAGGAAAAATAAAGCTATTGATTGTATTGTACATTAAATGAATCACACTACTAAGCGGTAGTGGTCGCATCTAGCAACTTTTCATGCCATAGAGAAAAGCAGTACACGTACTCGTCGGTTAACGTCTTCGCCATAATTTGAGCGGGTTGGTGATTCAAATGACGCGCTAGCTCGACTGACCGGAAGCCCAAATTCAGCCTGTAAGAATGTGGCACAAAAACGTGTTGAAAGCAATCAAATGTATACACATCGCCGGTATTGAAACTGAAATCACGCGCAATCTTCACATTTGAAAGCATTTTTTTTCGCTTCTTAACTGACACCCCGCGACTCTTTGCGAACGCGCCTCCAAGCCGCGAGCAGTTTTCCACGATTCCTTCGATACTGGTGATATCAGGCTCCAGACCTTTCGCATCCACAGATATCGCTTGCGCTGTGCCACCCAGAGAAGCGTAGACACACGGACGCGGGCCGAAAATTCGCACGTCAATGGTTCTTGACATTGCTCGAAAAGCGCGAAGAATCGGCTTCAAAATCAACGAACCAGGAATGTTCACGAGCGGTGCGAAAAATTCATGCCCGGTAATCACGGCATCCATGCGGACTTCGCGCTTAAACTGACCTTGTATTACCACTTGAAACGTTCGCTTTCTCTTATGAAAGTAAGCCTTCAGTCGCTCGCCACATTCAGCGCGTTGCGCGTCTGCTGGAGGTTCCAAATCCCGAAACCTGCACAAACATAACCCCGAAAATAATGGCGTCTCAAATTCGAAAGGCTCCTCCGAGTTAAACCGTGCTTTGCCGCGCACCGTGCACTTTGCGTAACTCGTTTCAGGCACGAGGAGCAGTGGCTTTTGTGGCCAACATTCTGCCGGCGGCGGCCGTGCAAACGATTTCTTTGCAGCGTCAACCGCGTCGGATCGCAGCATTCGCGCCGGCGCACTCGCTCGAACCGATGGAGATATGTCGAAAGGCTTTGTCGTTCCATCGCAAACTCCATTCACAACAGTTCGGCCGGCTGGCCGACTCTGCAGCGCGACGCTCGCGCGCTTCGTTTGGCGAATCGCTATTAGCCACGTGACGCAAATCACCGCGGCGAAGAAAACAGTGCATATTGTTAGGGTAAAAGCGTCGACAGTAACCTCAAAGGTGTGCATTCGACCCACAAACGAGCCTCTGCACGAAAACGAATCCAGTTCTAAATTTGTTTTGCGCAAACTCGAACGACGCTTCACACGGTTACCAATTCACGACGACGAATGCGCGCACGAAAGAAAACGCTAATTGAGTTCAGTGCGATTCGTGTGCTGAATTCCCAGCGCGCGCGAACCGCGCGCGCGCGCGTGGAACTGACGAGTTTTGCTAGTGTTTTGACTCCTTGTCCACGGTGGTCACTCGGGCACGACCGTCACAAACTGGCGCGCTAGCGGGCGGGCGGGCGAGCGTCGAACGCCATGTCTCGCGCGCACGAACTCGCATTAGCGCGCATGCTTGCGGCGTATGAAACACCTCGAGCGGCGACGGCGACGACAGCGCCGCACAACGCACGCAAGGTGACGCAGCACGTTCACGCGATGCGCGCGATGTTGGATAGTCTAGGGACGTCTTGCGATGATGCTGCGCGCGAGTTGTATGCTGAGCGCATCGCGCGCGTTGAGGAATTTGCCATGGCGTCTGCTGCCGCGGCGGCAGTGACGACGAGCACGACGAGTGGAGGTGGTGGTGGCAACGAGAGCGACGCCGCTGACGGAGGCGCATTGCTTCGCCAGAGACGAGCGTTCGCGACAAATGCGACGACTGGTGCCGCTAATAGAAATAGCATGGCTGTATCGACGTCGACGACGATAATGACACCGCCGCCTGGGTCGAGCGGGCGCGCAGTGCAACGCTCGGCGCGCGATGAAGAGGAGCTCGAAAAGCAGCGCGTGATACGCGAAGGATTGACAGATGAAATGGCGTCGCTCGCGAGCGGGCTCAAGGCGAACGCACTAGCCATGGAAAAAGGATTGGAGCGATCGACGAAAGCGCTGGAAGACGTCGAGACGAAGTTGGAACGCAACGTGCAAGGGGTGAAGTCAACCGTAAAACGTCAAACGGCGGCGTACGGCGCCAACCGGCGCGGTTCGTGCTGGACATGGATAATTTTGTTTGTCGTGGGCATACTATTCGCCTGGACGTACATCGTCATCAAGATGTCGAGCGACAAAATAAAAAAGTCACGCCTGTAGATGTAGCCGCTCGATCGCGACGTCGTGAGCGCCTGTGCTCAGCCGACGAGAACTACGGTGTCGATATCGATATTAATTCTACATGTACATTCTATAGCACGCAACGTCTATTTCACGTGTTCTTTACGCCCGGTGAATAGCGTCGATACTCACCACGGGTGGGGCAAAACCTCTGACTTCCGTCCACGTATCGTCCAGCGACTCCCTGCTCCAAAGCGTTCGTTCGCACGTGTTCAAGTCGAGCACGTCCACCTCCGTCGGCGTCAACAACCCGACGCAAAAGTTTGTCGCCATGCCGCCTTGCGACGCTTCAAAAGCGACGCCCTGACGTTCAAAAGCCTCATCGCGCGTCGACGTTGCCAGCGTGTCGCTCGGATAGTAAAACTGCGCACGGTCGCCCATGGATAATTCGCGCCAAATCTTCAAGCGCGTCGCCGACGTCTCATCGACATCGAATGTTAACGCCCCACGAAAGCGAAACTGCGTGCGCGTGCGCTCAAACCAATGCACGATTTCCACCTGGTCGCTGGCGCGAGATTTACACTTGTTACTCTCGCTCGAGCACTTGATGGCGATCCCAACATCGCCGTCGTCGGTGTTCACAAAGCCTTCAAACACCACCGTCCTCGCGCGCGGCACCACGGCGCCGCGATGGTGCTCCACCGTGGCGAGCGTGATGTACGCCGAATACGGATCGCGACGGAGGTTATCTTTAAACAGAGCCAAGAATGGAGGTCCCATCGCGCTCGGTGTCGCCATCGCTATCGCCACCGCGACGCGTTGTGTGGCGCCCCGGCGTCGTCGGTCAGTCGGTGCCAACGCCAGTTGAAGCACGAAAAAGCGACGACGCCCGAGCGCGAGGGCGCGACGACGACACAACCACGTGCGCGAACGACGATGGGTGGGGCCCAACGTCAACAGCGCGCACCCGGACGCGGACGCGGGCGTGGTGGACGAGGAAGCGCGCGACGCGGTGGGGAAAAACGCGCTGGTCGTGGTGGTCAAGGCCACGGAAGCGTCGTGTACGACGTGACGAGGCGGCTGTGTGGTGAGGACGATGAGGACGCTGGGACGACGACGACGTCGACGAAACCGGTGGTTGACGTGATGACAATCATCACGCAAGCGCTGAGTGATGACGTGCGACCGTTGCGTGCGGATCCTAGGGCGTTTACGACGTTTATATCGCGGTTGTGTCGGGCCAAGCAGTACGCGCGCGCGTTGGAGGTGTTTGACGCGCAAAAGGCGTGTGGAGTCGAACGCACGACGGTGACGTATAATGCCGCGATGATGGCGCACGTGAAGCGAGGAACTCCAGAGGGTGCGTTAACGTTATTCGACGAGATGCGGAAAATAGGGCATGAACTCAGTGTGATATCGTATAACGTAGCCATGGGCGCGTGCGCTCGGTTGGGTGACGGCGCACGCGCGCTCAAGCTGTTTGATGAGTTGAGCGCGAGGAACGATTTGAACGCTGATGCGGTGAGTGTGAATACCGCGATAGCAGCTGCAGAACTTGTGGGTGATGATGCGCGTGTACAGCAGTTACGATCGCATGAGATGTTCGTGAAAGACCAGGGTGAAGCGCGTCAGGCTTCGTCTTCATCTTCGTCCTCGTCTTCGTCTTCATCAGACGACGATGACGACGATGACGACGACGACGAGAGCCTTGATGTTTTGAAAGATTCGCGGCCGAATGATAAAGATGACAAAGATGCGTTGGATGACGACGAGGAGGCGAAACGCGTCGCCGCCAAGCGACGTAAACGCGAAGCCAAGGAGAAGGTGCTCACTGAATACAAAGCGGCGACTGCGGCGAAACAAACCAACGAACAGTTTGCGGAGGAGGACGAAGATATGGCGAAAAGACGTCGCGCTGACGCTCGTCGCGCCAAATTTGAAGAAAAACGACGCGCCCGAGCCGAAGCCAAGCGTAAGTCGCGACCTTGGTCAAATGCAGCGGCGCACGCTACGGCGCAGACGAAGAAGACGTCCAAGGCTGCGAAACGAGCGGCGATGAAAGCCGACCCTAAAGTATGGATTGAAGAGCTCTCAGACGCTGGAGAAGACGACGAAGTCCAGTATGACGATGATGGCGAACGCGTGCTGCCGAAAATTAAAGGCCCTTCGTTCCTAGATGATCCAAACGCCGCGACGCTCATGAACGCCCGCGACGGATCCTCAGATTTCTGGTCAACAAGTTTTCGATAGCGCGTCGTCCTCTGCGACGCTCACATCACCTAGCGCCAGGACAAGACGTAAAGCAAGTTGTAAATGTAAACAAACAGGCGAGTGTGTCGCGACACATCGAAACTCGTACGGCGTCCCATCATCAATCAACCTCGTACACGCGCGCGCCGCCCTGCATCGACATCCACGTGTTTCATGCGAACTCTCCCACCGGGGGTCGCGCGTGACGTCAAAGAACCACGCGCGAGACGCACGCGAGGGTGATTGATAACGCAAACGAGACACGCAAAGGCGCGGGAAGAACGACGGAGCGAGCGCGTGAAGGGCGATATCCATGGCGCACGTCGTCGCGGCGGCGTCGAATGCGCGCGTGACCGTGCCGCCGCCGCCGCCGGGGCTGGGCGGTGCTGGGGATGACGCGCCTGCGACGACGACGACGACGACGCAATCGGCGGGAAAGCAGGGACGATATAGACGAGATAAACCATGGGACGTCGATGGCACCGATCGTTGGCGCATCGAACCGTTCACCAAGGAGGACAACCCCGGAGGCGTCGTCGAGGAAAGCTCATTCGCAGTGTTGTTTCCAAAATATAAAGAGAAGTACTTGAGAGAGACGTGGCCGTCGATCACGAAGGCGTTGAAAGAACACGGGGTGGCGTGTGAGTTGAATCTAGTCGAAGGCTCGATGACCGTGCTCACGACGAGGAAGACGTACGACCCATACATCATCATCAAGGCTCGAGACTTGATTAAGCTGCTCAGCCGCAGCGTTCCCGCGCCGCAAGCGCTGAAAGTTTTAGAGGATGACACGAATTGCGACGTGATTAAGATTGGTGGCATGGTTAGAAACAAAGAGCGGTTTGTCAAACGTCGGCAGCGATTAATCGGTCCGAATGGCTCGACTTTGAAGGCGATTGAGATGCTCACCGGTTGCTACATTCTCGTTCAAGGGAACACCGTCTCAGTCATGGGTGGATATAAAGGATTGAAAACGGCACGAAAGATTATCGAAGACGCCATGAAAAACACGCATCCAATCTATCACATTAAAGAACTCATGATTAAGCGTGAGCTGGAAAAGGATCCAGAGTTAGCGTCACAAAGCTGGGACAGATTTTTGCCAAAGTTCAAAAAGAAAAACGTGCAGACGAAGAAGCCAAAGAAAATTGGCAAGAAGGACCGCGCCGTGTTTCCTCCGGCGCCTACGATGTCCAAGGTGGACTTACAAATCGAATCTGGGGAATATTTCTTATCAAAAGACGCCAAAGAACGCAAGGCGGCGTATGAGAAGCTGCAAAAGCAAAAGAACACGTCATCGGCGAATCAAAAGAAACGAGAAGAGGCATTCATCGCGCCCAAAGAGGAGACGAAGGAATCAAGAAAGTCGAGCACAAAAGCTAAGGATGAAGCATTAGACGATGTCACGGCGTCGCTCAAAGCTAAAAGCAAGGCGAAGAAAGAAGAAGACAAGCGTTCGAAGACAAAGGCGAGTTCATTCGTCATGGGTGGCGGCGACGCCGTCGACGACGTCGCGGAGAAAAAGTCAAAAAAGCGCGACCGCGGCGAAAAGAAAGAGTCCAAGGCGAAGAAATCGAAAAAGGATCGCAGTGACGACGATTAGTACTAGCTCCATGTAAATGTTACGATATTTGATATTCATAAACACTCCACAAGGCGCCACTATTCCGCCTTTTTTACACCCTTGATCATGCCGTATTGCATCAAACCGACGGCAAACGCGCGCTGCATGCGCTCCAAGCAGATGATATCCCGCAGAGTTTTGTAATAGATTTTTGGGCGAGAGAACACTGGCAACGGATCGTACACGCCAGCCCAAATCGAGTGCCTCCAGCTCACGATCGTTTGTTTAGTCCAATCATCCATGTCAATCTTAGTCATCGCGCCAGTGCCTTCGGCGAGAGCGCAGTAGTCTTTGATGGAAATGAAATATGGATGCGCCCACTCATCGTACAAAAATTGCAGCTTACCCTTCTCCTCAGCGGTCAACTCTGGAGGCGCATGGCGTTGACACCACGTCGCAATCACAAGCGTGCCACCAGGTTTTAACACTCGCACCATTTCCTCGACGTACTTTTTCTTGTCTGGCATGTGCTCGCCGCTTTCGCACGCCCACACCATGTCGAAAGAGTTGTCTGGAAACGTCATATTCAGCGCGTCCATGACTTTGAACTCTGCGTTCGGTATGCCTTGAGCTTTAGCGAGCGCGGTGGCGCGATCGGCTTGCTTCTGCGACAACGTAATGCCCGTCACGCGAGAGTCGCCGCCGACGCACTTGGACGCCAACCGCCGGGTCGCCCCGCCGATGCCGCAACCGACGTCTAAAATGTTCATTGGCTTTGCCCCGCCGTTGTTCTCCTCAACACCACTCCACTTGTACATTTCATCCACGAAATCCTCCTTGGCTTCGATGAAATCCTTAACTTTATGGCCAAGCAACGTGCCCGCGCCCTTGGCTAAATCCGCATCCGAGTAATAGCCCAGGTGAATGTGCTCGCCCCAATAGTACTCTAAAATCTCCTCCTCCGTCCACGCGTCGTACTCTGCACCGACGGTGTTTTCACCAGGAATATACGTCCGCGATGGTGTGTCTAAAATCTCCTTCGCCTTTAATCCAGCGTACGCCAAACCGAGTCCCGCGACCGCCGCGCCCAGTCGCCCGCCGTAATCAATGTCCCGCCTCGTCAACACCGCGGGTGGCGCTGCGTCGACACCAATCACCGCCGTCCGTCGCACCACCGCGCGCGGCGCCTTGGCGCTTTGTGCGCTGATATCGCCCACCACCGCGCGCGGTTGTCGACGCAAATCATCCACAGTCAACGTCTCAGTCGCCGGTGTGACGCTTAAATTAGCGTCACCATCACCGCGGTCGTTGACTGTCGACGACGCGTGCGCGCGTGTGTGCCGTCGAGTGCGCGTGCGCGTGGCGCGCGATGACGCGCATCCCGCGCCGGACATCGTTATCGTCGTCGTCATCGTCACCATCGTCGTCGACATCGTGCGTCGGCGGTGAATGACGAGGAGAGCACCGTCGCGGGGCGGCGATTACTTTTTTCATGTGTGTGACACCAAATGACATCATCATTCGGAAGAGCGAGTGAATGACTTTGATTTCACGCAACGCGAAACCTAACGTAAAGTAGCGGATGAGTATTAAACACATGATATACATGATAATAAGCGCGCGTCGTCGATGCGAGATGCGATGTTTCTGTTGGTGCACACACGCCGCGCTCGACGCGTCGGGAAGGTTTCTTTGGGACAAAAAAGCGCGTCGCGGCGACGCTTTACAACTTCAACGCCACCATCGGCGTACCAAAAATCGTAATGCCGTCGGTGATATCTAACAGTTCCAACGCAAATGTCAACGTTTGACCCGCGAGTGGATGATTCATATCCAGCGTCACGCTCTCGTCATCCATCGCCAAACACATCGCGGCTTGGCCTTGGGGCAGTTGCACCAACTGTCCGGGTTGCACTTGTTTGGCCATCTCCGCCGCCTCTTCGGGTTTTAACGGAAACCGCGAAATCTTGCTCTCGTCGTGCTCACCAAACGCTTCACTCGGCGTGAGTTCCACCACGCGTTGATCCCCTTTCGTCATCTCCCCCAGCGCGATCGCAATCTTAGGGAACAACGCGCCATCCCCGTGCGTCACCGTCACGGCGCCTCGATTGGCGTTGCGCGTGTCATCCACCACCGTGCCGTCCGACAACGTCATGGTGTAATGCAACGACACGCGTTGACCTTGTTTAGGCGTGCGTGACGCCCGCACCACCACGGACGATCGTCGCGATGGACGACGGTCGACGCAACGCCTGGTGTCGACACCACACCCAGGACGACGACGCGACGAAGAGGATGAGGATGCCCACGACGCCACACGCGCGGTGCGTCGACCTCGCGTGCGCGTCGCACGCATCGCACGCATCGCATGCGTGTGTATGCGTGTCGTCGTCATGGTGATCAACCAATAACCGTCGCGTCACGCACTGCGGACGATTTGCAATCAATCCAATCAATCCATCCATCGACACAAAAAACAAACACCGCAGCGATGACCCTGGTCACCGTGGTGGGGGATTACGCGACTCGACGACGCGAGAGGACGGATCGACGACCGATGACGACGACGACGATGCGTGCGGCGTGGAGACCGTCGGGGAGCGAGGCGCGAGCGACGACGACGACGGGTCGTGCGTGCGGTGCACGCGTGACGACGACGACGACGACGACGATGGCGCCGGTGCCGCGTGCGAGGTGCGTGCGCAGTCACACCACGCGTCAGGGGA
>Ga0222715_10005476_pt1 | contig 10805 bp, 7 predicted proteins | sample C33_9DmetaG_FD_165056 | JGI IMG/M metagenome (GOLD analysis project Ga0222715, IMG submission 165056) | Estuarine water microbial communities from San Francisco Bay, California, United States - C33_9D | ecosystem: Environmental > Aquatic > Marine > Unclassified | place: USA: California... | reverse complement strand
TGTTCAGCTACGGCGGAAGTACAGTAGCTAAAGTAGCTACTAATGGTGCGATTACCTCCGAAAATGACATTACAGCCTTTGGTACTGTCTAATGGCGCTACCGGCTTCTGGAACTTTATCCTTCTCGCAGATACAGACTGAGTTCACTGGTGTGAACCCTATTTCTTTGAGTGAGTATTACAAGAGTGGGAACAATGGTTACGTTCCGACTACTGTGCCAGAAGCAGTGACTGCTTCTAATCTTGGCGGCAGCAATTCTTATAACTATAGATACCCGGCAATCGGCGGCTACGACCCGCAGATAAATACTTTTAACAGATTGTATACACAAGCCCTTTGGGGCGACAACGGTAGCACAATTACTATGGACAGAAATTTTACTGTCAGCAGAACCGGATCTTATCAGTATTACGTTGGTTATTTTATACAAGGTGTTGGTTCAGCCACGGTTAGTATGTACGCAAACGGAAGTCTGGTTAGAACACATACTTTGTCACCGCCGTTTAATGCAACCGATTCAGATGTTGACACTCTTTCCCTGAGTGCTGGGCAGGTAATACGAATGGTTGGCAGTGGCCCATCTTCTGGCTGGGCGGCAATTTATGTTTATGTGGGCGGCAGCAGCTACAACAATGCCGCTGTTGATACAGCAGTTAACGCCAACATTCCTACTTCTGGTGTTCTTAGCATCTCTGACTATTATGGTGGGAGAAAGACCTAATGCCGTTAACTAAACTACAGTTCAGACCCGGCATCGTCAGAGACCTTACCTCATACTCTAATGAGGGCGGTTGGCGTGACGGTGACAAGGTGCGCTTTCGTCTTGGCTACCCTGAGAAAATGGGCGGTTGGGCTAAATATTCTAGTTCCACGTTTCTCGGAACTTGTCGCGCCCTTCACAACTGGATCGGTTTAGATGGTTCAAACTTCCTCGGCCTTGGCACACATGTAAAATATTACATTGAGGAGGGCGGAACCTATAACGACATTACCCCGATCCGAGCAACCACAGCCGCTGGTGACGTAACTTTTGCTGCGACAGACGGCTCGGCTACCATAACTGTTTCTGACACTAACCACGGTGCGGTGCTCGGGGACTTTGTAACTTTCTCCGGTGCGGTAGATTTGGGCGGCAATGTAACCGCTGCTATCCTGAACGCCGAGCATGAGGTGACAGCAGTCACAAACAACAATGTCTATGAAATTACTTTAACTGTTACAGCCAATGCGTCTGACACAGGCAACGGCGGTGCTTCGGTTGTTGGTGCGTACCAGATTAACATTGGCCTGAACTCACAGATCGGCGGCACCGGTTGGGGTGCTGGAACGTGGAGCCGTGGTACTTGGGGCAGTGCTGCTCCGGGTGGTCTCACAACCACAACGCAGATCCGCCTGTGGTCACATGATAACTTTGGTGAAGACCTGCTTATCAACCCACGAGACTCCGGTATTTATTATTGGGACAAAGGTGCGGGGAACTCGGCCCGAGCAGTTGAGCTATCTACAATCGGCAGCAGCCAGACAAGTGTGCCAACAATCTGTAAGCAGGTTATGGTCTCTGATCGTGATCGCCACGTTCTGGCTTTTGGTTGTGATGCCATTGGTGCTAACTCTTCGGCAACCCAAGGTGACGGTGTACAAGATCCGTTGCTTATCCGTTTTTCTAGTCAGGAAAACTCTGTTGACTGGTGGCCTACCGCGACCAACACAGCCGGTGACTTGCGTCTAGGTTCGGGGTCCACGTTCGTAAGAGCCTTGGAAACCAAACGTGAGATTCTAATCTGGACTGACACTGCGCTTACATCAATGCGTTTTATCGGGCCACCATTTACCTTTGGCTTGCAGCAGCTTGCTTCAAACATCACGATTGCCGGACCTAACTCCGCTGTTGCCACAGAGGATTATGTCTTCTGGATGGGCATTGACAACTTCTATGTCTATGCTGGTCAGACAACCCAGCTACCTTGTACCGTAAAAGAGAAGGTGTTCAACGACATCAACCTCGATCAGATCGACAAGATCTATGCTGGTGTTAACGCAGAATTTAGTGAGGTCTTTTGGTTCTACCCAGCCGAAGGATCGTTTGATAATGACCGTTACGTTGTATATAACTACTTGGACAAGGTTTGGTATTTCGGCACGTTAGATAGAACTGCGTGGTTGGACCGTGGAACTCGGACCTTCCCTCTTGCTACGGACAACAACGGTTATGTATACAACCACGAATTTGGATATGACGCAGATGGTGCGGCTATGGATTCTTACATTGAATCTTCTGTTATGGACATCGGTGATGGCGACCAATTTGCCTACATCCGGCGCGTGATTCCTGATCTTAGCTTCTCTGGATCAACCTCTATATCCACGCCGCAGGCTGTGTTTACGATCAAGGCGCGTGATTTCCCGGGCGAAGACTTTGGTAACACGGCTGCTGGTACAACAACCAGAACACAGGTTAGCCCTGTTCAGGAATACACAAAGCAGTTGTACATTCGGGCAAGAGGTAGATCTTTTGCCTTGCGTGTAGAGTCAGCGGCCTTGGGTGCAAAGTGGCGACTTGGTAGTCCACGAGTGGATATGCGCCCAGATGGGAGACGATAATGTCTGGTAATCAGGTCGCACCACCAAGACTCCCGGAAGCCCCGGAAGAATATACACGTTCATATATGCAGGATTTAATACGGACGCTGGAGATATTTATTGAACAGGAACGTAACCCGGGCGAGATTCGCGCTACTAGCGTGACCATAACAGATCTGCCCACAAGCGCCACTGGACTTGAGGCGGGGACACTGTATAATGATGCAGGTACGGTAAAGGTAGCATAATGGCTTTATTTGGTGATTTAGGAAAAGCACTAGGACTTGGTAGCGGCGAAGATCTGCTGCCACTTATTGGTACGGCAGCGGGATTCTACTTTGGTGGGCCGCTGGGCGCGTCCATCGGTTCTGGTATTGGTAGTCTAGCTGGCGGCAAGTCGGTCAATGATGCGCTGACCAATGCTGCACTGGCTTATGGTGTTAGTTCGTTTGTATCGCCAAGCATGATGCAGAACCCTCAAGCCACAGGTGCATTTGGTCAGAATGCTTTGCAAAAGTCCTTGTATAATTTTCCAACAAGAGTTGCCCAAACCGCAATAACCCCCGCCAACCTTGGGACAATATCTGACGCAGATCTATATGATGTTGCTATGTCCGACACAGCAACAAAAAAAGGAGCTAGTGGGTTATTTGGGGACATAGGCGTAAGTGAGGTTTTGCTAGGTACAAGTCTTTTAGGTGGCCTTGTTGGCGAAGAAACGGATGACGATACTAGCACAACCCCGTTTGGAAAGGGCAAAGCGTGGGAAGTAACATATAACGGTGTTGTCTACGACTTAAGCGATCCAGATGATGAAAGAGCTTACAAAGAAGCTAGACAAGAAAGTTTTGCTCCAGTGCGGCGAGCGCATGGCGGGGCTATGTACCACCACGATAAAATGGGGTATGATGTACCAGTAACAGGCGAAGTTGATGGGCCGGGTACAGGGACATCTGATTCTGTACCTGCCCGTTTATCAGACGGTGAGTTCGTGCTGACAGCAAAAGCGGTTCGTGGTGCGGGTGGCGGAGATAGGGATGTTGGAGCCGCCCGTTTATATGATATGATGGCAGAATTGGAGGCCACGACGTAATGGCTACACAAACACAAGAAGTTACCCAACGGCTAGCGCCGTTTCAGGAACAGTTCCTTCAGGATATTTTTGCACAAGCTAGTGCCTTAAAAGGCGCTGGAATGCCTTATGAGGCTCAACAGCTTGCGGGTCTTTCACCCCAGCAGCTTCAGGCTGTTCAACAAGCGCAAGCTGGGGTTGGTGCTTACCAGCCGTATTTACAGGCAGCGCAACAATATGCAGCGCCAAGTGGGGTTCAGCAATTCTTTAATCCATTTGAGCAGCAAGCTGTAAATCAAGCTATGCAAGATATTGGGCGGGCTGGTCAAATGCAGCAACAACAGCTTGGCGCACAAGCTGTTGGGCAAGGAGCCTTTGGTGGTTCGCGCGCAGCCGTAGCCGGCGCAGAACTTGGTCGTTCCACTATGGAGCAGCAGGCACGAACAGCAGCGCAAATGCGTCAGACAGGTTACGCTCAAGCGCAACAAGCCGCACAGCAGGCCGCGCAACTGCAAGCTGGTCTTGGCGCACAAGCACAACAAATGGGTGTGCAAGACACTAACACACTTCTTGGTATTGGTGGCCTTACTCAGCAAATGGGTTATGGGCCAACAGGATTTGTTGGGCAGGCAGAGCTAGATGTTAACCGGCAAAATCTGTTGGCACAAGCTTCTAGTCCATATCAAGAAATTGGCTTCCTGTCTGATATCTTCCGTGGTGTTCCTGCTTTGCAGCAGACAACATCAAGCACAACAACACCGCCACCAAGCACAATGTCTCAGATCATGGGTCTTGGTATTGCTGGCCTTGGGGCTTACGGAAATGCGATGCAAGGCACAGGCAATTTTTTGGGAATGAGTAGATAATGGTAAGGCCACCACTTAATCGTCGAATGTTTCGTGTACCGGGGATGTCTCGTCAGCCTCAAGGTATTCTTGCGTCTGGTCCACAGATCATGGATGCTGCTATGCGGTCCACGGACCAAAGTCCAATTATGCAGGTATCTACTGATCCTGTTGTTCAAGTACCCCGCACAAGATCAAGAGAAACGGTGAAAGAAAACTTTAAAAACTTTTCAGAGATGTTTAGTCCTATTGGGGAAGCATTAGCCGCAGGCTCTGGGGTAGGTAGGGATATAGTAGAAAGAAGACGAATGGAAAGAGCCCAGCTTGCGGCTGATGAAATGGTGCAAAAAACTCTTGCGATGCAGGACGCAGACCCGACTGACCCGGATGAAAGCATGTATGGTTCCGACTATGAGTACGATGCTAAAGTGTATGGCCCTGCTCGTTATGATGGCATGAACCCGGATGAAAGCATGTACTCTAGTGGTGATGCCGGAGCGCCTTTTGATCTAGGAGCCGCAATTAACGAAACCAATAAAAAGGTTATAGATAAAAACCCTACAGATAATAAATCAAAAGTAGATGACATGATGTCTATGCAGGTAGACGCTGCGGCCAAACTTCGAAGAAACCTAGAAAATATTTACAAGGGTGTAGATTTTGATAAAAACGTGACAGAAGCGTCACAAAATCTTACAACACGGATTTCTGATCTTCAGGAAACGATGAACAAAGAGAACGAGGAACTTACCCTTGCCGACATTGATGCAGATTTTGAAAATCTTATGGGCTATAAACCCGGTGACATTAAGACCGAAGCAGAGCAAGAGCGTAAAACTTCTTTCTGGCTTGGCTTGATGAAAGCGGGCTTGGCTATTGCTGCGGGTGAAAGTCCAAACGCTCTTACTAATATTGCAAAAGGCTTGTCTTTTGGTCTTGATCAGTATGGTAAAGACATGCAGCGCATTTCAAGCCAAGAGCGGCAAGATCTAAAAGAGCAGGCGTCCTTAAGATACAGTCTTCTTAAAGACAAAAAATCTGAGCAAATTGCTCAACGCGCATTGGATGTGCAGTATAAGTCTGCGCTTTATTCAATAGCTCAAGAACAAGACAAGAGAGCAAGGGAAGACAAAAAACAATTTGTAGACACACAATTTGCTTTAGGTAAGTTAGACATTGCACTTTATCAAACAGCTAACGAATTGGGCATAAAACTTGGTGATCAAAAAATCTCTCAAGAGAAACTAGATCTTATGTCTTCCGAGCTAGAGTTAAAATATACTTTAGATCCAAAACTGGCTGCCTCAGCATACGCGGCAGGCGGCTTGATTCCTCGTGTAGAAGGTCAGGAAATTGTTATCACTGATCCAACAACTTGGCAGCTAAACCCAGAATGGGTGGATATTGCTAAAAAAGCATTCTTGGATAACTCCCCCACGAGATCCACCGCTGCTGATAAGGAAGCAAGCGCGGCAGGAAGAAGACTTGTAGTTAAAGGAGTTCAGTATCCTACAGCGGCAGCAGCCGAAGACGCGCAAAGAGCCGGCGCTCTTAGTTTTACAGGTGTCACAAATATATATGACAGAGCAATGATGCAGCTAGATGAAGCTCAACGTATGAAAGGAAAGTTAATAGACACCAACGCGATAGAGATACTTCGTGACGAAGCTACGAAAAACCCAGATTCAGCATTAGCTAAAAGGCTTAAAAAGGCTGGTATTAACCTCGATTCAGATGTTTTTGACTTTACTGAAATAGTAGACGTCAACTAGAAATACGGTGATTCATGACAAGATATAGATATGAAGGGCAGATATATGATTTCGAGCCCGGTCTTACTAACGATGAAGTTAAAGAAAGAATCGCCAATCTTCCGCAGCAGTCTACTGCACCAGTAACTTCAGCTAGGTACGCTTCTGGTATAGAAGAAGACGAGGGTTTTTTTCAAGAAGTCGGGGAAGGGGTAGTCTCCGGCTTGTCCCGCATCCCGCAAGGGATCTTAGAGCTTGGCACTATAGCTTTTGATGCTGCCGCCGACACCAACTACACGGAAGAAGTCACTAAGTTTTTTGATGAAACAAGAGAAGATTTAGGTATTGATCCTACTGGTTTGGCCGGAGGAATATCAGAAGGGCTTGCTCAGTTTCTTGTCCCGGGTCTTGGGGCTGCAAGTGCTGTCTCAAGGGTGTCATCAATAGGAAAAATGGCTCGTGGACTTCGCTCTGCTAAAACTGGGCGAAAAGCATCATCCGCTCGTCTAGCTGCTGCGGAGCGTAAGTATGGTAGTACAAGTCTTAGCACTAGCCAAAAAGTGAACTTGACACTGCAGGAAGCAGGCGCTGCAACTGCTGCTGATTTTCTCGTATCTACAGACGGAACACAGTCTATAGGTGACTTTTTTGAACTTGGCGTTACTCAGACAAATGAGAAAAAACTTGGGGAGTCAGGAAGAGAAGCCGCTCTTCGTAAATTAATTAACAAAACAAAAGTAGGCGCAGAGTCAGGTCTTTTGACTGTGGGTTTCCCAATTGCTCTTGGGGCCACTGTAAAAACCGGGTCAGCCGTTGGCGCATTTAGGCCCATAGAAGCCATAAACGAAACAACCGGGTTGTCTCTTCCCGGGGCAAGTTTTGCATTAGCGCAAACTATTACCGGCCCTACAAAAGCAGGAATTGATTTAATAAAAGGTGCAATTATTCGCGGTGAAGAAAGAATGCTGGACCCTCTTCAAGAGGTTGGTGCGTTCGCAGGTATGTTAAACAGAACTTTAGGTACTTTACGGTATCGCGGTTTCTTAGATGCAGAAGTCGCCGATCAGCAGTCTTTGGTTGGTGCAAAGGTTGAGGGGGAAGTAAAAAGAGCGGACGGTCTTCTTAAAAACATAGAAAAAAACATTGATGAATATCTTAAGCGCCCAGAGGTTCTTGAGCAAAGCAGCATCACAAAACAAAAAATGCTTAATAATTTTATGGATGTTCTTGAGACAGGGAATCGACCTGACGACCTGCCAGAAGAATTGTTTAAAGAATATATGAAAGCCAGAAAAGTTATTGATGGCCTGTCCGAAAGATTGCTAGCTACAGGTGCCGTGGCTCGTTTGCCTGAAGAATCAACCAGCAGGTTTATGGGCCGTGCAGAATTTATCCAGACTGTTAGAAACAACATTCAAACCGGGGGTTATCTGCGTCGCCGTTACCGTGCATTTGAAGATCCCGAAAACTATTCAATACCTAGAGGTCTTGCAGACGAGCGGGAAATATTTAATATGCTCCGCACCGGAGGTGCGGAAGGCAGTGAAGGCGACCGTATATTTAAAGACATCAAAGAACGTCTTAATATTACAAACTTTCGCGTTACCGAAGAACAAACGATTGACACATTGACGGACAGGCAGCTTCGCGGTTACGTTGACGCTATCCTTAATGATGCAAGAAACACAGGACGTGGAAGAATTATGGGGATGAGTTTTCGCTCGTCTATGCGAAAATTAAATCCGCAACTTTTGAACAGGCGAAAAGTAGATTTGTCTACAACGAGACGAATCCTTGGCGAAATTAGAGACCCGTTTGAAGCATATGTTGCTACGGTTTCTGATCTGTCAACATTTATAGCTACGGATGATTTTTTTACAACATTCCGCAGATTTGTAGATGACGACATAAAAAACGCTAAAAACCGTGAAGGTAGATATAGCGAACTTCGTGCATCTAGAGCAGAAATACAAAGTTTAATAAACGCTAGAAGTGAAAATCCGGCTGCTCAGTTAGGCCCGGCTCAAAGCAGATACATAGATACAGAAGAGTATATCAAAAACATTGAGCAACAAGTAGTTGCAAATGGTGGTGAGTTTACCGACGCATCAAAACAAAAAATCTTAGAAGATCTCAGAGATCAGGGATACTACATCCTTGGCAAAACGGGACTTGATGGCAACATATATGACAAAGGGATTAGTGAAAGTGCCTTTGGAGCTATGCACGGGATAGCTATTCCTGAGCCTATGTGGCGGTCAATGTCAAACAACATCTTAAATGACGACAACGATTTCACAAAATACTTCTTGCGTCCGGTTTATGGTAGTTTTTTAAAACTCAAGGGCATGACCCAGTATGCAAAGACTATTCTTTCTCCCGTCACACAAGTTCGTAACGTAACATCCGCAGCTTTGTTTGCTGCTGCTCAAGGCAACTTTGGGAACGGCGCCAATCTTGGGGAGTCCTTGTCTCTTGTCTTGGGCGATCTTTTTAATATGACCAATGAAAAAGCTCTTGAGTATATGGTTGAACTGCAGCAGCGCGGCGTTATCGGAAGCAGCGCACAGCTTCGAGAAATTCAAGATACTCTTCGTAAAGGTCTTAATCCACGAACCACTTCCGGAGCGCATATTCTAGATGAAGCTGCCGGGCGGCTTCCCTCTGACATAGCCGGGCCTCTTGAAGTCGCTCGCAAAAAAGGTTGGGTGCGCCAAATGCTGGGTAAAGCAGAAGATGCGTATCGTGGCGGTGATGATGTTTGGAAAATATATAACTACGAGTTTGAACACGCTAAAATTAAACAAGCTTATCTAGACGATGTGCAGAATGCCACAAAAGGTTTAACAGATCCGGATGTAATTAAAAATGCTAAAGAAGCGGTAGATTCTAGTTACTTAAAGTTTACTAATTCTTCTCCTAGTACATCGCTTGACACCGCATTAAAAGATCTTGCTGCCGACAGAGTTCGTAACCTCGTTCCCAATTATGAGCTTGTGCCAGACGCAATTAAAAATCTTCGTAGACTTCCAGTGGGTAACTTTATTGCTTTCCCTGCTGAGATTATACGCACAGGATTTAATACGCTTGACACAGCAATGCGTGAGTTGTCCAGTGACAGTAAAGCTATACGCCAGATAGGTATGCGGCGGTTGATGGGGGCTACAACAACCTTTGCGATTGTCCCAACAGCCCTTCAGGGCATGGCTATGAAGCTGACAGAAACAAGTCAAGAAGAAATTGACGCGGCGAATCGTGTTGCAGCGCCATTTCAACGCAACTCTATATTTATTCCTGTGGGCCGGAATGAAAAAGGTAACCTTGAAGTTATTGATTTCAGCCACACCAACCCATACGACATGTTAATCAAACCACTCTACGCGGTAATGAACAGCCTTGACCGAGATGGCCGACTGTCCAACGACGGAGTGGAAGCAGGGACTCGTGCTGCATGGGAAGCTTTTTCTGAATTTGCGGCACCTTTCTTTGAGCAGTCTATTGCCGCTGCTGTTATACAAGATGTCATGCCTAAGTGGGCAATGGGCAATGGTGGTGAAACAAAAACCGGCGCTATTGTGTACAAAGATGTTGAGTCACTAGGGAAAAAACTAGAGCGTAGTTTTTTCCATGTGGTAAATGGCCTAAGCCCCGGCATAAGTCCTTTCCGTATACCAACAGGAGCAGACTTGTCGGAGGTCGAAGCAGGGCGTTTTATTCGCGGAACTTTAGGTAATGAGCTTGGTCTTTCCACTAAAGAACCATCCACAGGAAGAGAATATGGAAAAGCGGGTGAGATTATTCGTGCGCTGTCTGGGTTAAACACACAGGAGTTTGACCCAGAACGTATTCTTAGATTTAAGGCAAATGAATTTAAATCGAATCGTTCTGAAGCAGCGACATTGTTTAATGATGTGGTTAACAGGGAAGTTTCTTCCCGCGAAGATTATATTAAGGGGTATGTTGAGGCTAACGAAGCAAGGCTTCGTGCTTTCCGTGAAATGTCATCTTATGTAGATGATCTCGGAACTTTGGGTCTAACGAGAGCTAGAATAAGAAGACAACTTAAAAAAGAAAAGTTAGGCAACGCTGAAATAAACAGCATTATGCGTGGGCGTTACGATCCTTTCACGCCATCCAAAGATAAGATGGAAGAAGCTAGACGTAAACGTCATGACATTCCGCGCAGCGAATTAAGAACTTTAGAAAGACAAATGCGCCGCTTAGATATAAGCCCGGATGTTCCTGAGCCGACTCCGGAAAGACTTGATTTTAGCTCGACTCCAACTGCGCCTAGTTCTAATATACTGTCCCCTGAGGATATGTTTTTATTTTCACAGCAGCCTGAACCACAAGCTGCTGCACCACAAGCTGCTGCACCACAAGCTCCGGTCCCCGGTCCAACAACCAAGGTTCCCGGGCAGGCGGTCGGCACACCTGTGGGCTTTACTTATAAAGGTCAGCAAATACCTGCAGAACTTCTCGGTGGAAATCCAGAAGACATAATGAAGAATGTAGAAATATATCGAAGGAGCCAGCAGTGAACAAAGATCAATTACG
>Ga0222715_10005475_pt1 | contig 10806 bp, 16 predicted proteins | sample C33_9DmetaG_FD_165056 | JGI IMG/M metagenome (GOLD analysis project Ga0222715, IMG submission 165056) | Estuarine water microbial communities from San Francisco Bay, California, United States - C33_9D | ecosystem: Environmental > Aquatic > Marine > Unclassified | place: USA: California... | reverse complement strand
AGTGATGTTTTTTACCTACGTTCTTATAAAAAAATTTGTTAAGCTGAAAATTTGTTGGATAAACAAGCTCTACTAAATATCCTTCAGGATAAATACGTGATTCATTTAACTCAGTTATCGAATTTATTTCTAGATAGTTTCTTTCAATTTCTTTATTCACTCAACCATTTTACCAACTCTTTCACCTCCAAATAAATGAAAATGTAAGTGAGGAACTTCTTGGCCTCCATGCTCACTTATATTAGCTAAAGCCCTATATCCTTTTCCTGTATCTACAGAAATTCCAAGATTTTTAGCTACAATATTAATTCCTTTTAATAACCCTACCATCTCATCTGCCGAGGCATTCAAACTAAAATCATCCAAATCAATGTATTTTCCTTTTGGTATTACAAGGGCATGAACCTTTTTTTGAGGATTTATATCATGAAATGACAGTACAAAATCATCCTCATAAATTTTTTTACAAGGTATTTCTCCTCTTAATATTTTTGCAAAAATATTGTTATCATCGTAACTCATTTTTTTCTTTTATTTAATTCATTCATAACATCTTCTATTCTTACATCATTAGCCTCTAAATACATTGTTAAGTGATAAAAAACGTCAGCCGCTTCATGAATTTTATTTGAATTATTTTCTACAGCTTCAATAAGTTCATTAATTTCTTCTAAAACTTTCTCTTTACTTAAAGATTTGTCGCTAAGCAGTTTGTTTGTATAAGATCCATCTACAGGAGTTTTTTTTCTTTCTCTTGCTAGATTAAATAAACTTTCTAAAGTACTTAACATATCAAATTCTAACAGGTATTCCTTTTGAGTCCAAATAATCCTTGGCTTCTTTTACTGAATATTTTCCATAGTGAAATATAGAGGCTGCCAGAACAGCGCTAGCCTTACCTATTTTAATTCCATCCACCAAATGATCTAAATTGCCCACACCTCCAGATGCAATTACAGGAATATTTACTTTAGATGAAATTTTAGACATTAATTCAATATCATAACCAACTTGTGTTCCATCTCTATCCATAGAAGTTACCAGTAACTCTCCAGCACCATTTTCTTCCATTTGTTTTGCATAATTTAATGCATCGATACCACTATTTTTTCTTCCACCATGAGTAAATACTTCCCATTTATCTTCATTTTTTTTTGCATCAATTGCAACAACAATACATTGTGACCCAAACTTTTTTGAACTATCTAGAACTATCTTTGAATTTTCTACTGCAGATGTATTTATAGAGACTTTGTCAGCACCACAGTTAAGTAGTTTATTAATATCTTCTAAACTTCTTATTCCTCCACCTACTGTTAAAGGAACAAAACATTTCTTCGAAGTTTTTTCTACTACATCGTAAATAATATCTCTATTTTCATTAGAAGCTGTAATATCTAAAAAACAAATTTCATCTGCCCCACCATCACTATAGATTTTGGCTTGTTCCACAGGATCACCTGCATCTTTTAGATCTACAAAGTTTATACCTTTTACAACACGGCCATTCTTAACATCTAGACATGGAATAATCCTATTTTTAAGCATCCTCTTTCACCAGTTCCTCTAATTTAATATCTCCATCATAAATAGCTTTGCCAACTATTATACCTTCAACATTTTTCAAATTCTTCGCTTTTTTAATGTCATCTATAGATGAAACTCCACCAGAAATAATCACAGGACAATTTGATATTTCCGCAACTTTTAAAGTTTCATCGAAATTTGGACTTTGTTTCATACCATCCCGATTAATATCTGTATAAATCAATCTACTAACACCATAATCATTAACCTCTTTTAGATAATCTAAAGTCAATTTATTAGAATTTTCTTTCCATCCCGATACTGATAAATAACCATCTTTAGCATCTAAGCCTAAAGCAATTTTATTTGGAAACTTTTCACACGACTCTTTTAAAAAATTTTTGTCCTTAATAGCAGCACTTCCTAAGATTACTTTCTCAGCACCAGCATCGATATATTTTTGAATACTATTAAAATTTCTAATACCACCACCTATCTCAACCTTTAAATTAAATTTACCAACTATATCCTGAATAATATCTAAATTTACTGTTTCACCAGTTAAAGCACCATCTAAATCAACTATATGTAAATTTATAAAACCATGATCTTTGTATTTTCCAGCTTGTTCAACTGGGGAAATTTTATATTCAGTTTTGTTATCAAAATCTCCTTTAACTAATCTCACACACTTTTTATCTTTAATATCTATAGCTGGAAATATTTTCATTAGTTTTTTTTGTTTACAAATTAATAAAATTATCAATTATTTTAAGTCCGGTTTTATCACTCTTTTCAGGGTGAAATTGGGTCCCAAAAATATTTTCTTTTTCAACTGAACAAACAATCTTAGATGAATAATCTGTTGTTGCTGAAATTACACTTTTATCTTGAGGAATAAATTCATAACTATGCACAAAATACATATGAGATTTATTTTCGATACCTTTAAAAATCTTACTATCTTTCGTTATATTAATTTCATTCCAACCTATATGAGGAAGTTTAAATTTTCTATTTTGATTATCTATTTTTGAAACTTTGCCTGAAATCCATCCTAACCCTTTAGTTTCAGTTTCTTCATAACCAATATCAGCAAACATTTGTAGGCCAACACAAATTCCAAGAAGAGATTTTTTATTAATTATTGCAAATTCGTTAAGTGTATCTGTAAGACCATCAATCTTGTTTAAAGCATCCACACAGCTTTTAAATGAGCCTTGCCCTGGTAAAACTACTTTATCGCTAGATTTTATCTTGTTTAAATTTGAAGTAACTTCGATGCTTACTTTATCTTGGACAACTTCTTTAAATGAGTTTATCACTGAGCTTATGTTGCCCGAATTATAATCAACAATTGTGACGTTCATTAAACTTATAAAGAACCTTTAGTCGAAGGAATTGATTTTTTATTCCTTGGGTCCATTTCTAATGCAGTTCTTAAAGATCTTGCCAAACCTTTAAAACAAGATTCAATAATGTGGTGACTATTATCGCCATAAATATTTTCAATATGTAATGTAATCCCAGCAGCTTGAGAAAAGGCCTGGAACCACTCTTTGAATAATTCAGTATCCATCTCTCCTAACTTTTCTACTTTAAGCTTCACTTTCCAAATTAAATAAGGTCTATTTGATACATCAATTGCAACCCTTGTTAATGTTTCGTCCATAGGTATCATTGCATGGGCATATCTTCTAATTCCAACAAATTTTTTAGATGCTTTTTTTAGAGCTTCACCGATAGCAATACCAGTATCTTCTGTTGTGTGATGTAAATCGATATGAGTGTCGCCTTTAGCTTTAATATTCATATCTATTGACGAATGTTTAGATAGTTGTTCCAACATATGGTTAAGAAAACCTATGCCTGTATCGATTTTATATTTCCCGTTTCCGTCAATATTTAAATCAACACTAATACTGGTCTCTTTGGTTTTTCTACTAATTTTACCTTTACGCTTCATAATATAAAATAGGTATACATATATTATCTAATTATGGCAATAATACTAAACCTGGGCTTGAACTATCTCATTTAATATCCATTTATAAACTATGACAACAATTGTATTAGTAAGAAAAAACAAAGAAGTAGTAGTTGCAGGTGATGGCCAGGTGAGTATGGGTAACACAGTGGTTAAAAGTACTGCTTCGAAAGTCAGAAAAATTGAAAAAAGAGATGTTGTAGCTGGGTTTGCTGGTTCTACCGCAGATGCCCTTACCCTATTTGAGAGATTAGAGGCTAAAATTGAAAAACATGCTGGGAATTTATCAAGGGCGGCCGTTGAGCTAGCAAAAGATTGGCGTACAGATAAATATTTAAGAAGACTAGAAGCATTAATGGCCATAGGTGATAAAGAGAATAGTTATATAATTTCAGGTACTGGAGATGTTTTGGAGCCTGAAGGTGATATCATTGGAATAGGTTCTGGTGGAAACTATGCATTAGCAGCAGGAAAAGTTTTAATGAGTACAGAAATGAATGCTGAAGAAATTGCAAAAAAAGCAATTGAGGTTGCTTCTGAAATCTGTGTTTTTACAAATAATAATATTAAAATTGAAAAAATATAATGGAAAATTCTAACGTAACACCTCTTGTTCCTAAAGATAAAAAAACAAAAGATGATGAGTCTCTTGTTAGTTCTTTGTCTCCAAGAGAAATCGTATCTGAATTGGATCGTTTTGTTGTTGGACAAAATAAAGCTAAAAAGGCTGTAGCGGTTGCTCTTAGAAATAGATGGAGGCGGCAAGCGTTGAAAGGTGAAATGAAAAATGAAGTTTTACCAAAAAATATTCTTATGATTGGTCCAACAGGTGTTGGTAAAACTGAAATATCAAGGAGATTATCCAAACTAGCTGAAGCACCATTTGTTAAAGTAGAAGCTACAAGATTTACAGAAGTTGGATATGTAGGAAGAGATGTTGAACAAATTGTTAGAGATTTAATAGAAATTGCAATCTCTATGGAAAAAGTAAAAAAAAGAAAAGAAGTTTTTGCCCAAGCGCAAAAACTTGCTGAAGAAAAAGTGTTAGATGCTCTGGTTGGAAAAAAAGCAAGTTTAGCGACCCGTGAAAGTTTTAGAAAAAGATTAAGAACGGGTGATTTAGATGATAATGAAATTGAAATAGCTGTTAGTGATGTTGGTGGTAATAATACTTCTTTTGAAATTCCTGGTATGCCAGGTGCTAATGTTGGGATGATTAATATTGGTGAAATGCTTGGTAAATCAATGGGCACCAAAGAAAAAAAGAAGAAAATGAGTGTAAAAGAATCACATGAAATTCTAATTAATGATGAGTCTGATAAATTAATTGAACAAGATAAAATTATTAAAACTGCAAAAATTTCTACTGAAAATAACGGAATAGTTTTTTTAGATGAAATTGATAAAATATCTGGAAGAACTGATCGAGTTGGTGGTGATGTTTCAAGAGAAGGAGTACAAAGAGATTTATTACCTCTAATTGAAGGAACAACTGTAAACACTAAATATGGACCTATAAAAACAGATCATATTTTGTTTATAGCATCTGGTGCTTTTCAACTAGCGAAACCTTCTGATTTACTTCCTGAACTACAAGGAAGATTGCCAATTAGAGTTGAGCTTGAAGCTTTGACAAGTGAGGACTTTAAGAGAATTCTTAAAGAACCAGACTTCAGTCTGATTAAACAGTATGTGGCCCTGTTAAAAACAGAAAATGTAGATCTTGAGTTTTCTGAAGATGGTATTGATACAATTGCCAACATAGCTTCAGAAGTAAATGCTACTGTAGAAAATATTGGGGCAAGAAGATTGCATACTATAATTGAGAAAATATTAGATGATATAAGTTTTACAGCAACTGATCGCTCTGGAGAAAAAATTATTATCAATAAAGAATATATTAATAAAAATTTAGATAATTTGGTTAAAGATACAGATTTGTCTAAATTTATATTATAAATTAATTGATATAATTTAGCTCTTTCATTTCTTGATAAAATTTTTCTTCAATTGTTTTTATCATATTTTTTGATAAAGCATTTTTCCACTCATCCACATCACCTTTTCTAAAAAAATTGGATTTTCCTAATTTTTCCTTAAAACCAATATCATTTTCTAATTTTGATAAAGAATCAAAAGATGAAATCTTAATAATATTTTCTATTTTTTGAGAGTTAATATCAATTTTCTTATCTAAAAATCGATTAATAAATTCCAAAATTAATTTAAAATTATAAAAGGGATTCTTTTTTAAATCCTCATATTTAATCAATAATTTTGGATAAGGGCTACCCAGCCAAGAAAGTAAATGTCCTTTCCAAGATGATCTAGCTTCATAATAAAATTTATCATTTATAGCTATACGATTTTCATTAAACATTTGTTCAATCGATTTATTAAACGAAATATCTTCATGATAAGCATATGAAACTGCAACTGATCTGGGATCTCGCACAATGTAAATAAATCCAGCTGTATTTTCTTTATTTGAAAATTCAGATTTTTTTACAGAACCATAAAAATTATGTGTTTTGATTAAATGAGACTTGTTATTTTCATTAATTTTTTTTTGAGCTTCAATAAAATATTTAAATATTTCTAATCCATCTTTTTTTAAAATTTCTTCCTCCACAATATTCTCAAACTGTTTTTTTTTAGGAAAAGATTTAATTCTACCAATATTATCTATGGGATTTTCTAAATTAGAACTCAAATAATTACCCAAAAATGCTCTGACCCAGGTGTTTCCGCTTTTTGGATATGATGTTAACCAAATGATCATGTTTTATCTAATTTTTTTTTTTAGAAAAATATAAAAAGCTCCTTCTCCACCATCATTTATTTCAGCGCTCTCCATATAATTAATTACTTTCATTAATTCAAAATTATTCTTTATATATTCAGGCACTGAATATTTAAGAATACCTAATTTTTTTGATACATATGGATCTTTATCATTTTCAGAATGTAGGCCTTTGCCTGTTACAATAATTAATTTATTAATACCCAAATTGTAAGACTCTAATATAAATTCTTTAATTACTAGATTTGCATCATCAAGTGAATAACCATGTAGGTCAATTGATTTGATTTTGCTAATTTTATTTTCTTTAGTATTCTTATCTTTGTTGGGTACAGTTTCTTGACTTGAAATAAAATTTTGCCAATCTTTTTTATCTTTATCTGAAATTTTACTATTCAATTATGTTAAAATATCTACTAATTGCCAATTTGGATTACTTGATTTTGTGTCTCTAGAAAAGATCCAAGTATCGTATATTTTTTTAATTTTATCAGGATCTCCAGAAATAATTTTGTTATCTTTATCTTTTACACAAGTTATAACTTCACCAACAAAATCAACTGTTACTTTTAAAATATTATTTATTTTTTTATGTTCTTTAATATCTGCTGAACTAACTCCAATAAATGTAATTTCTGCAAAGTAACCTTTATTACTTCTTTCCTTTAGTGCTGTATTAAATTGATCATAAATTTTTTTACTTAAAAGAGTTTTGCTTTTAGTAAGCTTGTTGTCATCGTCACTAAAGTCTGTAATTATTGTTTCATATGCAATTTTAGCACCATCTAAAAATTCTTTTTGCGCTTGCTCATCAAAATTTTGAACTTTTTTATTTGTCTCAATATCTGTGTTAACATTCTTTAAAATTTCTTCAAATTGTGGAGCTGATTTTCCTTCAAATCCTGTTCTTTTTCCTAAAATTCCTCTTAATCTAAGAAAAATAAAACCAGCAATCATGGCTAATAAAATACTGTCGATATATTCAAAACTATAATTCATTAACTTAATTTAATTACTATGTTGATTAATTTCAACTAGCAATTACATTAAAGACAAATGAACACAGTTTTACTTACAATTATTTTAGTTCCTATAATCGAAATTTATCTATTTATAAAGATTGGCTCTCAAATTGGGGCATTTAATACAATTTCACTAATATTCATTACTGCAATAATTGGGATAGCTTATGCAAGATACGAGGGATTAAACACATTAAAATCTGGATTTTCTCAATTGGTTAAAAATGAAATTCCAGCTTATGAATTAATTTCAGGTGCAGCAATTGCTTTTGCAGCTCTACTTTTAATTTTGCCTGGATTTGCAACAGATATAATTGGATTTTTATTGGTATTTCCCTTTACAAGAAATTTGTTTTTTGGAAGATTAATTAGAAAATATAAAAAAGACACAATATCAAAAAAACCTTATATAGATGGTGAATTTGAAAATATAGACGATGATGATGAACGAAAACTATAAAATTATTACAAAATTTATCAAAGACATGTCGAGTGAAACAGCTGACACAGAAACTTATTTGTTTGTTAAAGAAAATATTTCTAAATATCAACTTGGTATAAATATAAATTCAAAACCATTAAAAAATCAAATAATTGAAATTAATACGAATTTAAAATTTGAAGATAAGGATGATAATAAAATGAAATCTTTTTTTGAAATTTCATACATAACAATAATTAAAGTAAATGAACAAATTAAAGACAAAAATATATTACAAAAAATTGTTTTATGTGATGTGCAAAAAGATATCTATAAGGATGTAGAAAAATCTATGCTAAATTTATTACATAATTCAGGGTATCCAGCAATAAATTTTGAAAAAAAAATTGATTTTGATGAATTATATCAAAAAAATTTTAATTAAAAAAATTTTTTTTTAAATTGGTCCTTAAATATTCCTTATGTTTTTTCAACTCTTCCTCTGACAGAGGGATAACTTTTTTAAAATACAAAACTTTACTATTATTTTTTTCAGATAAATCATTATCATTATTTGCTAAATTAAAAGTGGGTTCTTTTTGATCTATTAAATTTATGTAAACTTTTGAAAGTAATTCACAATCGATTAAGGCAGTGTGCTGAACCCTTTTCGAATTATCAATTCTATATCTTTTACACAATGCATCTAAACTTACTGATGAGCCTGGAAATTTATCTCTTGCCAAAACTAGTGTATCAACAACATCATTTTGTATCCCTTTTCTATTCAGTAATTTGAGCTCATTATTCAAATGAGATAAATCAAATTCAGCATTATGAATAATGAGTTTTTTATCTTTTATAAAATCTAAAAATTCATCAACAATTTCTTTAAATTTTTTTTTGTTAGACAAAAATTCATCTGTGTAACCATGCACTTCCAAAGCTTTTTCTGAAACCTTTCGTTCAGGATTCAAATAGCAGTGGAATCTATTTTTTGTTGGGATTAGATTTTCTAATTCTATACATCCTATTTCAACTATTCTATGGCCCTCTTTAACAGAAAGGCCTGTTGTCTCTGTATCAATAATAACTTCTTTCATTTATTTTATTTCATTTAATATTTTATCTATACCTTTTATAACCGATCTTTTTGTAAAATCATTTTTAATAATAAATTGAGATTTATTTTTCTTATAAGCAAGTGGTAGTTGAATTTTTTTAAATTTTTTAAATAATTTTTTATTAAAATTTGGTCTATTATTTAATCTCTTTGTTACTTCAGATTTTTTAGATTGAACAAATATTAGTATATCATTTTTTTTATTAATCTTATTTTCTAACAAAAGAGGTATATCCAAAATTACTATTTTTTTATTTTTATTATTTTTTAAAAACGTCCTCATTTTTTTTCGAACTTCAAGGTGAACAACTTTAATGATTTTCTTTAAATTATTGTTATTCTCTAATATTGCGCTTGATATATCTTCTTTTTGAATTGGAAATGAGTTGAAATAATTTGGTAAAATTTTTTTTAATTCTAAATAAATTTTTTTGTTAGTTTTATATAATTTTGCAACTTCGCTATCTGCATTAAAAACTGGAAATCCAAAATTTTTAGATACATAGCTTTTACCTGAACCTATATCTCCTAAAATACCAACTCTAATCATTTAAAAGTGAATAAACATCGTTATTAATTTCTGGTTTTATTTTATGCCATAATTCAAATGCAACAGCCGCTTGATAAACAAACATTTTTTTTCCATTTTCAACTTTGTGTCCAAGTTTTTTTGCTGTTTTTAAAAAATTGGTTTCTTCAGGATTATAGATAACATCATAAAAAAATTTACCTTTATTAATTTTAGAAAAATCAAAATCTATTTTATCGCCATCCTTTAATCCAACGCTTGTTGCATTTATTATTAAATCAAAATTGGTAATTTCACCCCAATCAATTACATTAATATCTTTGAATAAATCTCTCAAATTTTCTGCTTTTTCTCTTGTTCTGTTGCTCACAGTTATTTGTCCTGCTCGCAATTTATTTAAAGAAAAAATTATTGATGGGACAACCCCTCCGGCTCCTAATATTAATATTTTTTTATTTAAAACATTAAAATTTATATTTTTAATAGCTAATTCAAATCCATCAATGTCAGTATTATGTCCAATCACATTTTTTCCACTTAAGCTAATTGTATTGACTGATTTAGTCATTTCTGATCCAGAGCTTAGTTTGTCCAAATAATTAATAATTTTTTTTTTAAAAGGAACAGTAACATTAATGCCACTAAATTCCCCTTCTTTGACTTTTATGATCAAATCTTTTAGATCATTATCTTCTAATTTTTTTTTTTCATAAATTGCATCTATATTATTTTTTTTCATCCAATAATTGTGTAAAGTGGGCGACAGCGAGTGTTTTATGGGGTTTCCGATCACTAGATATTTTTTCATATTAAATCTTTTAGCATTTTTTATAAATAATTATTTATATATTCTTTAATTTTTTTAATTGGTAAGCCCATTATTGTATCTTTATCACCTTCTACATTTATAAATAAATTTTTTCCTTCTCCTTCAATTTGGTAGACATTATAAGAAAACAAAGCTTCATCAGATATTTTTAATAAATAATTTTCAAGTTCTTCATCGGATAAGTTTTTCATAGTAAGTGTTGCTTTATCAGTATAATTCCAAATCATTGACCCATTTCTTGAAATGCAAACTGAACTTATCAAATCATGTTTTTTTCCATTAAGTTTTTTTAAAATTTCAAAAGCTTCTTTTCTATTTTCAGGCTTTGATATTAATTCACCTTGTAAATCTAATACGCTGTCTGCTCCTAATACCAGCGTGTTTGTTTTTTTTTGACTAACCTTGTTGGCCTTGAGTTCGGCTAAATTTTTAGAAATAATTTCTGGTGAGGCTTTCAACTTTAATAAGCTTTGTTTAACTTCATCCTCATCTACATTTGATGGGCTTACGGAAGAAGTTATATTATTTTTATCTAATATTTCTTTTCTTACTTTGCTTTTAGAGG
>Ga0222715_10005472_pt1 | contig 10808 bp, 9 predicted proteins | sample C33_9DmetaG_FD_165056 | JGI IMG/M metagenome (GOLD analysis project Ga0222715, IMG submission 165056) | Estuarine water microbial communities from San Francisco Bay, California, United States - C33_9D | ecosystem: Environmental > Aquatic > Marine > Unclassified | place: USA: California... | reverse complement strand
TCGACAAGAGAATATATATTATCAAAGCTAGAATCATTACATAAATGACCATCATACCAAGTATTAAAAAGTTCTGTCGAAATAGCATGAGAACAAGTATCACTAAATTTATGATCTTTCATATTATAAGAATAATTATTAATGTATTCATGAAATAGGTCTTCTATTGAATTAATAATATCATTGAATTCATTATCAGTAATATTTTCAAAAATATTATAATATTCTAAAGAAGAAATACTAGAATAACTAATTTCACTCATATTGTTTATATAGAGATAAGAACAAAAATTATAAATCAATTTTACATAAAAATTTAAATATCTTTTTTTGGTGTTTTTCTTTTTGGGGCCAATGATTTTAATGTAGAAACACGTTTATTATCATTAACACGAATAGTAAAAGATTTAGAATGTTGATTATAATTTAAACCAGGTATAGTAGTAATTATACCAGTATCTTTATCATAAAGAATATCTTTACTTTTATTAAGTTTATTTTTATGAAGAATACAATCTTTAAAGTATGTTTTTAATAATTTAATCTCTTTAACAGAAAATTTTTTATCTTTACCAAAATTTTCGGCAAAAATATGTAATTTTTGTATTTTTGTAGAATTATCTAATTTATTCCATGGTTTATTTTTTTCTTCATTATTGTTGTAACTAATACTATTTAATAAAGTGTTTAAATTATTATCGCTTAAATCATTCATTATATATATATTTAAAAATTAGTATTTATTTCATTTATTAATAATATATATTATATTATTAATGAATAATAATAATGATGTTAAAAAAATAGAGATAGAAATAATAGAAAAACCACAAATAAAAGAAAAGAACACAAGAGTAATAACAAAAGGGAAAAAATGGGAATATGATAATATAACATACGATGATGAAATACAAATATTAAATGACTTAAAAAATGGAATAAAAAATAATGACACACAATTATTAAAAAGTGAAATAAAAAAAAAATTATCTGGCTACAGAAATCAAGATGTATTAAAAAAGAAATATGATGAAGATAAATTTATAAGTTACGAAGATACGATAAAAAAATTAATAGATTGTGGTTGTAAATGCTTATACTGTAATGGAGAATCAAAGATATTTTATAAATATGTGAGAGATACAAATCAATGGTCTTTAGATAGGATAGATAACAAGTATGGACATAATAATGATAATGTTGAAATATCATGTTTAAAATGTAATTTAAGAAGGAAAACAATAACAACAGAAAAATATATTTTAACAAAGCAAATAGTGAATATTAAAAAAATATAAATCATATAATAGAAGAAAATCAGGAAAATAATAATTTAAAGGTAAATATTTTAAATTATTATAATGCAGATACACAAAGAAATAAAAGAGAAGTTAGAACATTTTTATCAAATAAAAAAAGTTCCAAATATAATATTTCATGGGATATCATCATCAGGAAAAATGACAATAGTAAATGATTTTATAAATAAAATATATAGTAATGATAAACAATTAATAAAGAAAAATGTAATGATGGTAAATTGCAGTCAAGGAAAAGGAATAAAATTTATAAGAGAAGAATTAAAATTTTTTGCAAAATCAAATATAAATGCAAATAACAAATTATTATTTAAAACAATAGTATTATTAAATGCAGATAATTTAACAATAGATGCACAATCAGCATTAAGGCGTTGTATAGAACAATTTTCAAATACAACACGTTTTTTTATGATATTAGAAAATAAGTATAAATTATTACAACCCATATTGTCTAGATTTTGTGAAATATATGTAAATGAGTGTATAATAGATGGGAAAATAGTGAATTTAGAAAAATATAAAAATAAAGAACTAGAAGAAGACCTATTTGATAAAAGTTTATATGAAGAATTAGTAAAAATGATGCAAGAATTAGAAACATTAAAAAATAATGAAAAAATAGAATTGACAGATATAAGTGAATATTCTTTAAAACTTTATGAAAATGGAATAAATTGTTTAGATGTAATGAAATATTTTGAAAATAATATAGATTATGATGAGTATGAAAAAATGAAAATAATAATGTATTTTGATATGATAAAAATAGAATATAGAAATGAGAAATTATTAATATTAGCAATGTTAAAATATATATATTTTCGTTCAAAATGGGATTTAAAAAGTATTACAACAATATAAATATGGACGATTTTGTGATATCAAATTTACATGAATCAAGGAATGAATGGTGTTGGCGATTAGTAAGTGTATTAACTCCATTGGTTCAAGACGGAATAAAATCTTTGTTTAAAGAAGCGTGGAATATGTGTTCAACAAATAATGAATTAGATAAATATTTAATGACATTTCAAAATTTATTATCAAGAATACCACAATGGAATAGTGAAATAATAGAAGACGAAAGAAAAAGGATAATAGAAACAAGCGGTTGTAATTATTTAGAAGATTTAATAACATGTGTTCATATAATACAATTAAAAATATTAACTTGTGTACGTGTTGGAAATAAACAAAAGAAGATTGATATATCAATACCTAAATTAGATAGCTTTATACATAAAGTTTATGTCAATGTAGCTAGAAAAATATACAAAAACACATATTTATATGAGAAAAATGTAAGTCCACTACAAAACCAAAAGCATGGAAGAGAAATAGAACAAATAATTCAAGAATGTATAATGATGGCTATAAGAGAGAGCATACCAACAGAAGAAATAATAAGAGCATATATGGATGAAAGTGTAGAACATGAAGATGAAGTAATTATAGAAGATGTACCTATCGAAAATCAAGAAGTAAAACAAGAAAATAAAGGAGAAAATACCGAAGATAATATCAATGAAGTAATAACAAATGAAGAAGAAATACCAGAAACAGTTCCTTCTGTAAAAGACATGGGAGAAAATGAAGTAACAACTCAATTAACATTCAATGACATGGATAGTGTATTGAACGAAAATGATGAAAAAGAAGAAATATCGGCACCAAAAAGCGTTGAACGTTTAGAAGAAATAAGCACAACACGGGCATTGCAACGAAAATTAGATGAATTAAATGAAGAAGAAGAAGAAGAAGATGATGTTTTAAAAATAGGGGAAGATATAGAATTGAAAGGTTTTGATATTTTAGATAATGATAATAATATGAAAATAACAAAAGATGAAATTTTATTAAATGATATAGAAGAAATACCTTAATTCGTAAAATATTATATTTATTTAACAATAAATATATTATAAAATGGAAAAAATATTATTTTTTTCAATAGTTGTTTCAAGTTTCTTTTTAATATTTAAATTTGTGGAAATGAAATATATTGAAAAAGAATGGAAACCTGCGAAAATAATTATAAGAGACATAATAATGGTATTTATAGCATCATTTTTAGGATTTACTATATTTAATAAAAGCGGTAGTTCTATAAATCAATTGTTTGATGTAATAACAGATAGTAAATCTGTTCCATTATCAAGTGCAAATGTCAATGTATTTACAGATAATCCTAATTTTTAAATATGTCTATTTATTATATAAATAAACATATGAGGTTAAATGAAAAGTTAATAGACCTTCTAGAAGAATTGTCAATTATAAGTTCAAAAATGGGTGAAAACAATAAATCATTAATTTATAAAAAAGCACAATCAACCTTATATAATATTAATGAAGATATAACGGATTTAAAACAGTTAGAAGGTAAACCATTTATTGGAAAGGTAATAATGGAAAAATTTGAACTATATTTGCGAGATGGAAAATTAGATTTAATAGAAAGATTTAAATCAATGCCTGAAAATATTTTAATAGATATTTATGGAATAGGTCCATCAAAAGCAAAAGAATTAGTAAGTAAGGGAATAAATTCAATTGAAAAATTAAGAGAAAACCAGGATTTATTAAATGAAAAACAAAAAATAGGATTAAAGTATTATGAAGATATATTAAAAAGAATACCTAGAGGAGAAATAGAGACTTATAATAATTTATTTAAGAAAAGTTTTGAAAAGGTAAAGGATGAAAATACAAAATATGAAATAGTAGGTAGTTATAGAAGAGGAGCTTTAAATTCAGGAGATATTGATGTAATTATAACGAGTGATGATATAAATAAATTCAATATATTTTTAGATGATTTAATTGAGAAAAAAATAATAATTGAAGTGTTATCAAGAGGGTCACATAAATCATTGGTTATATGTAAATTGAGTGATAATGATAATGCTAGACGTGTTGATTTTTTGTATACAACTTCTCAAGAATATCCTTTTGCTGTATTATATTTTACAGGAAGTAAAGGATTTAATACAGTAATGAGAGGTTATGCATTAAAAAAAGGGTTATCATTAAATGAACATGGTATATCTAGAAAAATTGGTGGAAAAAAAGAAGAAAAGTTAGAATTGAATATAAAAACAGAAAAGGATATATTTGATTATTTCGGATTGGAATACAAAGAACCAGAAGAAAGAATAAATGGGTCTGCAGTAGTTTTAAAATCAGGAGAAAACATAGAAAACTTAAACAAAACGAAGAAAACTTCTCAAAAAGTTAAAAAAAATTTAACTAAAAAAAATAAATCTCCTGTAAAGAATAATGAATCTATATACGATAAATATTTAAAAATGAAAAAAGAAGATCTAATAAATGAATTGTCATTATTATTAAATTTACCAGATAAATTAAATAATTTATGTGAATTAAAAACAAAAGAATCACTTATAAAAAGAATAATAGAAGTAAAACAAGAGAAAAATAATGTAGAAGTTGAGAAAATTGAAAAAGGATTTGAGAAAAAACAAGAAAAAAGTGATAAAAGTTCTCGAAAAAAGGAGAAAAAGAGTCCAAAGAATAAAACAAAAAGAAATAATTTAAAAGAAAATAGTGATAATAATAAAATGAAAAAACGAACAAAGAAAGAAATATTAGAAATGATGAATAAGTTTAAAAATGAAGGTATTACTTATATTGAAAAGTTAAGTGAAAAAGAGTTAGGTGAAATAATAATATTAGCAAATAAAGAATTTCATTCTTATGGGGAATCAGATGATAAAAAAGTAACATTAAATGATAGTGAATATGATATAATATATGACTATACACAAAATAAATATCCTGAATCTGACGTATTCAATAAGATTGGAGCAGAATTTGAGAAAAACAAGGTTGATTTACCAGTAAATATGCCTTCAATGAATAAAATAAAACCAACAACAAATGCAGTAAGTGAATGGAAACAAAAATATAAAGGAAAATATGTATTATCATGTAAATTAGATGGTGTAAGTGGATTGTATTATAGTATGAATGGAGAACAAAAAATGTACACAAGGGGAGATGGTAGTGTAGGACAAGATGTATCTCATTTAATAAAGTATGTAACAGGAATACCAAATAAAATGAATGTAATTGTTAGAGGAGAATTTCTAATTTCAAAAGATAAATTTGAGAAAAAATACAAAGAAAAATTCTCAAATGCAAGGAATTTAGTAGCAGGAATAGTAAACAGCAAAAAACTTGATAATAAAGCAAAAGATGTAGATTTTGTAAGTTATGAACTAATAGAACCTGAAGTTAAACCAAGTAAGCAAATGGAATTATTAAAAGAATATGGTTTTAATGTAGTAAAAAATAGTGTAGTAGAAGAAATAGATAATGATAAGTTATCAAATGTTTTATTGGATTATAGAAATAATTATGACTACGTAATTGATGGAGTAATAGTAAGTGATGATAATATTTATACAAGGAAGAATAAAAATCCAGAACATTCATTTGCATTCAAAATGGTATTATCAGATCAAGTAGTAGAATCAAAAGTATTGGATGTCATTTGGACAGCAAGTAAGAGTGGTTATTTAAAACCACGAGTAAGAATAGAACCAGTAAATATAGGTGGAGTAAAAATTGAATATGCAACAGGTTTTAATGGAAAATTTGTAAAGGATAATGGAATAGGTATAGGAGCAATAATACAATTAGTAAGAAGTGGTGATGTAATACCTCATATAAAAGGTGTAACAACTCCAGCAGATAAACCAAAAATGCCGAATGTAGAATATACATGGACATCAACAAATGTAGATATAATATTAGCAAATAAAGATGACGATGAAGAAGTTCTTTTAAAAAATATTACTGCATTTTTTACAACATTAGATGTAGAAAGTTTATCAAGTGGAAATGTAAAACGATTAATACAAGGAGGTTATAATAGCATACCAAAAATATTAAAAATGAAATTAGAAGATTTTACAAATATAGAAGGATTTAAAGAAAAATTAAGTAAAAAAATACATGATAGTATAAAAGAAAAAGTAACTTCAGCATCATTTATAAAGATAGCAGCAGCATCAAATAAATTAGGAAGAGGAATAGGAGAAAAGAAAATAAAACCAATATTAGAAAAATACCCAAATTTCTTTACTAGAAAGGAAACAAATGAAGAAAAAAAACAATTATTATTAACTGTAAATGGAATAGGAAAAGAAAATGCAGAGTCGATTGTTACAAACACAAAAGATTTACTAGAATTCTTACAACAATCTGAATTAATGTATAAATTAGAAGAAAAAACAGAAGAAAATACTGTAATAGTTAGTGAAGAGATGAAAAGTCACCCATTGTATAATAAAAAAATTGTGATGTCAAAAGTAAGAGATAAAGAAATAATAGACTTTTTAAGTAAATACAATGGTAATCTAGTTGATAGTATTAAAAAAGATGTTTTTGCATTGATAGTAAAGTCAAAAACAGAAAAATCAAATAAAATGATAAAAGCAGAAGAATTAAAAATACAAATAATGACATCAGATGAATTTAAAGATGCATATATGAAATAATGTTTTTGTAAGAGAATGGTTTGAATTTAATACCACAAATTCGTAATAGTGAAGTAAATAATAATACATCACTATTTAATAATTAGTCTTAAAAATAAATTAATTGACAAATAATAAAGATAGAAACATAGAGCAAATAGTATTATTATGGAAATTTTTGAGAAAAAATATTCAAAGTATATTGAGAAATTATACGGTGAAAGACGAAATGAAGAAGAGGATAAGATGCAAATAGAAGAGAATTTAAAAATAGGGTTAAGTGAGTATAAAATAATTGAAAGAACGGATATGACACATGTAAATACATATTCTATTGATCCAGATGGTTGTGAAGATGCAGATGATGCATTTAGTGTATATAAAGAAAATGAAAAATTATATCTAGCAATTCATATAGCAGACCCAACCGAATATATAAATATAAATAGTGACTTATGGAGAAAAATAAAAGAGAAGTTAATAACTTATTATCCGTCAAATAGAAGACCAATACATATGATACCACATGATATAATGGAAAGAGCAAGTTTGATGGATAATAATTATGGAAATATAAAAAAAGCAATCACAATTTTTACTGAAATAGATTTAATTAATTTTTTACCGAAAGGAAAAATAAAATTACTATTTACAAATATAAAAGTAGAAAAGGAAAAATCATATTCATATAAGAGAGCATCGATAGAATTCGAAAATATATCATCACTAAAATATGGTTTAAAAATAAGTGAAGCATTAGAAAGAGAGAGAGGAAAAAATGCACTTGGAATAAAATTAAAAGAAGTAAATAATTCAATTATAAAATATGAAAATGGTGTTCCGTATTTGTATAAAGATAGTAAATACGAAAGGAAAATGAAACATATGATAGAAGAATTTGCAATATTTGCAAATTCATTTGTAGGAGAGTATTTACGATTTCAATTAGATGGATATGGAATATATAGAACATGTGATGCAAGAGATATAATAGGTGATGATTATGAAAATTTAAATGGTAATGATATATTAGAAAGTATTATAACAAAAGGAATAAAAGCAGATTATATGAGTAAAGTATCATCACATGATTTAGTAGGAAGCAATGAATATACACATTTTACTTCCCCAATAAGAAGAGCATCAGATTGTATATGTCATTATTTATTGAAGTATTTAAAAATAAAAAGTATAGGAAATAGAAATATAAATATACCATTTAATAATGAAGAATTATTAGAATTGTCAGAAAAATGTTTAGTAAAAACAAGAGAAATAAAAAAAATTCAATATACAGATGTAAAATTTAGACTAATTCAAGTAATATTTAATATAGTAAATAAAAATGGATATGCAAATATAGAATATTATATAACAGGTTGTATGAATGGTTTTGTTAATATAATAATAAACAAAATAGAAGAGCATTATGTTTATTTATCTTATTCTTTAAGGCGTAATAATTATATAGAACAAACAGGTAATAAAAAAAAATATAATTTAACAATACAGAATGTTAATTGTAGGGAAAAATTTGATGAAGGTTCATTGCCTGAATTAGACAATATTTTTTAATATAATAATTATGTATATGGCAAATAAAAAAAACAAGACAAGAAAAATAAGATCAAGCAAATTTTTTAATGAAGGCGCGAGAAGTTTATTTGAAATTCCAACAGTAGAAGAGTTTCATAGTATTACGAGAAAACACATGATGGAGAATGAAAGATTGAGAAGAATAAAAGAAGGAGAAAAACTATTTGAATTAGAAAATGAAAGATTGAGAAGAATAAAGGAAGGAGAAAAACTATTTGAATTAGAAAATGAAAGATTAAGAAGGATAAGAGAAGAAGAGAATGCAATGATGAAAGGAGAAAGGGGTGGAAAGACAATAAAAAATAAACAATTAGCAGGAACAAACAATATCCCAAAAACCCCTCCACGTAAAAAACAGAAAACCATTAAAACGTTATCACCTAAAAAAAATAAAACCATTAAAAATAGTAATCAGGGTCTTATTTCTCCACCACATGTAATTGGTCCTTCTGTTAGTGTAATGAGAGGTTTAGAATCATTACACGGAGGAATAAAAAGAAAAACTTATAAAAAATATTATAAAACAAAAAGAAAGCAAAGAGAATTTAATAAAAACAAAACATGCAAAAAATTCTGTAGAAAAGTTTTTTTACCTGAAAAAGAAAGGGTAGAACAAAAATTCAGCAAATATTATGAACCAATTGAAGTTATGCGTAATAAAGATGATGAATTTGAAAAAGAAACAGCTGATATTCTTGAAAAAGCTTATTTAGATAGTTGCAATGATATTTATTGTCAAAAAAAATGTAAAAATAAACAAAAATGGGTAAAATCTATTTCAAAAGAAAGGAAAGAAAGATTGGAAAAACAAGGTGCTATGTCCGGTTGTAGAGATTTAATCCAAGAGTTTCCTGATTATTATGAAAATGTTTAAATTGTATTTGATAATTACTCTAATAAAAATAAAAACGAGAAAGATTACGTTAAAATATTAATATCTTTTAGATCTTCAACAAAGAAATCATTATTTAATTTAATATGATGTATTTTATTATTTGGGAAATCTAATTTATCAAAATCAGTAAGAGACATATGAGTAAGATATTTTATAAGAACTCGAGCAGTGTGTTTATGAGTAACAATTAAAGGACAAGTGTGATCTTTAATTCTAGGTATAATATTTTCATACCAAAAAGGTAATAAGCGATGTAATAACATTTCTTTAGTTTCTCCATTGTATAGTTTATTATCAAAATAATGTTTGCATGTTTTTAACTTAAATTCATGAAAATCAAATTTAATATCATGTTCAAGTTTAGGTGGAAGCATAAAGAAACTTCTTCTTAATTCACTAACATAATCTTTACTAGTTTGAGAAATAAGAAAATCACGGTTTACACCTTCACAATCACCATAACTTTTTTCATTTAATCTCCATGAAGAATAAATGTCTAAATCACTTTTCAATGTATCTTTAATAATTTGAGAGGTATCATATGCCCGTTCAAGGTCGGATGTAAATATGCAATAAGGTTTAATTCTATTTTTATTAATAGAATTACCTAGTTGAATAGCTTGTTTTTTACCTTCATTACTTAACGGTATGTCTGTCCAACCAGTAAATTTATTATCCTTATTCCATATAGATTCACTATGTCTAACAATTAGAAATTGAAAAGGTTTTTTAATCTTATTCAAATTAATACAAGATGTCCTCATATAAATATATATTTATTATATCTATATGAAACTATATATAAATCGGCAAACTGTCGATATCAAATAAATTATTTTTACCTGTATATTTGTTATTTATTTCATAAATAGAAAAGAACTTACGTTTTAGTTGTTGTTCTGGAGTGTGGTTATGGACGCTTCTAGCAATCATTTTATATAATTTAAAATTAGGATATCTTTCATCACCATTTTTTTTATATAAGATATTTTTATTATTATCATCACTGCACCATTCATAAATAATTTTTTGAAAATCATCAAGATCATCATATTTATCATCATAATCAATAACAAAATCATAAATACTGCAACCTAATCTACATAAGTCAAAACTGAAATTAGGTTCTAATCTAGGTTTATTGTTATTAAAGAAAGGTTCAGTATTATATTGAGTATGTGCATCTCCCCCAGGACTATAACTATCGCTACAAAAAAGATTACCATTAAACTTATAAATACTTCTACCATAATCAATAATCTTAATTATTTTTCCGAAAGTAGGAACTTTGTATATTTTTTTATTATATTTGTAATATAAAAATTTGATATCAGTATTTATATACATGATATTATTTGTATGTAGGTCATTATGTGTTAAACTAAAACATTTTTGATATGTAATAAGGATCATAATAATTTGAAAGAGAATAGAACGTGCATTATCTATATCAATTTGGTCAGTTGATAATAATTTATCAAATGTTCCATG
>Ga0222715_10005470_pt1 | contig 10808 bp, 7 predicted proteins | sample C33_9DmetaG_FD_165056 | JGI IMG/M metagenome (GOLD analysis project Ga0222715, IMG submission 165056) | Estuarine water microbial communities from San Francisco Bay, California, United States - C33_9D | ecosystem: Environmental > Aquatic > Marine > Unclassified | place: USA: California... | reverse complement strand
TTATGTTCTGTTTTAATTTTTTATCGTTAAAATCCTCTTTTAAAATTGAAAAAAATTTTGGTGTTTTTATTTTATTTTTAATAAAAATTTTTTTTGAAATAAGCTTATTCATCGCGTTATAAGAGCTTATAACTCCTGAATGTGTATAAGGTATTTTTAAATATTCAAAATAAGTTTGTGCAATTCCGTCCTCTCCATTTTTACCATGCAGAGCATTAAAAATTATGTCCGTATTTTTTTTATTAATTAAATTCAAATTTTTATATTTTGGGTCAAATTTTGAGACTTTATAACCTTTTTTTTTTAACGCTTTAATACAAGCTTTGCCTGTGCTTAAGCTAACACTTCTTTCCCCAGAAGTTCCGCCCAATACAACTAAAATATTTTTTTTTTTATTCACCAATAATTTTAATCTCTAGTTCTAGAGAAACACCTGTTTTTTTATAAACTTCTTTTTTAACTTTATTCATTAAATTTTCGATATCTGCAGAATTTGCTTTTCCATTGTTAACAAAAAAGTTACAGTGTTTTGGTGAAATAATTGCATCACCTACTTTAAAAGTGTGGCACTGAGCTTCTTTTATTAACATCCATGCTTTTTTATGTTCATTTATATTTTTAAACGTACTTCCACATGTTTTTATTTGATTTGGTTGAGATAATTTTTTTTTAGCTACAAGATTTGCTTGTTTAATTTCTATTTCCTTTTTATTGCCATTTAATCCTTCAAAATTTGCTGAAATTATAATTAAATTTTTAGCTAAATTTGTTCCTCTGTATAAAAATTTTATGTCTTTTTTTTTTATTTCTTTTTCAACAAGATCATTTTTATCAATTACTTTGATTGATAATAAAATTTTAGAAATATCATTGTCGTAACAACCACTATTCATAGTTATGGCACCACCAATAGATCCGGGTATACAAGCTAAAAATTCAAAACTTGCTATATTATTGTCTTTAGCAAAATTAGCTACTTTTCGATCAAGTGTTGCAGCTCCAACCTCTATAATGTTATTTTTAATTAATTTAGTATAAGAAAAATTCGGACCTAATTTTATAACAGCTCCTTTAACCCCTTTATCTCTGATTAAAGTATTAGACCCAGCGCCTAGAATTGTAGTTTTTAGATTAATTTTTTTAGCTTCTCTTATAAAATCTATTAATTGATTTTTGTCATTAGGCTTAAAAAAAAACTCTGCATTACCACCAAGATTGAACCAGTTGTACTTAGAAAGACTTTCATTCTGAGTAAGATTTTTACCAAATTTTTTCGTAAAATTACCACTTAAATTCATAATGAAGATTTAAGTCCTATCATCCACTTTGATATAGATCCAGCTCCCATACCAATAATTATTTCGTTACTAGTTAAATTTCTTTTGAAGTATTTGATTAATTCTAATTCTGTTTTTACAATAATTACTTGTGTTTTTGAATTTTTCGAAATTGAACTAGCAAAATTAATTAGGTTAAATTTTGAGTCTTTCTTCTCTCCTGCAGAGTAAAGAGGGCATACGATCACCATGTCTGACTTGATAAAACACTTAGAAAATTCCTTTTTTAGAGATAATACTCTAGAATACCGGTGAGGCTCAAAAATACTAATAATTTTCCTTTTATCGTTAACATTGCTTACACCTTCCAAAATTGAACTTATCTCTGTAGGATGGTGAGCATAATCGTCATAAAAATCATTTTTATTCTTTGAAAATACTTTAGTCATTCTTCTTTGTACTCCGGAAAAATTTTTCAAAGATTTTTTTATTATATTTTGATCTGCTCCAAGATTTAAACAAACAATAAAAGCAGCTGTAGCGTTAAGAACATTGTGTTTTCCAAGTAATTTAACATTGATATTTTTAATTAACTTTCTTTTTTTTTCTCTGTCTTTAAAAGACAAATTAAAGCTGGTGTTATCTAAATTATATTTTATTTTTGTAATTACGTAATTAGCGTTAATATTTTCACCATATGTTAAAATATTTTTATTTTTAATTTTTTTTAAAATTTTTCTAACATTTTTATTATCTAAGCAAATAATTGCTTTTCCAGTTGGTGGTGTTTTATTTATAAATTCCACAAAGGAATTTTCTAAATTCTTATATTTTTTATAATAATCTAAATGTTCACAGTCCACATTTGTTACAATAGAGTAATTGATTGGTAATTTTAAAAAGCTACCATCAGACTCGTCTGCTTCTAAAATTGACCAATCACCTTTTCCAAGTTTTGCGTTACTTTTAAGGGAGTTAATAACGCCTCCATTAATTATTGTTGGATCTAATTTTTGATCTGATAAAATTTTTGCAACCAAAGATGTAGTGGTGGTTTTGCCATGAGATCCAGTAATTATTATATTTTTTTTTTGTGATACCGCATCGGCTAAAACTTCTGCTCTGGAATAGATTGGAATTTTATTTTTTTTTGCATATTTAATTTCAGAATTATTATTTTTGATGGCAGTCGATTTTACTAATATTGTGGCTTTTTTAATATTACTTGGTGAATGACCTATAAATACTTTTATTCCAAGTTTCGTACAAATAATTGTATTTTTATTTTTATGTTGATCGCTTCCTTGAATTCTAAATCCCATGTTTTTCATTATCTGGGCGAGACCGCTCATTCCTATGCCTCCAATACCAATAAAGTGAATTAAGTCTTTCTGACCTAAATTAATTTTTTTCATTAATAATTTTTTCTATATGCGTATTTATATTTTTAAAAATATTTTTGTCAGAATATTGGCTCTGATTTCTTAGTATATTTTCTATTAAAGATTTATCTTTATACATAGATCGAATTAAGTCATATAATTTATCATTTACATGTTTTTCGTCCAAAACATACCCAAAACCTTTTCTTTCGTAAAAAAAAGCATTTTTATGTTGGTGGTTATCTGCCGATGTTGGATATGGTATGGAAATAAAAGGAATTTTAATGTTAATTAATTCTGCTAAGGCTGAAGCACCGGATCTTGTAATTACTAAATTAGCTTTAGAGTAATATTCAATAATCTTATTTGTAAAATTAAATATTTCATGATCAATATTTACTTTCTTATAAAAAGCAGACAACTGATTATTTTGTCTATATTGACATTGTTGGTAAACTTGAATTGAAATTCCCGAAAGTTTAAGTTTTTCAAAGATTGGAGGCAGTTTATCAGCAAAAACTTTTGCACCTTGGCTACCCCCCAAAACTAAAATTCTAATTTTATCAAAAGCATTTTTTTCAATATTTTCAGTCTTAGAATTAATTATTTCTTCTCTTAATATATTGCCTATCTGAATAACTTTATTATCATAATTATTAGGAATTCCTTCTAGATCTTTATAGGAAACAAATATTTTTTTTGCAAAAGGAAGTAAAAATTTATTTGCCTTTCCAATAATAAGATTATTTTCATAAATGATAAATTTAATACGTAATATTGACGCCGCTATACAAATTGGAAAAGAAGAATAACCGCCCATCCCAAAAACAATTGATGGTCTATTAAATAATAAAAAAATTAAAGATTTTAATACTGAAATTGAGATTATAAATATTGAAATTAGGATTTTTAAGATGTTTTTTTTGATTAAAGGAGATGAGGGTATTTTAGTTAGATCTAAATTTTTATAATCCTTAAGATATTTTAATCCTCTTTCATCAATGGTTATATTCACATTGTAATTATTTTTCAAAAGATAGCTAGCTAAGCTATATGCAGGAAAGACATGACCTCCTGTTCCACCGGTAGCAATTACTATATTTTTTTTTTTAATCATATGTAATGGGCTTTACTCTTTGAGTAATTCAAAATTATTCCAGCTAAAATTGCACTACCAATCAATGATGATCCTCCATAACTTAAAAAAGGTAATGTCATTCCTGTGGCAGGTATTAAGTTTGTATTTACTCCCGCATGAATAAACATTTGAAAAATTAATAAAGTAGCTAAACCACAAAGTGAAATTTTTAAAAAAACATCATCTTGATTAAAACAATTTTTAATTATTCTAAAGGAAATATATAAAAATATTGATGTTATCAAAATAGAAACTATAGACCCATATTCTTCAGAAATTATAGCAATCACGTAGTCGGTATGGGCTTCTGGAACATTTTCTTTTAATATTCCTTCTCCCATTCCTCTTCCAGTAAATCCTCCTAATTTTATTGCATCCAAGGCTGATGATGATTGAAATCCATCTCCTTGATTAGGGTTAAAAAAAGTTAGAAATCTATTAATAATATATCCAAACTTTTCTGGCAAGAAGAACAGTAAAGAACTTAATAAAATCAAAAAAATTGAAAAAAAACTAATTATATAAAGTATACTTACGCCAGAAATAAATACTGTAAATACCCAGCTTCCTATAAGCAAGATTGATTGACCTAAATCAGGCTGATCAACTAATAAAATCAATATTAAAATTAAAAGTAAAAAACTGACAAGATATTTTAATTGAGAACCTTTTAAGCTTTCTAAAGTCAGTATTTTTGCGGTCATTAATATAAAAAATGGTTTTAATATTTCAATTGGCTGTAGTCTAAAGAAATATAGGTCTAACCATCGTTTAGCTCCGTTAACCTCAACGCCAATTATTGGGACAAGCACAAGGAGAGTAAAAGAAAAAATAAACAATGGAATAAGAAGCTTTTTAAAAAATGAAGTATCAATAGCTGAAATTAAAAACATTATAGTCAATGCAATAAATGTAAAACTTAAATGTTTAAAAAAAAAAAAATAATAATCTTTATTTAATCTCTCCCCAGCTAATAGTGAAGTTGATGAAAATGAAAAAAATAACCCTAGAAAAAAGAGTAATAAAAAGCTTAAAAGTATTTTTTTATCAATATTTCTCCAATAGCCTTGCAATTGAAATTTAAACATATTTTTTTAGATATAATTTACTTAACTTCTTAAATTTATCTCCTCTTTGTTTAAAATTCTTAAATTGATCGTATGATGCTGCGGCTGGACTTAATAAGATGGTATTAAGTTTTAAATCGAATAACTTAATATCTTTAAAAATTCTAATTAGTGTATCTTTTAAATTTTTTGTAATTGAAAATTTTAGCTTGTTTTGTATTTGTTTCTGAAAAAAATTAATATTTTTTCCAACTAAATAACATTTAATAATATTTTTTTTTACTCCTAATAAAATAATTTTATCTTTTTTTTTGGGTAAACCTCCGAGTATCCAATAAATATTTTTGCTATTTAAAAGTGCATATTTTGTTGACTCAAATGATGTAGCTTTGGAATCGTTTATAATAATAATATTTCTTTTTTTATAAAAAATTTCATATCTATGAGGCAAACCTACAAAGGAGCCTGCTGCTTTAATAAAGTTTTTTTTTTTTATCTTTAATAATGTAGAAAGAGCATACACAAAACTCATATTTTCATCATTTATACTCGATTTTAGATAATGGTTTTTAATTTTTTTTTTAATTTTTTTATAACTTGTATTGTTAGGGACTGTTAATTGACTCTGAAAATTTCTTTTTTTAAAAATTTTTTTCAACTTACTATTTGTAAAGGCAAATTGATGTTTTTGCTGGGATGTAAAAATTTTTAATTTTGAGTTCATGTAGTTAACTATATTGCCATGCCAATCTAAATGATCAGTGGTAATATTAAGTAAGAAAGAATAGTCCGGGCAAATAAATTGGGAATACGCTAATTGAAACGATGAAGCTTCTATGACTACGAAGGAGTTTTTTTTTATTTCTAAATCTAAAATAGGAGTTCCGATGTTGCCACCTAATGAAACTTTAAAATTATTTTTTTTTAACAAGTGACTTATTAATTTACAAGTTGTTGATTTTCCATTTGTTCCTGTCACAACAATACTTTTAAAATCTTTATTAGATAAATAAAGTAAATCAATATCAGTTATTATTTTTTTTTTGTACTTGATTAAATTTTTTTTTTTTATAGGGTTTATTCCAGGGCTGAGAACTATATAGTCAACATCATTTAATATTTTATTTAAATTTGTAGTTCTTTTTTTTTTAAATAAATCTTTTTGTTTGTCATCCCAAACTTGATAATTGTTAATTTTATTTTTTTTAAAAAATTTAACTACAGATTTTCCAGATAAACCTAATCCGTAAACAAGGAACGATAGTTCTTTGAGTTTTGAAATAGAGTACATTGTTTAACGCAATTTTAATGTTGCTAGACCAATTAAAGCAAGAATAATTGCTATAATCCAGAAGCGAATTACTATTGTTGCCTCCGCCCATCCTTTTTTTTCAAAATGATGATGTATAGGTGCCATCTTAAAAATTCTTTTTCCAGTTAGTTTAAAAGAAATCACTTGGATAATGACTGATGCTGTCTCTAAAACAAATAATCCTCCAACAATTGCTAATACAATTTCATGTTTTACTATTATAGCGATTGCAGCGAGTGAACCTCCTAAAGAAAGCGAACCTGTATCTCCCATAAAAATTTTAGCTGGTGGTGCGTTATACCAAAGAAATCCGAGGCAAGCGCCAACGATTGAACCGCAAAAAATTGAAAGCTCACCTACGTCTGGAATATACTGGATCTTTAAATATTCAGAAAATATAGTATTTCCAACTACATATGAAATTAAAGTAAAAGATAAAGCTACTAACATCACTGGTACTGTAGCTAATCCATCCAAACCATCAGTTAAATTTACTGCGTTTGACGCTCCTATAATTACAAACAATCCAAAAGGTATAAAAAATAAACCCATGTGCCAAACAAAGTTTTTAAAAAAAGGAAAATAAAGATCATATAAGTAATCATGATCTGAAAATTTAATCAAAATAAACAACGTTAAAGAGCTTATTATTAACTGTCCCAGAAATTTATATCTCGAACTTAGTCCTTGTGAATTTTTTAATTTAATTTTTAAAATATCGTCTAGCAAACCTAATCCGCCCAAACTCAAGGATACAAATATCAAAGTCCAAATGTAAATATTAGTCAAATCTGCCCATAAAAATGTACTAGATAAAATTCCAATTATAATAATTATACCACCCATAGTCGGTGTTCCTGATTTTTTAATAATATGATCAATAGGTCCGTCTTGCCTTATTGGGCCTGTAATCATATTTTTGGAAAAAATTTTTATCAAAGGTCCTCCAACAATAAAGACAACTATTAGAGATGTCACTACAGATAAACCGGATCGAAATGTTAAATATTTAAAAACATTTAAAAAAGAATATTGATCAACCAAAGATGTAAGCAAACTATATAACATTTAAACCTTTAATCATTTTTTTACTTAAGGAATTCAAGCCTGTAGCATTAGATCCTTTTACCATAAGATAATCATTATTGTTTATTATAGTTTTAAGTACTAAGTCTATATCATCATTATGTTGTAAAATATTTCCTTGTTTATTTTTATTAAGACTCTTATATGTAAACAGTGTTTTTTCTCCTTTAACAAATACTTTGTCTATATCTGAATTGTTAATAACTTTTGACAGTTTTTCATGATACATTTTTGATTTTTTTCCTAGCTCAAGCATATCTCCTAATAAAAGATATTTTTTAAATTTCTCTTTTTTAATTGAACACAAATTATTAATTGCATTTTTTACAGATGTTGGATTAGCGTTATAACTTTCGTCTATAAGATTAAATTTTTTGTTATACCTTGAAATAATATGTATTTTACCCCTTCCTTCAGTTGGTTCAAAATTTCTTAAGATTTTTTTTATATTATTTGGCTTATGATTTAATTCTTTAATAACTGCTAAAGCAGCCATAATATTATAAATATTAATATTTTTAAATTCTAAATTTATTTTTTCTTTTTTTACTTTAAAAACAACTTTAGTTGAATCACTACTTTTGAAAAATAATAAGGGAAAAATGTCCGATTTTTTATCTTTACCGAAAGTTATTATTTTAAGTTTTTTCAATTTTGCTTTTTTTCTCAAAAAGTTAAAAAATTTATCATCACGATTTAGTATTATTGTGCCATTTCTTTCTATAGAATTAATAATTTCTGATTTAGCCTTTGCAATTCCATAAATATTTTTAAAATTTTCTATGTGTGCTTCACCAATATTTGTAACAATTCCAATATGTGGCTTAATTAATTTAGAAAGATTATCTATTTCTCCTTTTTTACTCATGCCTATTTCAAAAACACCGTATCTATCTTCACTTGTCAAATTAGATAAACTTATTGGAACACCTAAATGATTATTATACGACTTTGGTGAAGAATAAGTTTTTGCAAAATTTTGTAGTAATTGTTTAAGTAAATTTTTTAGAGATGTCTTACCAACACTTCCTGTAATGGCTATTATCTTGGCTAAAGAATTTTCTCGCTTTAACTTGGCAAATTTATTTAAGAATAAAATTTCATTTTTTACTTTTAAAGTTTTATTTCTATATCTTTTTTCAACTTTAGAAGAAACTATATATCTAGCCCCTTTATTTAAGGCGTGAGGGATAAATTTACTTCCATCGTTATTTTTACCTTTAATTGTAAGAAACAAATTATTTTTTTTGACCACTCTTGAGTCAATTGCCAATCCTTGAAAATCTTTTATAACTTTACTTCCTGTAATCTTTTTTAATATGAAACTATTTTGAAAATAATTTTGTTTTTTTTTACTTAAAATTTTTATTTTTAATTTTATGTTCTTTACAATTTTTTTATCAGAAAAATTTACTATTTTATTTTTGTAAATTTGTCTATTTTCATGACCTTTACCTGCAATCAATACAACCTCATTTTGTTGTGAATTTATTATTGCTTTCTTAATAGCTTCTTCTCTCTTTCCAATATTAAAACATTTGCTTCGATCGATTCCTTTTATAATTTGATTTCTAATTTTTTTTGGATCTTCATTTCTTGGGTTGTCATCAGTTATATAAATTTTATTAGAGAAATTATTTGCCACTTTAGCCATTAAGGGCCTTTTTTTTTTATCTCTATCTCCACCACAACCAAAAACCAAAGAAATATTTTTTCCATACTCATGATTCAGTGATTGTAAAACTTTATATAAAGCATCAGGTGTATGAGCATAGTCAATAAAAACTTTAATATTATTTGGAAATTTTCTTACTAACTCTAGTCTACCACTAACATCTTTAATTTTTTTAAGAGATTTATAAATTTTCTCTTTTTTTAAATTGCATAGCTTAACAGCTTCAATAGCCATAGATAAATTGTTTATTTTAAATTCACTACCAGAGGTTAAGTGAAGATCTTTAATTTTTTTAAAGATTTTATCAATTTTAATTATTTTCAATTTTCTTATTTTAGCTATATTTTTAAAAACAAAATATTCATTAATTTTTTCATCTAAAATAATGTTTGAGTTTTTTTTTAGAATTTTTTTAAATAATATTAATTTTGCATTTAAATATGACCGCATTGTTTTGTGATAATCTAAATGGTCTTGACTAAAATTTGTAAAAATCGCTGCTTTAAATTTTATATTATGAAGTCTGTATTGATCTAAACCATGACTTGAGGCTTCAATAATTACATTATCTATTTTATTTTTTTTTAAAATTTGTAAATATTTATGAATAGTAATTGTATCAGGTGAAGTAAGACCTGTATTTATAATCTTGTTTCTATATTTAATTCCTAGAGTTCCTATTGATGCAGCAGGAATGTTATTTAAAGATAAAAGTTGGTAAAACAAATCAGCAACTGATGTTTTACCGTTAGTGCCTGTAACTGCAATTATATTCTTTGGTTTTAATTTATAAAATTTTGAACAGACTTCACTTAAAAAACTTCTTACATTTTTCTTTTTTATTATAACAGTTTTTTTATCATTAATTTTTTCTTTGTAATAAGCACTTTTAGAACATATGACTACTGAAGCTCCTTTAGCAATTGCTTCTTTAATAAATTTTTCGCCGTTTTTATTATTTCCTTTTATGGCAAAAAAAATATAGCCACTTTTAACATCTTTGCTATTAGTAGAGAGTCCTCTAATAAAAATGTGTTTTTTTTTTTCTGGAATATTATTTATTAATTTTTTCAGCAACATGTTGATTAGTAAACTCTTCATTATTTATGGCTAAAATTGGTCCTATTTTCTGTATTATTTTGCCCGCAACATAAACTGAATTCCAGCCAGATGTATTATAAGGAGCTTTAGTCTTAATACCTCTATATTCGTAGAGTAAATCTTTATTAATCTTAGGATTTTCTAACATGACCAATAATGTATAATTTGGTTTATTTGTAGGAAATACAGAAATAAAAGAATTTATCCTAGATTTTTTATTGCCGTATCCCTCTGCAGTTCCTGTTTTTCCTCCAATGTAATATCCATTTTTATCTGCGAAATATGCCGTACCATTTTTACTGCTAACCACCTTCCTTAAAATACTATTAATTGTTTTACTTGTTTCAGGTGAAATCAAAGAAAATTTTTTTATCTTTTTCTTATTATCTTTAACTAAACTTGGTTTAATTATTTCTCCACCATTGACTAAAGCTGAATATACAGAAGCCGCTTGTAAAGGTGTAGTTGCTATACCGTGACCATAAGATACGGTTTCTAATTTACATTTATTCCATTTAACTTTATGTGGCACACCAACTTCTTCTATTTCAAGATCTGTACTTTTTAATATTTTTGAGTCTTCTATAAATTTTTTAAATTTTTGTTCACCTATTTTTCTAGCTAAAATTACTGAACCAACGTTTGAAGATCGTATTAAAATTTCCTCTACAGATAAATTTTTTGGATGTTCTTTCATGTCAGATATTTTATGAATTGAACATTTTATACTTCTTGGTATATCTTGAATAATTGTCTTAGATGTAACTAAA
>Ga0222715_10005468_pt1 | contig 10816 bp, 15 predicted proteins | sample C33_9DmetaG_FD_165056 | JGI IMG/M metagenome (GOLD analysis project Ga0222715, IMG submission 165056) | Estuarine water microbial communities from San Francisco Bay, California, United States - C33_9D | ecosystem: Environmental > Aquatic > Marine > Unclassified | place: USA: California... | reverse complement strand
GCTCCTTTAGCAATCTGGTGAATGCAGCGAACTCATAATTCGCCTGAGGCGTGTTCGATCCACGCAAGGAGCACTTGACAGATCTCTGTCAAACCCCTACAATAACTAGGTAATCAAAACACGACAATGGCACTGACCGCAAAATTCAAGAAAGATATCCAGACCCTTCGTGGTGCTGCAAATGGTGAATTTTTCCTTGATGTAAAGAATCCGAAACTCTACAAGAAGGTTCGTCGGTATTACGAGAATGAAGGTGTAGTTTTCTCTGGCGATCCTCTCGACGACTATGAGATTCTTATGGAATATGTTTTCCAAGATCTGGAATCTGTTGAGGTTGTTTGATGAAAATTCTTCTAGAACGTTTCCCTTATCGTTATATCGAATGCGGAACTCTAGATAATGGGTTTCCCGACTATCGAATTCAAAAAGCAGATGGTTGGACTAAACGATATAGTGATATGTATCTGTGTGATAATGGTATGCAACTGCAAACTGCTATGGAAGATTTTGAATACACGAAATGGTTAGATCCCGATCGTGTACCTTGTTATATCAGAGAAGATGACAATGAGTAAAAGTGTTAAAGGGTTTGGTGACACCACAAGTCACCCTATATTAATTAAAGATGACTTTCTTGGAGAAAGTTATTCAGATAGACTTTTAAATGTTGCAATAAGTCCCGTCTTTAGGTGGAAATTTGAACCTTTTGATGTTACTTATGGAAGTGCTCTTCCAGAAAGTAGAAAACAGTATTCGAATAGTGGATGGGTTCATCATCTTCTTCAGGAAGATGACTATTCTGAATTTTTGAATCTTTATGTTCCTCTATTAGATCAAATTCAAGATACTGTAGGAACAAAATGTTCCTTCACTAGGCTGAGGGTGGCAATGCACCAAAATACTATGGGATCACCAAAACATAATAATCCTCATACTGATTTTGAAGATGATCATTATGTAGCAATTTATTATCTAAATGATTCTGATGGAGACACGGTACTTTTCAAAGAGTATGATGATCCAAACTCTGGTTCTGTACAACAACGATGGGAAAATAGTATTTCTATAAACAATTTTACAGTAGAAAAAACGGTAACACCAAAGAAAAATAGGTTAATTATCTTTGATGGACACCAGTTTCACGCTTCTTCCCATCCAAAAGAATCTAATTATAGGTTAATCTTAAATGTCAACTTTACAACAGAAACTCCCATCTTTTAAAGATTTTATTTGGGGAGCTTTTTTTGAAAATCTTGACGTTTGTGATAATCTTATAGATTATTTTGAAGATGAACGAAATAAAGATAACCTTATTCAAGGAACAGTTGGTGGTCGTGTAGATAAAACTAGGAAAGATTCCACAGATCTTATAGTTCATCCACAATGTCCACATCCATTTGTTATAGATTATCTTTCTGAACTGTCTAAAGTATGTGAAAAGTATAAACAAAAATATGAATGGTGCCATCATCAACATGATGATTGGGGATTGTTTAAATGTTTTAATGTTCAAAAGTATCTTCCAAATCAAGGTTTTCATATTTGGCATACAGAAAAAACTACTGCAGTAGGCCCACCAAATGTTAATACTAGACATCTAGTTTTTATGACATATTTGAATGATGTTACTGACGGTGGTGAAACTGAATGGATGTATCAACAATTAAAGATTAAACCACAAAAAGGTCTCACAGTAATTTGGCCTTCCGAATGGACTCATGTTCATCGTGGTTTAACATCTAAAACCCAAACAAAATACATTGCCACTGGATGGTATAATTATAAGTATCCAGAGCCAACTTCGGGATTAATTCAATTGTAATGGAAGACAATTCTGACATCATAATGTTATTCCCGACCTGTATTTACAGGGCTTCAAAATTTGCAGATGATATAATCGATCATCTAAAAGAAAAATCAATTTCTCTAGAAAAAGAATATGGTAGTTCTAGATCCAATTCTCTAAATGTTGATTCAACACATAGAACAATTGCACCAGAATTACCCTATATTAAACCATTTGATATTCTTAAAGAAAGAATTCAAAAACATATTGACAAATTTTGTTATCAATTAGGTATAATTGAGACAGTAAAAATTGCTAATATGTGGTTTAATATTAGTGATAAAGGTGATTTTAACTTCCCTCATTCACATCCTGGATCAACTATTTCTGGAGTCTTTTATATTGAATCTCTTGGTGATAGTAACCTTGTTTTCTATAACAATCATTACTTAGTTAATAACTTTATTTGTTCTGGCAAAGAAAATAATCTTTCGAGACCAGATATTCCTTTCAATTGTATCAAAGGTGAACTTTTAATGTGGCCTGGACATATAGTTCATGGGAATCCAGCTCAAAAAAGTGATGGTAAAAAAATTGCTCTATCTTTCAATTCTTTAATAGAAACAAACTGTTTATAATCTATTAGTCCTGGAATGACTTTAAACTTAACCTGGTGGAGTCATCCCCGATATGCCCGTGACGGAGACACGTTAAAATCTGCCCTGGTCGGTGAAGGTTCCCCTTCAATCCCGAGTCTTGGAATGACTTAAATCTTACCCTGGTGCGGATGGGGTTAACCCCGCCGAGTTTCTTGTTTTCTCGTACTCAAAACAAGTGGCGAGCCTGCAATACCTACATGGATTACTGAAGAGAGAGGTTGCATAAACCTCTCTTTTTTAGTATAATATATACTATTGAGATTATTATTTTTGATCAAAAAATGAGTCAATATACTAAGACGGCACTTGTACTTGGTGCTGGTGGCTTTATTGGAAGTCATATGGTTAAACGCCTTCGTTCTGAAGGTTACTGGGTACGTGGTGTAGACCTTAAGTATCCAGAGTATTCTGTAAGTGAAGCAAACGAATTTATTCGTGGAGATCTTCGTGACGTAAACTTTGTTCGCCGTTGTATTCGTTACGCTGGTACGGCAGGTAACTTCTACGCACAAATCGTAGACAAGTTCCTAGAACCATTTGATGAAATCTATCAGTTCGCAGCTGATATGGGTGGTGCAGGTTTCGTCTTTACTGGCGAAAATGATGCAGACATCATGCATAACTCGGTAACCATCAACTTGAATGTTCTTGATGAGCAACATAAGTTGAACGAAACCAAGGGTGTAAATAAGACTAAGATTTTCTATTCTGGATCTGCTTGCATGTATCCAGAACACAATCAACTGGATCCCGACAACCCCGACTGCCGTGAAGAATCCGCATACCCCGCCAACCCAGACTCCGAATACGGATGGGAAAAACTATTCTCTGAGCGACTTTATTTTGCATACCATAGAAATTATGGTATTCCTGTTCGTGTTACCAGGTATCATAATATTTTTGGGCCAGAGGGAACCTGGGACGGTGGAAGAGAGAAGGCACCAGCTGCAATCTGCCGTAAAGTCGCTCTCCTCCCAGAGGACGGTGGATCCATCGAGGTGTGGGGAGACGGTTTACAAACTCGTTCCTTCCTGTACATTGACGAATGCATTGAAGCGACTCGACGATTGATGGACTCTGAGTTCATTGGCCCTGTAAATATTGGTTCTGAAGAGATGGTTACTATCAACCAACTTGTCGAAACCGCTGCAAAAGTTGCAGGTAAGAATGTGGAGAAAAACCATATCGATGGCCCTCTGGGTGTTCGTGGACGTAATTCCAACAACGATGTAATCCGCAGAGAACTCGGTTGGGATTATCAACAGACTCTTGAGGAAGGTATCCGCAAGACATACGCATGGATTTCTGAACAAATTGCTAAAAAGAACAATGAAAATTGAAATTGTAAAAGATCACGTTAAAGAGTTAGATATTGGTCACCTTAGAGATATTTCGTTAAATAGAAACGATTGGTTGCCTGCAGGTCAGAGTGAGTATCGTTTCTACGCTTACATGTCTACGTGGTTTAATAAAACCACTATTCTGGATATTGGTACTCGTACTGGTGGATCCGCTCTCGCTCTTTCTTATAATCCCACTAATCAGGTCAGAAGTTATGATCTGATTGAACAGGGTGCAAGTGTAATCAAAAAAGATAATATCACCTGGAATATTGGTGACTTCATGGAAGATGAAGACATTGATTGGGATAACGTTTCTATCGTTATGATTGATGTTGACCCCCATGATGGTTCACAAGAACGTGTTATGATGGATTGGTTGCGTGAAAAGGGATGGAAAGGTATCCTTATGCATGACGATATTGGTCCTGGTTGGCCTGATATTCAACTGATGTGGGATGAAATTCCTGAAGAGAAGTTTGATGTAACTGAAATTGCCCATATGAGTGGCACTGGTATCGTCAACTTCGGAAATGCACACGAAATTACTTTTGTCTGATGAAAATTCTAAACTTAGGTTCAAGTGGGCAGATTGGTGCCTACCTTTCGGAGTATCTTCGCAAGAAAGGTCATGTAGTTATTGATTTCGATAAGAATGAAACTCCAAATCATGATTTGACTGTAATCCCAAATCAATATCTTGAGAACGCAATTGAGACTGCAGACTTTGTGTTCTTCCTTGCATTTGATGTAGGTGGTTCACGATATCTGAAAAAGTATCAACATACTTTTGACTTCATCAATAACAATACTCGTTTGATGGCCAATGTTTTTGGTCTTCTTGAGAAGTATAATAAGAGATTTGTTTTTGCATCATCTCAGATGAGTAACATGAGTTACTCTCCTTATGGTGTGATGAAGAGAGTCGGTGAACTTTATACCACTGCACTGAAAGGACGTATCGTTAAGTTCTGGAATGTCTATGGTATTGAACATGATCATGAGAAGTCTCACGTAATCACAGACTTTATCCGTAAAGGATTTGAAGAAGGTGACTTTGAAATGATGACTGATGGTACAGAAGAACGTCAGTTCCTCTATGCTGAAGATTGCTGCGAAGCACTTGAGACTATCATGGAGAACTATACAGACTTTAAACCAGAAGATCCTCTTCACATCACTTCTTTCCGTGGAACTACTATCAAAGAAGTTGCTCAAACTATCATGGGCCAGTTCAATTTGATTGATAAACCAGTTAGGATTAGTCCTGGTCTTGCAAAAGATAGTGTCCAAATGGACAAGAGAAATGAAGCAGACACATACATCACTGGATGGTGGATGCCTAAAACTAACATTCAGGACGGAATCGCAGCAGTCTTTAATGAAATGAAAAAGGAGTATGGTTACGAATGAAACTATTAACTCTTGAAGATTATCAGAAGGCTGGTGAAGAGTTTTGGCCTAAGTATTGGTATGTTGCCAAAGAACTTGGTGAAGGTGCAAAACCAGAAGACGTTCTAAAAGTTATGGAAGCTGTTGGTGGTGTCGCACTCAAACTAAAACTGGAAGAGACTCTTCCATTTGGATTTAATAAAAAGAAAGATGACGAAGTTCAAAATTAATCTGCACTGTAACGATTCACTTAAACCATCTACATCCGACAAGAATACTTCCAAGTTTACTGAGTGGGTGTATGATGGTTCAGGTGCAGTAAGTCTATATGTGAATCAACGTTCATTGGATGTGCTTCAGGATACTTCTTCTACTCCTAAGTACATCTGGCTACTTGAATCTAAACAAATTATTCAAGGTGTTTATGACTGGATTCTTTCTAATTATGACTTTGTTGCTTCCAGAGTGGATGGTATTCTTAGTTGTGATAAGGAACTTTGTGAAAAATATCCGAAGTTCCAATACGCACTGACTAATGCTGCACCATGGATTGAAGAACGTAAGATCTATGAAAAGACCAAACTGGTCTCTATGATCTCTTCAAATAAGGCCATGGTTCCTGGTCATCGTAAGAGACTTGAGTTTGTGAATAAGTTTAGGGATCAGGTTGATCTTTATGGTCGTGGATTCCGTGATCTCCCCCGTAAAGAAGAGGGTATGAAAGATTACATGTTCTCTGTGGCCGTAGAGAATGCCGTCTATGATACATACTTTACGGAGAAACTTACAGACTGTTTCGCCACAGGAACGATTCCTGTATTCTATGGATGCAAAGGAGTCACAGAGTATTTCAACGAAGATGGAATTATATTCCTAGATGATAACTTTGATGTTTCTACTTTGACAGAAGAACTTTATTATTCTAAAATGGATGCGATCAAGGATAACTTTGAACGTGCAAACAATCTGCAAGTTGCAGAAGATTACCTCTACGAAACTTACTGGAAATGAGTACTTATAAGGGCTGGGAAGCCGAAGCAAAATATGCAAACGAGTATCTTGATGCCTGTCGCAGTGCAGTTGCAGATGATGAGATCTTTGCAAAATTTAAATCACTAACAGGATATAAACATATCCTAGAACATGTGACTCCTGCACAAGGACTTGAGTATCTACAAACTGCAGTCAGTATGGCTGGAGATGCTCTGAATGAACATGTAGAAACTTTCAAAGAGAATGATATCATCGGACAACCCTATAAGTTTCCTTTCCCAGATATTGGTGAATTCTCTCCTACTACAATCCGATACATCAAGAATGTATTTGAGATGGCGACACTTCTTAAGGATGCACCCATCAGTCGTGTAGTAGAAGTTGGTGGCGGGTACGGTGGACTGTGTAAGACCTTGAGTGTGGTCTGTGATTTTGATGAATACATTTTGGTTGACCTTCCAGAAGCTGTTGCAGTTCAGGAAAAGTATCTTAAGAACTTCCCAGAACTTTATGCAAAGTGTAAGTTTGTCAGTTGTGATGACGTAGAGGAAGTTAAGGACGTTGATCTGTTTATTAGTAACTACGCACTTTCTGAGTGTGACTACGATACCCAGGTGAATTACTATGATAAGTTGGTTGCAAATTCTAAGTTTGCTTACATTATCTACAACCTTGTCAATTTTAACGATTTCTACTATAATAAATTTACCGAAAGGATGAGTGAACGTTTTGAGTTTACTACCGAGAAAGATTACGAAAACACTGTAATTTTGGCCAAGGAGAAGGACTGATGAATCGTATTAATGACTATGATGAACTAGAAGATCGAATTGTAAAGTGGATCTCAGACTACTGTCTCTATTACAAAATTAAGAATCTAGTTGTAGGAATCTCTGGAGGAATTGATTCTTCAGTGGTATCTACTCTCTGTGCATTGACTGGTATCAAGACCTATGTGGTTGGAATGCCTATCAATCAACTAGAGAATCAGGAGTCATTGTCTGATGCTCATGGTCAGTGGTTAACTTCAAAGTTTAATAACGTGGAGTTTATCAAAACTGACATGAGTTCTGTTTATGATGCATTCCTTCAGACTATCTCTAGTGATATTGGTGAACGTTTTGCAACCAATACTCTTGCACAAGCTAATACTCGTTCCCGTATCCGCATGGTAACTCTTTATCAAGTTGCGGGATCTGTTGGTGGTATCGTCGTTGGTACTGGTAATAAGGTTGAAGATTATGGTGTAGGTTTCTACACTAAGTATGGTGATGGTGGTATTGATATTGCTCCTATTGCTGATCTTTATAAGACGGAAGTGTGGAGACTTGGTGAACATCTAGGTGTTGATGAGAGAATCATTTCTGCACCTCCTACCGATGGCCTCTGGGATGATGGTCGTACTGATGAAGATCAGATTGGAACTTCTTATAGTATGCTTGAGTGGGTTATGGAGAAGGGTCTCACTGAAGATCCACTCTTCTTGAATGAAGAACAGACCAATGCAATCAATGTGTACCAAAAGTTTCACATGCAAAACAAACATAAGATGGTAGAAATTCCCACATTCAAACTATGAAAATCGGACTTATCGGAGCAGGAAGACTTGGTATCTGTCTCGCACTCTTGATGGAGGGTGCGGGATATGATGTTTTGGTCTCAGATATCAGAGAAGATTATGTAGATAATCTTAATAATAGAGTTATCTCTACTACAGAACCTTTTGTAGAAGAACGATTAAGTAAAGCAGTAAACTTTGAAGCCACGACAGATAATAAAAGAGTTATCAAAGAGTGTGATATTATCTTTACTCTTGTTGCAACTCCTTCTTTGACCGATGGTTCTTATAATGTAAATGCAGTTTATGAAGTTATTCGTGACATTCAAACTGCTGGTGATGTTTCTGGTAAGACTTTTGTAGTTGGATGTACAACTAATCCTGGAGACTGTGCAAGATTCCAGGATCTTCTAACTTCTTATGATGTAAACGTTGTTTATAATCCAGAGTTTATTGCTCAAGGCTCAATTATTAGAGACTTGGAAAATGCTGATATGGTTCTCATTGGCGGAGGTGGTAAACATCTCGAAGATCTCATGGGAATTTATTACGGAATTCAGGTCATTAAACCTTCTATTTCTGTAATGTCTACAACGTCCGCAGAGATTGTCAAGATTGCAATTAACTGTTACATGACAACAAAGATCAGTTTTGCAAACATGATCGGTGAAGTCCTAGTTCTTTCTGGTCTTGAAGATGAAATTGACTGCGTTCTTGCATCTATCGCAAGTGATAGTAGAATTGGTAGTAAATATCTGAAATATGGATTTGGATTTGGTGGTCCTTGTTTACCCAGAGACAATAGAGCCTTTGGTAAGTATGCAGAAAAACTTGGATTGAAATATAATCTTGGTACTACCACAGATGATTTCAACAATGAACATGCCAAGTTTTTGAAAAATTACTTCTTGAACAAGAATATTGAAAACCTACCTTTCCACTTTGAATATATTTCGTATAAAAAGGGTACAGATATTTTAACTGAGAGTCAACAATATAAACTTTGTACCGATCTTTTGGATGCAGGATCTCAAGTTTATGTCTCTGACAATCCACATATTATCAAACAAGTAGAGGTCTTGTTAACTGATAAATATGGTGATAGGATACACTTTGGGGAACCTCCTGAAAATATCAATACATTTGCAATTAAATTATGATTGGTTATAATAGACTCGGAAGTAACGGCCGTCTGGGAAACCAGATGTTTCAATACGCATCTCTGAGAGGAATCGCAGCTAAAAATGGTTATGACTGGTGTATTCCATCAGACGAGTATGACCATAAAGATAACTATGGTCTCTTTGAAACATTCAAGATGACTAATGTTGGCCCTAAGAATCTTGGATTTGTTCAGGGTGATTATGTTCAAGAGAATGATCATTGTTTTCTTGAAGACTTCTTTACTGATCTACCAGATAATGTAAGTCTTGACGGATACTTCCAAACAGAAAAGTATTTTGCACACATCAAAGATGAAATACTGGAAGACTTCACCTTTAGAGAAGACTATCTCACTCCTTGTATGGAGTACATTGACAGTCTGGATAGTGCTCCTATTTTCTTGCATATTCGTCAGTCTGACAACATCGGCAGAGAAGAGTACCATCCCATCCTCCCTGTCTCATATTTTGAAGACGCGCTAAAAGAATTCCCCGAAGATACTCCTTGTTTCGTCTTTACTGACGACATTGAGTGGTGCAAGTCTCAGGAGTTCTTCAAACAGGATCGTTTCCTGTTTAATGAAAGTAATGGAAGATATACATATCGTACTATTGATGGTACTGGACAGATGCAGAACACTCTTCTGCCACAGGTTGATCTGTGTTTGATGAGTCTTTGTTCTGGTGCTATCATTGCAAACTCATCGTTCTCCTGGTGGGGAGCTTGGTTACAAAATGATCGCGGCAAGGTAGTTGCACCAGATCCCAAGAAGTGGTTTGGTACTGCAATGACTCACTTAGATACCTCAGACATCGTGCCTGATCGTTGGACTATTCAAGAGTGGAGTAAGTAAATGATCGATTACAATACATGTAAATATTCTAACGATTTAGGTGCGGGAGGTATGCAAGATATCTACGCACTCATTGTCTTTGGTAAGGAACATAGGGGAACTTATGTTGACATTGGATGTAGACATTCTGTACATCACAACAATACTTGGCTTTTAGAGGAGTATGGTTGGAGAGGTTTAGCTGTGGATCTCGCTGATCATACGGCTAACTGGACAGAAAATAGACCAAACACCAAGTACATGAATTTTTCTGCATTTGATGTTGACTATGCATCAGAGTTTGAAACTCTAAATATGGATTCACCAATTGATTTTCTTTCTATTGATTTGGAATCTATTGGGGATCGTTTCAAATGTTTGAAACAAGTAATTGATACTGGATATGAATTCAAAGTTATTACTGTTGAACATGATGCATATTGCCAAGATGTTACCAAGGAAAAAAATCTGCAAAGAGGACTTTTAAAAGAGAAGGGATATATTCTTGTTAAAGAGTGCGAAGTAATCGAAGACTTTTGGATTAATCCAAAGTATATTAATGAAGATCAATATGAAATGTTAATTCAATTCAATCATCCTGGTGAGGATCAATGTCCTCCCCAGAATTGGTTGAGGTATGAAAAAAACTATGACTGGACACATTTTTTTGATATAATTAACCTTGAAGAATATAAAAATAAGGGGCTTTGCTAATGGCTGTATCATTTAAAGGACTTGGTAATGAGGGGCGCCTCGGAAACCAAATGTTTCAATACGCATTTATTCGTGGTCTTGCTGCTAATCGTGGAATGGACTGGATGATTCCTGGTCCAGAAGCAGATCGTTTGGACAATTATGGTTTGTTTGATGCATTTGAACTTACCAACTGTGATCTAAATAAGAACACTGGAGAACCCTTCTACAAGACTGTAGAGTATCGGGACATGCATTTTAATGAAGATATTTTCAACAATTGTTCGGACGATACGAATTTTTCGGGTAACTTCCAAACGGAAAGGTATTTTGAGGCCATCGCCCCGTCTATCCGTGAAGATTTCACTTTTAAGCGGGCGTATCTGGAACCGTGTCAAG
>Ga0222715_10005467_pt1 | contig 10819 bp, 7 predicted proteins | sample C33_9DmetaG_FD_165056 | JGI IMG/M metagenome (GOLD analysis project Ga0222715, IMG submission 165056) | Estuarine water microbial communities from San Francisco Bay, California, United States - C33_9D | ecosystem: Environmental > Aquatic > Marine > Unclassified | place: USA: California... | reverse complement strand
GCGCTCTGTCTGCGTACTGTCGGGTGACATTTAAATGTCTCTCCCCGAGTTCGTGGATACTCTCGTATCGACTCATCCAATCGCTCCACGCGTGCCAATTCAGGTTTGCTGCGAAGACGTTGGTTTCGTTCGACACGCAAAAGAATAGCAAGTGCGTCTTTGTCGAAAGGTTCAATCCATTCGTAAGCGCAAACGACAACTCTTTCCGCAGCACCTTAGCGTGTGCTATCGGTAAAGTACACTTGTAGAACGCGAATCCCTCTGGAGTAGAGCACCACTCGGCGCAATGCGTGCCGGCACGAGCGACAACCAGCCCTTTCTCGTAAATTTCCTTCAACGCTCGGCTTTGACGAGCGAGAATCGACGCGTTATCGCGTCCAGATGTCCAAGCAAACGTACGACAAGCCAGCTCACCGGCATCTTCCTTTGTCTTGAGCACTCCACACGCGATGGATTCGAGATAAAATCGTCGTTGTTCTGGCGTCACCGGCATGTCATCGCGCTTGATTGCCGGAGGAAACAGACGCGACTCCAAAGCTGGCAGCTCGCCGAGTACTAGATTTCGCGCCCAATCCACGGCCTCTTGTTTCGTCGTGACTAGGAAAGATTCACCGAAATCGCTTTGCCCTTTTCTTCCAGCTCGACCAGCCATTTGTTTGTACTGAGCCATCGAAGGCGTCGGTAATCCGGCGATAAAGCCACGAAGGATGACACAACGGCGAGCGGGTAAGTTGACGCCAGCAGCAAGAGTCGTCGTGCACGTGAGCGCTAGAATCGCACCAGCTCGAAAACCCTCTTCAATTACTCTCTTCTCTGCAGTCGTTAATCCGGCGTGATGCCACGCAATACCGGAGCGAACGCACGCTACGAGCGCTTCGTCGGGCTCGCCCTCCGCCGCTTCGTAGAGTCTCGCCACGCACTCTTCTCGCAGGTGCGCCGTGTTCGGATTCACCGGAAGCACGCTTGCCAATTTCGTCGCGTAACTTGAACACTGACTCTTGCTAGAGCAAAATACCAACGAGCTGTGCGCGTTCACGAAGACTTGACCGACCAGTTCGGCGACGATCTCCAACTCGACTCGCGACGGCGAATCGGCCACACGCGTCAGCTCCCAGCCCGCCTCACCTCGATTCTCCTTCGCATACACCCCGCCCACGCACACCACGTACTCTTTCAACTCCACCGGCCGATGATGACTGACGTAAATCTCCGCGTCTAACCACCTCGCCAAGCGTTCCATCGATGACTTTCCCACCGTCGCGCTCATGCACACGATTTGCGGGCCGCCGCTCGACACCTTTCCCGACTTCACTCCGTGTCGTATCTTCGTCAACATCCCCTCCAGCGCGCACCCACGTTCGTCTTCGCTGACCATGTGTAGCTCATCCACCACCACGACGCTAAGCAGCGATATCTCGCCCGTTTCGAACAGTCTATTGACGCACGACGACGCCTTTTCAATCGTCGTCACCGCGCAGCGCTCTCTGGCGCTCCCCAACGGCGCCCCCTCGCACTCCACCCCGGCGTATCCCCTCACCTTAATCCCGAGCGGGCGTAACAACGACTCCAACGACGCCACTTTTTCCCGCACGAGCGCGACGTACGGCAGCACGACGAGCGCTTTCGCCGCGGGAAAGTTTGTCAGGGACAGTCGTAACAACTCATCGGCGACGCGACTTTTACCGCCGCCCGTGGGCGCCGTGTAGCACAGCGAGCGACGCGACGCGGCGACGAGGTTTATCGCTTCGGCCTGCCACGGGTACAGGGGCGGGGGCGCGCCCCGCATGGCGGAGGGCGCGGCTACGACTGACGACAGCTGGACGGCGCGTTTGAACTTCGGGACGCGGGGACGAACGAGAGTGAAGAATGAATTCAACGACGATGCGCATTAAAAATAATAGAGGACCCTGCGGACGGACGAAAGATGAGATTACGCCTTGGCGATGGCTCGCTTGCCAGAATCCAGGCAGTTGGAGAGAAGCATCGCGATGGTCATGGGACCGACGCCGCCCGGCACGGGCGTGATGGCGCTCGCCACCTTCTTAACCTCGTCAAAGTCGACGTCACCGACCAAGCGATAGCCAGCTTTTTTGGTCTTATCGTCCACGCCGTTCGTGCCGACGTCGATGATGACGGCGCCCTTTTTCACCCAATCCTTCTTCACCATCTCCGCGCTCCCGCACGCGGCGACGATGACGTCGGCTTCGCGGCAGATTCTCTTCGGATCCCGCGTCTTAGAGTGCACCACGGTCACGGTGCAATCTTCCTTCATCAAAAGCATCGCCGCCGGCATGCCGACGATGTTTGATCGTCCGACGACGACGGCGTTCTTTCCGGATAACGTCGTCCCGTTTCGCTTCAGCAGCTCCACGCACCCCTTCGGCGTGCACGGCGCGAACAACGGTTCGTGTCCCTTCATCGCCAGCTTCCCGATGTTCTCCGGATGAAACCCGTCGACGTCTTTCTCGAGCGATATCTCCGCCAGGACGCGCTCCTCGTTCATCCCTTTCGGCAGCGGCAGCTGCACCAGTATCCCGTGCACGCGCGCGTCCGCGTTAAACTTCCGCACCGTCGCCAGCACCTCCGCCTCGCTCGCGCTCGCCGGGAGTTCGGCGTGAAAGCTCTCGATTCCCACCTCCTCGCACGCCTTGCGCTTCATGCGGACGTACGTCTGCGAGTCCTTGCGATCGCCCACGATGACCACCGCGAGCCCGGGCACTTTACCGTGCTTCGCGCGCAGCGCGTCGACCTCGCCCTTGATCTCCGCGCGAATCGTCGACGCGATCGCCTTACCGTCGATGATCGCCGCCTCGGCGCTGTGCGACGCGCCCATGGCGGCGACGTGCGACGCGATGTGATGACGTCGACCGACCGCGCGATCGGGACGCGCGCGATTTCGACGAATGCGCGAGAGCGCGACGCGCGGAGCGCGCCGTTCGAGCGCCGCACGCGCGCGAATGGCGTGCGAGATGACGACGACGCGGTGCGCGACGACGACGCGGGCGTCGGCGGGCGCGCGCGCGATCGCGAGGGGTGGAAGTTGGAGGAGGGAAGATAAAGCGCGCGGTCGGTCGACGGCGGCGACGCGGCTCGCGCGACGCGACGCGGACGCGCGACGGGGGGTGGAAGTCGTGCGACGAGGGTTCCTGAGCGATTGGTTGGCGAAGAACGACGATAAAGGGTCGAAGGGAAGGGCGAACGCGGGCGGGAAGAAGAAGAAGAGCGCGACGCCGAGCGAGCGAAGACGACCGACGCCGAAGACGGCGGATACGATCGATAGTCCGTTCGATGATTTCACGAATGAAGAGTTAAAACCAGATTTTGGGTTTCGTAGGGATCTGCACGAGCTGTACGACGTGCCGAGCTTGGATGAGGAACCGCTGGGGGCGGGATCGTACGGCGTCGTGCGCAAGGCGACGAGCAAGAAAACGGGGGAGGCGTTCGCGTTGAAGACGCTGAAGAAGGCGCCGTGGAAGACTGCGCCGGCATCGAAAGCGGCGGTGCAGTATTATCACGGCAAGTTGAGGAACGAGGTGGAGGTGATGCAAACCATCGGGGCTTCGTTGAGCGTGGTGTACCTTTACGACGCGTTTGAAGACGACGAGTGCGTACATCTTCTCATGGAGTTGTGCTCGGGTGGAGAGTTGCTCGATCGCATCTCTATGAACGAGTCCAATGATTATCGTGAGCAAAAGGCGGCGCAATTGGTGAAGAGCGTGCTGCGGACGGCTGTGCAATGCCACAGTCGGGGGATAATCTATCGCGACATCAAACCGGATAACTTTTTGTTCCAAACCGAAGATGAAGACTCCCCTCTCAAAGCCACGGATTTCGGTTTGGCGGGTAAATTGCCCCCCAAAGGAGAAGTGCTCGCCCGTCGATGTGGAACGCCGAGCTACATGGCACCCGAGGTGATTGAACGCAATTACGGCAGTCAAGCCGATGTGTGGTCCGCCGGCGTCGTCGCCTATCAACTTTTGAGCGGGCGTCTGCCTTTCATCGATAAAGTCAACGCTCGACCGAACGCGAAGGAAGTTTTTAGGGCCATTCTTGAGGACGAAGTTGATCTCGAGTCCGATCCCTGGTCCCAAGTGAGCGACGAGGCGAAGGATTTCGTGCGCAAACTACTCGATCGCGATCCTGAAGCCCGACCGACGGCTCGCGCTGCGCTCCTTCACCCTTGGCTCACGCAAACGTCGGCGAGTTGGAAGGCAAAGGCGGCGAAGGGGCAGGATTCCGCGTTAGACGGTCAAGTCGTCGCCCGACTGCAGCGTTTCGCCACTCAAGGTTTGCTCAAGCGTTCGGTGCTCAGGCTCATCGCCCGAGAACTCTTGAGCGAGGACGAAGACGACATTAAGACGTTGTCTCAAGCCCGAGATGCGGACATCGAGACCTTGAAAGCATTGTTCGCGAAGTTGGACACGTCGGGTGATAACATGGTCGAGCTCGGCGAGCTCGAGGTGGGGCTGAGGGAGATCGGATACGACGTCACAGGGCGAGAGAGCAAGCAGCTCTTAGGTTCGTTGGACACGTCTGGCGACGGTTTGATTGATGTCAACGAATTCATCGCCGCGCTGTTGGATTGGGAAAAGATCGAACAGACGAGTGAGTACCCCAAGTGGGTCAAGCGCGCGTTCAACATTCTTGACAAGGACAACAGCGGTCAAATCGACGCCGAGGAAGTGGCGCAGTTGATTTTCGAAGAGTCGAGCGAGTCAAACGATTCAGTTCGCGCCGCCATCGTCAAGGCGTGCATCCGCGAGGCTGATATCGATGGTAACGGTAAAATCGACATGGATGAATTCGCGAGCTTGCTTCAAGCCGATCCCACGGACGATTTGGACCAGTACGACTCGCGCGAAATCTCAGCGAGCTCATCCTTCGACAAGGATTGATAGTTTGTTCCCCTTTTCCCACACCGTATGTAATAATAAGCGCTCAACTGGCTACAAAACTATCTAGTTATCTATCACACGCGTTCGCGATCATCGCATCTTCTTCACCTTTGGCGCCACCGCCATCGAAGAGTCGCGAGTCAACGAGTTGAAGGTTTGTCGATGCGCCGTCATGTAGCGTTCCGTGTCCTTTGCGCTCCAATACGCCTCGATCTGTCTCGTCTTACGCCCCAACACATCCCCGAACACCACGCGCCAGAGATACGTCACGATGAAATACGCCGCGGTGGGATTTAAATCGCGTTCGTCTTCCCCGGTCCCGAGCGCCCAGCGCGCCGGCGCGGCGAACGGCAGTCGCAACCCAGTCTGTTTTTCGGCGTGCGAGTAGTACCATCTGACCGCCGCGGCGCCGATGCACGTGACGATCGTGAACGTCCGTCCCGTGGCCATGCACATCCGTTTCATCTTTTGCTCGGCGTGCACGAGCGCGACTTGCGCTTGCTCCAAACGCGCGCTCTTCCGGTCGCCTTTTTCGCGAACTTGAGCCTCGGCGACGGCGATGCGCTCGCGCGCGTGCTCGATGCGACGCTTGGCGATGGCGTAATCATCGGTGGCGTAGATTTTTTCGGTCTCGAAGAGCTCGCACGCGACGCAGGTCGCGAAAGCGGCGATGAGGACGTGGTACATTTGAAGTGAATATTCCGCGAGGCGCGGCAACGAGTGAGGCAGACGAGAGTCGCACTCGATGGATGTGGTTCGGATGATGATGAACGCGTGAGATGAATGTATATCATAACAACACGGCGACTATATCCCAGACTACCCAGAAGACGAACCCGAATTCGAGAGACGCCGTTTACGCGGTGAGAATGCACGCGCCGCCGACATCCTTGATCTTCTTTTCGGCGAGTTTGCTAATGTAACGGCACTTCACCACGACCGGTTGGCTCGGGAGTTGACCCTTACCGAGAAGTTTGAAGATACCGTGATCAGTGAGATCAATCACCGGCGCTTGAGACGTGTTCTTGGCGCACTCCTCACGCTTCTCCTCGCCGACGAGCGTCCAGAGCTTGTCAATGTTGATGGTCGGGCAGTGGTAGTGGTTCTTGAGCTTGTGGAAGTGACGCATACCAACCTTACCGAAGTAACCCGGGTGATACTTATCCATCATAATTCTGTGATGGTGTTGACCACCAGCCATACCGCGACCCGCCGGGTGCTTGCGGTGCTTACCGATGCGGCCGTGACCCGCGGACACGTGCCCGCGCTTCTTGCGGTTCTTGTGCAACCTAATCACGCGCGAAAACGAACGCACGTCCCCGGTCAGTCGACGATTCTCCAAAGCTTCTCCATCGCCCGCGCGCCATCGCGCGAACCACCGCGCCCCGCGCTCCGCGACGCGTCCCGCGTCGCGTCCACCGGAAAACCCTAAAGCCTCCGACCGCGCCGAACGCGCGCGCCGCGCGCGCGCGTCTCCCCCGCGCGCCCGCCCGCGCGCGCCTCGAAACGATGCGTCGCAATCCCGCGCACGCAACCGCGCGCGCGCGCCCGCCCGCGCGCGTTCGCGCCCCTCGCCCGCGCGCGTCCACGCCGCACACCGATCGCTAGGGCTCGCCATCGCGTCGACGCCGCGTTCGCCCCCCTCGTCGCGCGCGCGACCGCGCGCGCGCCGCGACGTCGCGCCCGATCGAACGCATCGCATCGCTCGCGCTCTCATCGCGCGCACCTCGTCGGCATCTCGAGCGAACGTCCGCTTTCGCGCGTCGAAAAGAGACGGATCGCGCGCGCGCGGCGCCCTCCATTTTCCCTCCTTTTGCGCGTTCGGCCGCCCCGGGCTCGATCGACGATCGTCGATCGAGCGCGTCCGAGCGAACCTCGCTCGAGGTTCGATCGAAAACGGATCGATCGGCGCGCCGATCGGCGCGCGCGGCGGCAGAGCGCGACGACGGCGACGGCGACGGCGCGCGCGGCGCGCGCGCGACGCGCGATGTGGGGACCGCGCGCGCGCGACGCGACGCGACGCGCGACGCGCGCGCTCGCGCGGGCGCTCGGCGAGCGCGCGGCGACGGCGAGCGCGCCGACGGGAGGTTCGACGACGACGGCGCGCGCGCGCGCGCTGTCGGTCGCGTCGAGCGCGAGCGCGCGCGTGGGCGAGGCTGGGACGATGCCGGCGTCGATGCGCGTCGAGCGGCGGTGGTGGAAGAAGGCGAACCGGAGGGTGGAGGTGATTCTGACGGCGCCGGTGAGCGGGCTCGGCGACGTCGACGAGGTCGCGCGCGTGCGGCCGGGACGGGCGAGGAATCATCTCGTGCCGGGGAAGCTGGCGACGTACGTGAATGAGGAGAAGTTAGCGGCGGCGCGCGAGCGGTTGGCGGCGCGGGAGAGGGCGCGAATCGAGGCGGGGGGTGAGGACGGGGACGAAGCCGCGGCGACGGCGCAGGAGGAGGAACGCGAACGCAAGGTACGTAGCGACGCGATGGGAGAGATGATCGAGCGGCCGTCGCCGTGATGACGACGACGACGACGAAGTCAAGGCATTTGATACGCCTGCGATGATGACTGGAACTTTCTACGGACTAGAGTTTCTGAAGATTCGAGTTTCGGCTCCGGTGTTTACAAAACGTTTCCCTTGGCTGTCTGAGCAAAGTATCTGGCGCGCGAACGTCGCACGTCGTCGATTATGACGACGAATCAAAACGCCAATGGCGCTAGGACTGACTCCGACGACGATCGTACGTACCCGCAGGAACGCGCAACGGCGATGAAGATGCTCACCGCGGAACCGGCGATCGCTTTTAGAAGAATTAAGGACAAGAAAACTGGGAAACCTCGCATCGCGGTGACGCGGGAAAATATCGTTGAAGAGGTGCGTGATTCGACTGACGGTGCTCCGTCGATTCGATCCTCATCTCGTCCCGTCTTCGTTCGCGAGTGAAGAGAAATTGTCACCTGATAGCATCGCGCCTCCGTCTGAATGGACGGATTCATGCCTATAACCCGTGAGGAGACATTATTCTGACGCGACGACGACGACGACGACGACGACGACGACGACGACGACGACGACGACCGTCGAGCACCTCCGACGCCCGGCGTTTGTTTGATTTCTGCCTTCGCGAAGACTCACCGCCGCGCCTTCATCTCTCTTCAGATTCGACGTCAGAAATCCCTCAATCTCGCCCCTGGCGCGCTCATGCTCGACCGTCCGATCGTAGATTTCGGCGAGTACGACATTCCGCTCTTCATTCGCGGCGAACCCGCGGGCGAGCGAACGTTGCCCGTCGTCGTGCGCGAGCGCCTGTAGCAATCTTTGTATCGCACCCAACCGCACTGTTTGCCCACACGCGCGAGAGTCATCATCACACACACGGACCACACCGCCTGAACGCGATGCCGTCTCGCCCAGCCCGTCGCGATCCGTCTCTTCGACGCGCGCGCCTCGCGTGTCACACGACGGAACCATGGGTAAAAGAAAACAAAAACGCAAGTCCCAATCCGTGGCCAAGACCAACGCGTACTTCTCGCGCTTCCAAGTCAAGTTCGCGCGTCGCCGCGACGGTACGTCTTCGGTTCGCGTTTAGGGCTTTCTCGATCCCGCGACGATCATCGCGTCGCCACCGACGCGCCGACGCGGTCGAGACGGCATCGATCGCGTCGTTCGATGCGAATGATTCGTATGCTTCGTTTCGGACGCGTGCGATCGCGCGCGCGCGCGGTGCGGCTACGTGGGGCGCATCGACGTTCGCGCGGTGGCGCGCTCGAGGGTTTTTCGGCACCGCGCGCGCGGGCGCGAACGCGCGCGCGCGCGACGCGCGCGCGGGCGTGCGAACGCGTAGAGTGGGGACTGACGTTTTAAATCACGCGCTCGCGCTGGACGCGGGACGTTTTCGCACGCGCAGGCAAGACGGATTACTACGCTCGTCAGCGCTTGATCACGCAGGACAAGAACAAGTACAACTCGCCGAAGTACCGCTTCGTCGTGCGCTTTACGAACCGCGATGTGATTTGCCAAGTCGTCTACGCCACGCTCGCGGGTGATGTGTGCATCGCGTCCGCGTACTCGCACGAGTTGCCGAAGTACGGGATGATGGCGGGTTTGACAAACTACGCCGCGACGTACGCGACCGGGTTGCTGTGCGCGCGACGACTGTTGACGAAGTACGGCTTGGCGGATGCGTACGAGGGTAAGACGGAGGACCTCGGGGAGGATTACCACGTTGAACAAGGCGATGAGGACGCGCGCCCGTTCAAGTGCTTCTTGGACACCGGTTTGGTGCGAACGTCGACCGGCGCGCGAGTGTTCGCTGCGCTCAAGGGTGCGGTGGACGGCGGGTTGGACATTCCGCACAACGAAAAGCGCTTCGCTGGGTACGATCTCCAAGACAAGTCCCACGATGCGGACACTCTCGAGCGATACATCAAGGGTGGTGTTGTCGCTGAGTACGCGGAAGAGCTGCAAGAGGAGGAACCGGAAAAGTTCGAACAGCAGTTTGCCAAGTACTTGGCCGCGGACTTCGACCCGACTGAGCTCGAAGACGCCATGGAGGGCGTCCTCGATGCCATTCGCGAAGACCCCGTCCACGAGAAGAAGGAACGCGTGAAGCCGGCGGATGCTGGGCGTCTGTTCAAGCTTCCGAAGCTCACGTACGAAGAGAAGAAGGCCAACCTCAAGGCCAAGCTCGAAGCTCTTCGTGCGGCCGCGTAAGCGTTGTCGTGTGTTTCACGTCACCCACGCGTAGACACCATAGTCTTCGTTTGTCTTGTCGCGAGATGCGTCGCTTTGTGACGCGTCACGCGGTTGTAATGACCTCACCGCGACCGAACATTCAGTAATTCCTATTAATTCGCTACGTTTCGCTCATTAAAATTTTGTTTACGCTAAATCAGAGCCCCGTCAGAAAGTTGCCGACTTCTGCGTCAGCCTCGGGCGCCGGCTTCTTCGCCTCGAATTCTTCCTTGTGCGCCGGCTCTACCACGCTCTGAGGCACCACAGTGATGGGTTCTACGATCTCTTTCGCGATCGGTTCTTCCTCCGTCGGTACCGCGCTCAAGATGTCCTGAGCCGTCGCCTCCTTGCCCGACGCCCTCAAGTCATGAAGACGCTTCATCATCGCCTCAACGCGCTCGCGCTCGCGCTGATGCTTGTGCAACAAGGTGAACTTCTTGTGGGTCAACGATCCATGCTCATCTTTGAGCTCGTGCATTGAATCGAAGATGAAATCGCTCGTTAACCCGGTCGGCTTCGTCGCGTGAGTCTCGCGAGCGAAGGGTGTCACGCCGAGACTCGCCTCGAGCGACGTGGCTTTGCTGACGTGCGCGTGCTTTGATTTCTTCGCGTCGACGTCGGAATCCTTGTTCGAAGACTCCTTCGACGAATGATCGGACTCGTTGCTATGGTGTGAAGACTTCTTCTTGCCGGCGATTCGCTCAGTGTCTTCCTCCAAAGTGTTGTCCATCACATTCTTGATCGACTCGTCAGACGCCTCTTTGGCCTTGCCCGGTTCGTCGTCTTCCTTCGTCGCGTGTTTTTCAACGGCATCCTTACCAGTCGCTGGCACAGTGGTCGTGTTTGCTTCCACGTTCTCAGCGATCGCAGTCTTTGCTTGGTCGCTCTGCTTGTCGTGATGCGTTTCAATGACCCCGTGTGCTCGGTAGCATCGCAGCAAAGGCTGGCGCGCCGTGATTGCGCCCATGCCAACGATTTCTCCATCGTCATCGCATACTTTATGAGTGCACAAATCATCGACAATCCAAGAGTCTAAGTAGCCCGCACCCTTCTTCGCGGCGTACTCGAAAACTCTATCCGGGAACGACGACGAGATTATGTAAGTGCTCAAGCCGGTGTGCCCGGGCGATTTCCAAGTTGAGAGCTTGAGGTCGTGCCCTCTGTGATCGGGAAATTCCGCGACCGTGTGCGAGTTCTC
>Ga0222715_10005466_pt1 | contig 10819 bp, 6 predicted proteins | sample C33_9DmetaG_FD_165056 | JGI IMG/M metagenome (GOLD analysis project Ga0222715, IMG submission 165056) | Estuarine water microbial communities from San Francisco Bay, California, United States - C33_9D | ecosystem: Environmental > Aquatic > Marine > Unclassified | place: USA: California... | reverse complement strand
TCGTTTCCGTCCCGTCGTCCACAGTATTCCGTTCGCGCTCGCCGTGCGCAGCGCGCGACTGTGATGCGCCGCGCGCGCCTGCGTCACCGCGGGCGTCGCGGCGTCGTCGCGGAACCCATCGTCGTCGTCATCCGTTCGCACGACAGCCGAGACGTGCGCATCATCTTTCGACGTTTCCACGCCCGTTCGAGCGTCGACGGGCGCGCGCGCGGACGACATCGACGCGAGCGATCCCCGCGCGCGCGACGACCGCGCCCGCGCGCGTTCGCGCGCTCGACGCGCGCGCGCGCGCGCTCCCGAACGTCTCGTTTTGACGATGTTTGAAATTCAAATCGCGTCGACGCGTCAATACGCGACGTCGCGATCGCGATCGCGGCGCCCTTCGCGCGCGCGATGGCGACGACGTCGTTGGCGATGACGACGCGCGATGATCGCGCGCTGACGCGGTCGACGCGCGACGCGGAGACGATCGCGACGCTGCAGCGAGAGCTCAGCTCGAGTGAAATCGAACGCGCGACGACGGCGCGCGCGATGGCGGCGCACGAAGAGCGCGCGCGAGAGCTCGAGCGCGCGTTGGCGCGCGCCGAAGACGCGCTGGAGGAAGCGACGAGCGAGATGGAGACGAAGGAGCGAACGCGGAGGGACGGCGCCGAACGCCTGGCGCGACGATACGAGGCGTTGGCGCGGCGAGTGGAGGAGACCGAACGCGCGGCGAGGCGCGAGCGAGAGGAGTGCGTGATGTATAAAACGGAATGTGAGAGCCTGAGGCAGGCACTGGAGGCTTCGACGCGGGAATTAGGGGCGATGCAGGTGGACGCCGCGCGCGGCAAATCGGCGGCGAGCGAGGCGAAGAATTTTAAAAGAGAGATTGACAGAGCGCGACGGGAGAAAGACGCGGCGATGAGCACAATTAGAGCCGAGTTGGCGGATGCGCGGCGGCGGGCGACGTCGTTGGAGGCATCGAGCACGGAAGTTAAACGGATCTTGGGCGACGCGTTGGGGGAGGAGTTGGGCGAGCGCGACGCCGCGACGGTGGTGGCAAGACGCGTGGCCGACGCGATGCGCGACGCCAAGGCGCGATTGAAAGCGTTCGAACGCGTTCAACACGCGAATAGTGCAGATGTTGCGGACGCGCTCAGAAACTCGACTTCTTCAGCGATGGACGACGACGTCGCACTTGTCGCCGAGACGGAGGCCGCGCTCGAAGAGGCGCTCGGCACCGCGCGACGATGGAAGTCGGCGGCCGAGGAAGAACGCACTTCGCGAGAACACCTCGAAAATGAGCTCGAAGACTGTCGCTCGTCCCTCGCGCGCGCGATCGAGGAAAGGTCTCGAGCCGAATCGTACGAGCGCGAGCTCGAAGCCGTCGTCGAGCGACTCGGCGATAGAATTCGCGCCCTGGAGTCCGCGTCGACCGCCATGCGCCGCGACAACACCGTCGACACCGACACTGACACCGACACCGACACCGACGCCTAGCCAGGCCACCCGGGTACCGCGCCCGCATAGCCGCGTGCCCGCTTTCCGACTAGTCAGACATCGCACTCCCACACACGCGGGTTTAGCGATACCGGGTTACCTTCGATGATCTATATAAACGACCTCGAATACGTAAAAAATGCCGAGATTCCCCAAACCACGCGTGTACTGAATGCCAGGACGTCTCCTCGAACGCGCCCTCGGAAAGTGGCGCGACACCGCGACGTCGGGCGTCGACGACGCGGACGACGCGATGCAGACGACCGTGATCACATCACGAACCGCGGCGAGCGCGTGCGGGCGGCCGAGAGCGCGAGATGGCGCGCGCAACGCGACCATCGTGCGCACTAACCCACCCGGTAGTGCGGCAAACCGCGGACGCCAAGGCGTCGCGCGACGCGGCGACGACGCGCGAACGCGCGCGATCGCGGTGGATGATACAAATTCATCATCATCGATGACATCATCGATGGACGCCGTTCGCGGGTGCGCTGTGGGGGACGCGCTGCGGGTGCGATTGCCCGGGGAGACTCGCGCAAGTTATCTAGAGGTGGAGGCGACGAGCGCGAACCGCGCGCACGGAGCGTTTCGAGGCGTCGATGCGGTGCTCGAGGTGTGCGAAGAGACGAATAGAGTGTTGTTGAGTGAAATCGTCGATGCGAACTTTGGAAAGGATGGGAAGAGGAAGTCAACGCGATTGTTGCGGGAAACCTTTACGCGCTCATACGACGGTTTGACGACGACGCTGGAGATGCTGCGAAGGTCGGGAGAATATCCGGCGCCTGGGTTTTCGGGCGCGATCGAGTGCGAAGAGGTGTCGAGACTTTGTAGTTTGGAAGAGTTACGCGCGCGAGTTTCGGAAGATGCGAGCTTTTGGGCCGACGGAAGTCCGAAAGATTTCCAAGGCTTGTCCGCGGATGAGCACGCAACGCTCAACGCCGGCGAGATTTTGGCGTTTCAGTGTGGATGCAGACCGATGTGCATGGTACAGCTGTGGACCGGGTGGGAAGACGATTTGGGTCGACGACAAAGCATTGACATGCCTTTTGTCGCCCGATTACTGAAGGAAATCACCGAAGACGATGAAATTGGTATCATCACCGTCGTGCCGCCGGGGGCATCAGAAAAGCTCGGAATCACCGCGCTGTTGTATCCTCGAAAGTCGCCGTATAAAGAGCGCGCGAAGCTGCTCGCCTCTTTCGGCGCCCAAGCAGCTATCGTGGCGGGCTCAGCGTACTATCAAACGCTGATAGGACGGTGCCTCGGGTACAAGGAGGAGAACATCGATGCGCACGTGAAGCAATACAACAAGGGCGTCGGCGTCTCGAAGCAAATCAGCGACTTGGTGGAAGAAGAATTGGCCGCGCTTAGCGCAGTTCCCGCGTCAAAACGGTGGAGAGATGGTTTCGCGGTCGCCACGGCGTCGAACGACAAGTCGCGAAGTCGAAGGAAAAAGAAGTCCAATCGAGCGTCCTCAAATTTTGAGGACGTGGAAATGATGTTTGGCCGACGCGGGCGCAGCAAGTAGTATGACTGTAAAAATCAATGAAAGAATTTTTTATTTATTCTAGGAGAGTTCCTATCGCTTCGAAGTCATTCAGCATGTTACGCGAATGCACGGCTTCGAAGATTTGCGTACCGTCGCCTCCACCGTATCGCAAAATGGCGTCGGCGCCGGCGGGATGGTCATCCAAGAAATCGGTAAAATCGTAAACACGGCCGTACAACGCCACCCAGCAGTCATCCGCGGAGGCGTGTTTAGCGAGCTCCTCACGCGTGATGGTGCGATCTTGTTTCGGTATCTTCGGTTTCGGTACCTCCGTCGCGGCAGATGGCGCATCCGTGTTTGAGACAATGTTCACGTTCGTGCCGACGAGCCGCCCGAAAACTGCGCACTCAGTGAGCGCATTTCCACCTAGACGATTCTTGCCGTGCACACCACCGATGATTTCCCCAGCGGCAAATAATCCAGCGATGGGCGTTCCATCAGCTCGCACGACTCGTCCATAGCCATCAACCTTGACACCACCCATGGTGTAATGTACCACTGGCGTGACTCGCCCGGCGTAAAACGGCCCAGAAACTTCGAAAGGCGCGTTAGCAAAGTATGTCTTGTTGAATTCATCGAGACCCGCATTGGCTTGGTCGTTGTACTGCTCCAACGTCGCACGAAGCTGAGACTCCGTCGTGTTTCCACGGGCGGACATCCACTTCGTCAAATCCGCGAGTGTGTCGAACTTGGTCATCAGGTTCTTCTTCACGTAAAGCGGCACGTGCTTGTTCGCTTCGCTCGCGCCTTTTTCATTGAGCAGTAACACGAAGTCGAGCTTTTCCGGGTCTTCTTCTTGCATGCAAGCGCTGACGTAATCACGCGTGCCCAGCTCGTTGGCAAATCGTTTACCCGAACGGTTCAATAAAATACCACCCGCACCTCGGAGTAATTCCGCGGCGAGCGTTTTCGTGTCGGCACCCTCGTCTTCAGGATTGATGAAGCCGGTGGGATGTACTTGAACGCGTTGCATGTCAACGGCGCCAGCCCCTAATCCAAAAGCGAGCTTGTGTCCATCGCCGGTCGTGCCTTTCGTGTTCGTCGTGGCGAACTTTGTGAGCTGAGGCGCGTACTTGCTCAGTAACGCGTCTTCTCCTTGCTTGTCATTCGAGTATCCCCCGGTGGCGAGCAGCACGTGCCGCGCTCTGACTTCGCCGCCGATATCACTGCGACTGGAACCATCGGATGGCGTCCAACGCACGCCGTTGATCGAGCCATCTTCAGCAGTGATTATATCACTCACCCTAGCCTTTTTCACCACTTTAAATCGCCCAGATTGAATGTAGTCTTCGCATTTCCCTTTGAGCGCAAAAACGAGAGACGATCCCGCCATACCTTCGTTTGGTCTGTATGTACGAGCGTAACTGTGCCCTCCAAGCCTCGAAAGTAGGCTCAAATCGGCGCCAACGCGTCGACGAAGCCATTCGATTGTGCCACCAGCCTGGCTCGTGAGCGTCGGGATATGTTCGACGGTTTCGGGATCTAGGCTTTCGCGACCATTGCCGTTTCCGTAGGAGGATTTTTCGCAGTCGTCTGAATACGCTTCGACGCTGTCGGGATTGTCTTCAAACGAAGTCTTGATCACTCCGTTGATCCCCGACGACGCCCACTGAGAATTACCACCAATGTATGCCTCTTTCTCTACCAAGGTCACCCTACCACCACGATCGAGCACGGTGAGTGAAGCCGTCAAGCCCGCTAAACCTCCGCCGACGACGACCAAGTCAACCGGGTGATCATCTTCAATGCCACTTTTGGGTAGGGGTACGCCGAGTGCGCGAAGCGCGTGTTCGATGAATCTCCACGGCATGCTCTGGGCGTAGTACTTTGCTAAGACGACAACTTTTGGATTGTCCTCGAGCATCGCGTTCACAATGGCGGCCTCTGTTTCGGCTGATAACGCGCCTGATTTCACGTACATCGCCGTAGCTGAAATCGCCGCCTCCAGCGGGCTCTGCTCCACCTTTTGACCGTCTTCAGTTTGGCGCAGATGTAAACCAACGCTTTCCAAATCTGCCGAGCTCTTCAACGCGTCCTGCCTCGCCGCATTCATGAGTTCGGGCACTTTGCGAATGGCGTGACTAAACTTTGCAATGGTGTTCACAAGAGCCACCACCTCTTGCTTGTTCAAAGAAGACTCTAAGAGATCTTCGGGCAAGAGCAAGACTTTCAACGCCGAACCAAGACCCAAAAGTTGAAGTTTACCGTGAAGCTTGCACTTTTGACACGAAATGCAGTCCATGACTTCGCTGATGTTCAAGAAGATGTCTTTGAACTGGCTCTTCAACGACACCGGCGCGAGAAGCTCTTCTCCCACTCCGCTGATCGTTCCCGAGTTCGCACTCAACGTCGACTGCACATCGCGAAAAAGAGACTTTTCATCGAAAGCACCGAAGACATCGCGACAAGACGACAAAATGTGGCTTTCCAGCAAGCGACTCATCAAAGCGTGCGTTCGCTCATCCTCTTCGGCGTCTTGACCGATGCGAACGTCCATCTTCGACAGCGCTGGCGCCGCCTTACGTAGCGCTCTCAAGAGGACGACGAAAGAAAAGTGCAAGTTTTTTAGACGTTCCGGGTGCTTGGCGAAGATTTCCACAAACTTTTTGGGATCGCTTCCCCACTCCGTTTCCCCGAGCGCGCGTTTCGGAGGCTTGGAGTGAAGCGCGATGTGGATGTTGATGCTCGAATGCATGCCGGACAAAAGGCGATACAGCACCCGCTCTTCGTAGCACATTTCATCAACGCTCGACGCTGACTTTAAGCAATTCTCTTCGTAAATGGCCCGCCAAACGTGCGATCCGTTGTATCCAGTCCATCGCTCTGGATTCAACTGCAAGTTTACGTACTCTGTTTGCTCCTCGGGCGCAAACTTGTGGCACATGTCCGTCCAAAACGTCGGCAAATCCTCATCCAAGCACTCCGTTTCTGGGACGTCGATGGAGGTCAACGCCTCCGCCTCGGGCGTACTGATGGTTCGATCAACGCTATCCGTCATAGGGCTCCGCAGCGTCGGTTCCGAGCCATCCTTATGTTCTAAATCTAGCGAGCACATCGTCTTCGGCGGCGACGACGACGACGACGCGAACGGCGCGGAAGAAAAACCGCCACCGCCGTGTTCACCTTCACCGAACGCCGCGGTCGCACCGGACGGCGCCTGGCACGACGTCTCCGTCTCCGTCTCCGTCGCCGCGCCTTCCGTCGCCTTCCAAAACTTACACGTCCGTTTCAAATCCACTTGAAACAACCTAAAATACGTCGTATTCGTCAACTCACTGAGAATAGAGTGTAACTGCGCCTCGTTCGCCCCCTCGACGTCCTCCACGTCGCACGTCGCGTCCCCGACCGCGCCTCGCACCGCGTCCCGCGCGCGCGTCTCGCCTTCGCCTTCGCCCGTCGACGCCCACGCGCCCCGCGCGCCGACGCCCGACGCCACCGCGACGACCGCGATCGCGCCCGCGATCACCCACCATCGTTCGCGTCGCCCGCGTCGCCCGCGTCCGCGCGTCCGCGTCGTCGCCATCGTCGCGAACCAATCAATCGACCAATCGACCAATCAATCAATCGCGCCGTCGAATCGATCCGCGACGCCCGCGCGCGCGCGCCGCGCGCCCCTCGACGCCCCCCCCGCGCCGTCGTCGCCCGTCCGTCCCCCCGCGCGCCCCCGCGCGTCGCTCGCGTCGCGCGATGCCGCCGCGCGACGCCGCCGCGCGGTCGCCGCGACGCGCGCGCGCGCGATCGATCGTCTTCGCGCCGTCGATCGATCGCGCGTCGATCGTTTTCGCGCGTCGATCGACGACCGCCCGATCGACGCGCGCGCGACGATCGATCGCGCGCGCGCGACCCCGCGCGGGTCGAGCCCGGGTCGAGATCCCGGCCGGGGACTCTTCGCGAGTCCCGATTCGTGAATTCGCGGATCTCGAATCCGTCGACGTTTCGGTGACTTTTCGCGCCGTCGGTCGACCGCGCGCCGCTCGACGACGCGCCGCGACGGCCGCGGCGGCGACGCGCGCGAATCGCGCGCGAATCGCGCGCTCGGCTCGCGCGCGATTCGCGCGACCGAATCGCGCGCGGGCGAGGACGCGCGACGCGATCGGCGGATCGATCGATCGGAGTTCGTTGGGCCGCCGCCGCCGATCGATCGATCGCGCGTGACGCGCGGCGCGAGGAAGCGCGTCGACGCGTCCGAGGGGACGCGCCGACGCGAGCCGGGACGACGCGCGCGTCGCGAGGTCGAGGCGAGCGCGAGGGACGCGATGGAGCGGGCGGCGGAGGCGACGGCGAGGGCGCGGGACGACGACGCGAGGGCGACGGGGGACGCGAACGCGAACGCGAACGCGAACGCGGCGAGAGCGTATCCGGCGATGACGGTGTATCCAGCGGTGTACGGGGCGTACGATGCGATGCGGGCGATGTCGCCGATGACGTACGACGCGTACGCGGGCGCGGCGCGCGCGGTGGCGGCGCCGGGGGATTCGTTCTCGAGACAGATTCAGGAGCGGGCGTACGCGAGCGCGTTTACGTTTACGCGGCAGTGGAATTATTTACAACACGCGGCGGCGGCGCAGCACGCGGCGTTCGCGTCGGGGAGTCGTGGGGGTGGAACGATGATGGATCTTCTCGCCGCCACTGGCTCGGCTGAGCGCGATGTCGGCGTCGAGCGCGCGGCGGAGCTGAGCAAACGACAGCGGTTGGTGTGGACGCCGCAGCTGCACGCGCAATTCGTCGAAGCGGTGCAAAAGCTCGGGGTTAAGACGGCGGTGCCGAAGGCGATTATGAAAATAATGGATGTCAAAGGGTTGACGCGTGAAAATGTCGCTTCGCATTTGCAGAAGTATCGTCTGACGCTTAAACGAGCGCAGGATAGCTCCGAATCGACCCGGGCGTCGGGAGACGCGACGGACGCGAAGAGAAGCGACGTCCGCGCGGGACGTAAGAGGAAAAATCGCAACGACAAAGGTAAAACCAACAGTGGAAGCGGCCAGGCAAGCGGCCAGGGAAGTGACGGTGGAAGTGCCGAGCATAGCGCGAGTGCAAACCTCGAGAATCGCGCCAAGCGAATTTCTAGCAGCGAAGAAGAAGAGACGCGACAAATTACGCTCGCCGTCGACCATAACGACGAATAATTAGCGCAGCACGCGCTTGTATGTAGACTACGCCGACGCTCGATGATTCACACGGCACGCAAGAACGCCGAAATCGTTGAGATCACCCTCCAATTTTGTTGTAAACAAGAGACAAGCACAATTTCTATGCACACGATACAATGTCGAACTACAATTTCTAAACTCTACACGACGGATCGATAAATTTACAGTTTGTTTTGCTCTTCCTCAAGAAAGTAAATCACGGGTTTGAGCTCGAACGGAAGGGGTGAAGTATCGTCGTACGCGGGCAGATCTACTGGACGTTGCGATGGCGGTAGCGACGCGTACGCCGACGCGTTGGTTCGCTTCGTGTGCTCGTCTCGCAACTCCTTGATAGTTTTGAGCGCGTAGAGCAGCATCGCGTACGCTCGAGGCGGCGACTCGGGTGAGCGAGACGAACGCTTGAGCTTGGACAAAATCACTCGAAAGCAAGCCTCCATGCGATCCCACGCCTCGGTGAGCTCGGCAATTTTTCTTGTCCAATACGTATCGTGCCACGCCGCGTGTGCTTCGCCTTGCAGGTGAAACATTCTAATCCATTGAAATTCAACTTCGCGATGGACGTCGGCGACGAACTGTATCTGTTTCGGATCCAAAGGTTCATTTTCGCGCTCTAAGTCCGGTACCATCGCGAGCGCATCGATGCACCGCCTTTTGATGTACTGAAACGTGTCCTTGGCCACCACGGCGACTCGATGCGTCGAAGAATATCTCGAAGAAGAGCCCGTGAGCACGGCGTGGTGGTGAGTGGCGTTGAACTCTCCACACATGTAATACGTCGCTTTATCCTCCAAAGGCACGCAAAGCACCTCGCACTCCGCGTTCAACGCCCGCAGCGCCACTCGCCAGTCTTTTCTCTCTGGCGCCTGGTACGTGTGATAGACGGCCACGGTGGAATTTTCTCGCAACGACGAATCGCTGTGCCAACTCACCGACGTCGTCCCGAGACCAAACTTCTCCTCATTCCGTAGCTCTATTTCGCTCTCACCCTCCGTTTCCATGTAATTGATCAGCGTCACGTTGTATTCGCACTCACTCTCCGCGAACGCTCCGCCGAGCTCTTCGCATCGCTCGCGCGCGCTCCTCGTCAGCGTCTCGTTCAACCGTCTCACCACTTCGTACGCCTCTCGTCCGCGCCACGGTTGCGCGAACAGGCGCAACTTCTGGTAATGATACGTCATTCCGTCCTCACCGAGCAGGCAGCGCCGCACGTACGTCGTGGACACTTTATTTCCCGCGGAAACGACGTCGTGCGTGAATTCGCCTCGACCGCGCATGTCTTCGAACGCGCGTTCGACGTCGTCGTGAAGCGACGCGGGAAGCACCGAGGGCGCGTCCACGACGAAACCGCGATAGTGCGCTCGATGGACGCGCGCGAACGGTTCGCCGTCCTCGGGCGCGAGCGCGGAGGACGACGGGGACATGACGCGAGGGACAGTGGCGGCGGCGGTTGCGTCGCGCTTTGAGCTTTGAGCTTTGAGCCAAAAGTCGGTCGCGAACGCGCGCGAAAGGCGAAGTCGTGAAGCGCGTGAAAGTGCGTGCAAGAGTTAAATTACACGATTCTAAATGCGGTTGAGTCGCTCATTATTTCTTCTCCGAGATCGACGGGAGATTGAAGTGCTTTCGTCTCGCCGTTTGCTCACATGGCGGCGAAGAGCGTGGCGCCGAGTCGGGCGACGGTCATGGTGAAGTGCTTCGTGAACTCGGCAGCCTTGAAGGCGGCGACGTGCTTGCGCATCATGTAAAGGGCCATCAAGTTGTCCACGGCGTGGAACTTGGCCACGGTACCGAGAGATTCCTCAGGAAGGATGGTGAACATCTTCATCGTTGTCATCCAGCGAAGAAAGCCGATGGTCGCACACCAGTGGATGGAGATGTAATCGGTAGCTTTGATCTTGGACGAGAACCAGCCCGCGACGGTGGCGTCGCCGAAGTGAAGCATGAGTATGTAGTACAACTCCATGAGCAAAGAGGCGGCGATGATCTTTTGCTTGACAGTCTTGGAATCCGTGATAAAGTTGCGCATCGGAGTAACGCGCGTCGTAGCGCGTTGCGACTCGGCGAGCAAGAGAAACGTGAGCAAGCCCACCTTGGATCCCAACGCGAGTTCCTTGGTCACTTGAAGACCACCGATGCGCGACTTGGCGCCGTGGCACGACATAACGGTGATGCGAGAGAAGGCTCCGATCATCTGCGCGAATGTGAATCGGTGCAGCGTCGCGTCGGGTTGCGTCCTCGCGACGTAGATGAGGGCGACCATAGACGTTAAGAGGAAGATTCCGGTCGCGTGCATCATAAAGTCAGAGATAACGGTGCTCTTAAGACCGTAGTACTTCATCATCGGCTGCGCGAACGCTGCGGCATTCAAAGTCGCGTATCCTCCGTCAGTCTCACATCGCGCATCGGCAATTCAGTCAACAATTAATTCTCCGACGCATTCGCGCGGTCCGTCGACGCACTCGGAAGTTCGGGCATGAATTGCAGCCCGTAGCCGAAGCCCGTGACGGCGGTGAATAACAAGGCGTTTTTTTGTGAAATGTAAGTGGACATTGCGCGAGTTCGTGAGCGTTTGACGCGCGAAGTTGTGGAGAATTCTGAATGTGCCCTTTCCCGCCAAAAAAACGCCGGTTCGGGGGAATCTGCG
>Ga0222715_10005465_pt1 | contig 10824 bp, 5 predicted proteins | sample C33_9DmetaG_FD_165056 | JGI IMG/M metagenome (GOLD analysis project Ga0222715, IMG submission 165056) | Estuarine water microbial communities from San Francisco Bay, California, United States - C33_9D | ecosystem: Environmental > Aquatic > Marine > Unclassified | place: USA: California... | reverse complement strand
ACTTCTGTACAATCCCACCGAAAGCGCGCCTGTTGGCTGGTATAAAATACAGGCAGCCCGGCCTATAATTGTCGGTGATAAAGTCGCTGCTTACCCGCCGGGTTGGGCGCGAAAGCTCGGCGATGAACGCCGTTACTTGCCCAAGCGCTACCCCCTTATCAAATCGGTTTGGGCTTTGGAAGGCGCGGAAATCTGTTATGAAAACGGGTTTGTCAGCGTCCCGGACTATCCTGATATTGCCGTGCTCATGCAGGATAGTCTGGGACGCGATATGCCGGTAAATGAGGGCTGTTATACCCTCCAAAAAAACGAAATATTCCTGGCCTCAAACAATATGGATACCAGTTGGGATAGCCGATATTTTGGAGCCGTAGATACCGATAATGTGCTGGGTCATGTGAACTATATCGGAAAAGGCATTTTTAAGAGATGACGACATTCGTGGAAATTGGAGAAATTTGGAAATGTGGGAGAGGAATGCAAGATAAAGACCCGCGCCCACTTTGGGCTAAGTTGTTGTCTGCACATCGTTTTTTATGGCCCACCACCAATTGGAGTGGGCCAATGTTTTTAGGGGTTTTGCAATTATTTCAAGGGGTTAACTGTGGCCCACGTCCCAGAATGTCCCGTAGCGTCCTCAAATGAGCGGCTCTGAAGACACGGCATTTCGCATTCGGCTTGGGCGCATTTATGCGCCTGACGGGTCAAAAAAATTCACCAGCTTGGCCGGACAGATCAGGCGCAGGGCAAACCGCATAGGCCGTGGCCGTGTTCGGTCTACAGGGCATAGTAAAACAGCTACGTCCTATTTTTCACGGCGGGTTATTGTGAAAGTTAATCTGGTTAAGGTGCAAGGACGGGATGCAAGGCTCATTCGCCATCATCTGGATTATATCCAGCGCGACAGTGCAGCTCCGGACAAGGATTTAAAAGAGGATGCACCGGAGCATGGTCAGGGTGGATTGTTCGATGCGGAAATGGACAGAGCGGACGGCGAAGCTTTTGAACAGCGGGCGCAGGAAGACAGGCACCAGTTTCGCATTATCGTCTCTCCGGAAGATAGCCGGCAGCTTACCGACATGCGGGCGTTCACCCGCGACGTCATGCGGCAGATGGAAAACGATCTCGGCACGAAACTCGATTGGGTCGCCGTCAATCATTATGATACTGCAACGCCCCACACCCATATTGTTTTGAGGGGCGTTAAGGACAATGGCCACAACCTGATCATCCCGCGAGAATATATTTCTTACGGCATGCGCGAGCTGGCGGAGCGGCTTGTGACAATTGAACTCGGCCCCATGAATGTCAGAGAGGCCGGGATTAAATTGGCGAGACAAGTCACGCAGGAGCGCTTTACCGGTCTGGATCGCGGTCTTTATAAAATGGCGTCGGATAATGTTGTTGATCTAACCAAGAGACCATCACGCGGGACAGAGTGGACACGCAGGCTCGACATTGCCCGGCTCAAACATCTTAGCCGCTTAAGCCTTGCCGAAAAGCTGTCCGGGTCAAAATGGAAGCTGTCCAATAATTGGGACAGAACCTTGCGCGATCTTGGCGAGCGCGGCGACATTATCAAAGCCAGACACAAAGCGCTCAAGCAGGCCGGACTGGATAATGATGGAGCGAGCTGGGGTAATATCAAATACCAAGACGAAATGGGCAGCGTTACAGGCCGGGTTTTGTCTGCCGGCGTTATCGATGATGTAAATGACAGAGCCTATGTCGTGATAGATACGATGGGGGGTGACCAGCTTTATGTCGATGTTGGCAAGAGCCGGAATATTGACGGTATTACCAATGACAATATTATCGAGGTTGCGCCACCCACGCCGCAGCCCAAACAAGCTGATAAAGTGATAGCTGCCATAGCAGCCAAGAACGGCGGACTATTTAGCGCGGATATTCACGCCAAAGCCGATCCCGCAGCCCGCCAGAGTTATATTGAGGCACATATACGCAGGCTTGAAGCGATGCGCAGGGCCGGGCTTGCCGCGCGAAATAAAAACGGAAGCTGGCAAATTCCCGCCGGCCATATGGACAAGGCCGTTCAGTATGAGGCCAAACGCTTGCATCACAATCGTGTCCGCTTGCAGATATTATCCCGTTTGGGGCTACAGGATATGACGACCGCGATGGGCAAAACATGGCTGGATACGAAGCTTCAATCGGGCGAAAACTATCCAGATGCAAAAGGTTTTGGCCAATCCGTGATTGATGCCCAAATGACGCGCCGACAATACCTGGTCAAGCAAGGTATTCTTACCAAAGAGGATGGGGAAATAACGGGGCAGCATTTGGACGATTTGGAGCGGCGAGACTTGGAACGTTTTTCAAAGAAACTCTCTAGCGAAATCGGCAATCCTTATGAGCCGCGCCCAGAATTTGGCCGCGTCTCCGGCACCTACACCAAGTCCATTGAAACCATCAGCGGCAAATATGCTGTCCTAGAACGCTCCCATGAATTTACATTGGTACCGTGGCGGGAAACCCTTGAACAGCAAAGAGGAAAATCGATCAGCGCTAACATACGCAGCCAGTCAATAAACTGGCAGTTTGGAAAACAGAGAGGATTGGATGTTTCCTGAAAACCCGTGGACTGGATGGGGGGCAGAGCGGCCATCACGCAAAAATAGAATCTGACACTCGAGGAGGAAGATTGCGATTACCGATTCGTTTTGGGAAATTCTCTAGATACTTTCCAAAGTTTATGGTGCTAAGAGCTCGAGATATGCTTCGAATAAGTCCAAATTTCCAAATGTAGATTAGTTATGCACTGGAAAAGCAAAAGGTATACTCGTCACATACCACTTATAAGTTGAGCTTCATAGTTGCCACGGCTATCTTTACTGTAGGTGAATTGACATAAGAACAAAATAAGAACATACGTTTTACTTTGTCAATGGAGGTGGATATGTCGGAAGGTTTCGATTTTGATAGAGAACTCGCTTCATTAAGCCGTGAGGACTTAGAAAAGCTTGCGCGTGGACTGATGTCCAACGGCGTGTCAGTGAATTTTCACGGCAAGAGTACCGCCATGGAAATCTCCAAAAGAGTTAGACCGAGAGTGACCAGGCGCGAGCCTCGATTACATGTTGGCAGTTTTGATCATCAATCCAACAATTTGTTGATTGAAGGCGAAAATCTGCAAGCGATGGTTACTTTGTATAAATATAAGGGACAGGTGGATTTAATATTAACTGACCCTCCCTACAATACGGGGCAACATTTTCGTTACAATGACAAATGGGATACCGACCCTAACGATCCTGACTTAGGTGATATTGTTCCTGAGGAAGATGGTTCAAGAAAAACCAAATGGATGCGATTCATGTGGCCGCGACTTCAAATCATGAAGTCAATGTTGCGTCCAAGTGGCGTGTTAGCAATTTGTATTGACCACAGAGAGCTATTTAGACTTGGTCAAATGATGGACGAATTATTCGGAGAGCAAAATCGAATTGGAATAATCAATTGGCAAAAATCAGCAGCATCCAGATCGGATGCAGGGCATGTTTCTACATCGACTGAGTATGTTTTGATTTATGCAAAAAATTTAGATCTTGCATCAACACAAACTTTGGATCGGACGGAAGCCGATAACATTAGATATGGCAATCCCGATAAAGACCCCGAAGGGCAGTGGCGCGAGGGAAATCTCACAGCGCGTTCGTATTCTGCTAAAGATGATTATGGGATTCAATCTCCTTTCACAGGTAAAATTCACTATCCTGCTGGAAGTGGTGCTTGGAGACATCCGAAAAGGAATATAAAAAAATGGCTCTCTCAATGGGGAGTAAAATACAAAGAAAGCGATATTAAGGATGGTAAAGGTAAAGCCCTTTTAGTTGATAAAGAAACAGAGTTTCCTGTTTTTGCTGCAAATAGAATTTTAGAAGGAGATGTATGGCCTTTTATTTGGTTTGGTAAAACTGGGAAAGGAAGACCAAGAACTAAAACTTATCTTGACAAAATCAAGAAAGGGAAGGTTCCGACATCCTATTGGGCAGATGAAGATTTTTATATTCCCACTCAGATTGATGCCGGGTCATGGGGTTTCAAAGAGTCGGGACGATCAAGCGACGGCGTAACTGAACTTAATGAATTGGTCGGTTCGGGGCATGGTTTTATTACTGTAAAGCCGATGAAACTTATGCGTAAAATTATTCAAATTTGGTCTCCCAAGAATGGGCTAATTATGGACCCGTTCGCAGGTTCAGGAACCACTGCACACGCTGTTTTGGAGCTGAATGCAAATGAGGCATCCAATCGAAAGTTTATTCTGATAGAACAAGGTGCTCCTGAAAAAGGTGACAAATACGCTCGAACATTAACTTGGAAAAGACTTTCCAATGCTGTTACCGGCGAAAGACCGTCTGGTAGCAGCGTTAAGCCGTTAGGGGGTGGATTTGAGTACCGACTTCTAACCAAGGCTATCGATGCAAAAACAGTCCTTACAATGCAACGTGACGAGTTGATTGATGTTGTTCTAACTTCCCACTGGGAGACACAAAGGCGAAGCGCACCTAACCTGACAACGATTTCCAGTGGAGAATATCAGTACCTTATCGGTACGGATGCATCAGGTGAAGGTTATTTTTTGATCTGGGACGATGGCGGTCCAGTTGGTTCTCTTACAGCGGCTACATATCAAAAAGTGGTCACTGAGGCCAAAAGGGCAGGCCTATCTGCACCTTATCACGTTTACGCTCGATATGAGATGTTCCAGTCGCAAAATGTCCGTTTCTGGAAAATACCCGATAAAATTCTTGCGCATTTGGGTCTTGATGAGAACGGTGAATTCAACAACCAAGAAGATGACTATTAATGGAATTGTTTGGCTTTCAAGAAAAAGCGGCCTCTCAAATCGCATCAAGATTTGTGGAGTATGGTCGCGATCCCCTAATGGTAAGTCGAACGCTTACCGTTCCGTTTTTTCAAACTTTGATTGCCATAACAGGAAGCGGCAAAACGCTTATTCTTGCAGACGTTATCAAGCAGATAAATGATGAACTGCCTATATCTCCAATTTTCTTATGGGTATCTAAGGGTAAGGTTGTCGTTTCACAGACATTAGAAAATTTATCGAATGGCAAGTATGCTCAGAATTTACCAGGGTTTGACGTTCTCCCACTTTTAGAAGTGCAAACTGATCATTTAAATGATTCTTCGAATCCGCTTTTGCTTGTTGCCACAGTTGGAAAATTTTCTCGCGAAGACACCCAAAGTGGAGATCGGAAAATATTCCAAGCCCAATTTGACGCTGCATCAGAGTCATTATGGGAGCTTCTAAAGAAACGAGAGGATCAGCAAAAGTATAAGCGCCCTCTAATTGTTATTTATGATGAGGGGCATAATTTATCTGACCTGCAAAGTGAGAGGATTCTCGAGTTAGCCCCTGATGGAATTATCGCTGCCAGTGCAACGATGAGTATTCCTAAGAAACTAAATAACACAATTGGGCGCCTACAATCTGACAAAGGTTGGACAGATAAAGACTTAACCACTTCAGTATCGAGTAAATTGGTAGTCGAGTCAGGTTTAGTGAAGGAAACAATATCAATTGATGGTTATGTTACGCCGATGGAACAAGCTGTTGACAATATGTTGTCTGACATGGCTGTCGCGCGTAAAGCATCTAGGTATCTGGCTGATCCATTTGAACCAAAAGCCATTTATGTTTGCTCTACTAATGCTGTAGATGGCGTTCCAATTGTGGAAGATGTAAAGAGGCCTTTCGCAGACAGACAAGCTCGTCCAATCCTGATTTGGAGGCATCTTGTTGAAGTCGCAAAAATAGATCCCTCAAAAATCGCCGTTTACTCCCAATTGAAGTTTTCCAAAGACTTCCCGGCTCCTGCTAACATGCACCTGTTTTCTGGTGGAGAGAAAGACTACGACAAGTTTATTCAGGGTGGTTATGAACACATAATTTTTAACTTAGGACTGCAAGAGGGGTGGGACGACCCAGCATGTGCTTTTGCATATATTGACAAAGAAATGGCATCCACCAGACAAATAACGCAAATTATTGGTCGGGTGTTAAGGCAACCACAAGCTAAGCATCACGTTGACCCAATCCTAAATACTGCCCACTTCCATATTCGTACTGATGACAAAGGCGTATTTAGTGAGATTTTAGAAGACATCCGAAAACAGCTTATTTCAGAGCATCCGGCAGTAAAACTCATTGTCAAAAACGATAATGGAAAAAAAGCGCAAGACCGAATTGAACCTGATCCGCCTAGGTCCGTTCCGCTCGTGGCTATTGAAAGCACAAAGGCGCTAACTCCGATTCAAACAATTATTGACTCTATGATGAATTTTAAGCCTGACGACGAGAATGCAATCGGTGAAGGTAGTCGAATGCAAATACTACAACGGATTGGTTCAGGAGAGACGGCTGATTATGATTGGAAGACCGTAGAACACAGTAATCGTGTAACTGTGCGCTCGATCTTTAAAAGAGAAGTTCAAAGACTTTATCCGGGAAGTTTACGGCGGTCATCCGGTGGACCTGTTAATTTGGTAGATATAGAATTACCAAAGTTTGATGCGATGGTCGAATTAAGTAGTCCGGCGGCTGAACATGTAAGACAAAAAGCACATGAAGTTGTGCAGGCCTTTGTCCAACATTCTTATATCACACAAAACAATATCGACTTACCGTTTCAAGTTGGCCCTGTTGCAGTCGACCCCTCAAATGCCGAGGCATTCAACCGCGCTGTCCATGAGAAATATTCAGGAATGAATTCCCTCGAACTGAAGTTTGCGCGAGCCTTGGACAAAACAAAGCGGATATGGTCACGCAATCCTAGCAATGTCGGCTATTTTCTTCCGTTGTTGGGCGAAGGAAAAGCTTACTTTCCAGATTTTCTAGTCTGGGTAGATAAAGCAGTAATTGCGCTGGACACCAAGGGAGATCACCTCTTGCTTGAGGCTTCTGCATCTAAAATTTTTGAAATTGAAGCGAACGGTTCTGCATCAAAAATTATCTTACGGCTAGTGTCGGAAGGTGAGTCGACGATGACAGGTGGAGTATTAAAAAAATTGAGCAGCAAAGGTTATACAGTTTGGTCATGGCGGAACGGGAAGCCGCATGCAATATATTGCGCTGACGAAAAAACATTGATGAAGGCCGCATTGGAATTGACCTAAATTTTTGCCAGAATAACCTTCATTACGTTTTCAGGGATGTCCGGGCTGGGAATGGGAATTCCGTTTTCTAAGAGATGCTCAATTAGAGAGTTGGAAGACGCTTAGTCACCATGTCGAATTTTAGGTAATTGCTGCCCAGCTGTAGATGGACTATCGTTTCATCTCACTTGATCTTAAGGGGCAGCGTGAATGTCTGAAATTGTCTATATTCTTACTAATGATGCCATGCAGGGTTTTGTTAAAATCGGTATGACCACCTCGTCGATTGAAGATAGAATGAGGAGTTTGGATACAACTGGAGTACCGTTACCCTTTACATGTTTCCATGCAGCGGAAGTATCCAATGCTCAACGCGTGGAAAGGTTATTACATGATGCTTTTAAAGATAATCGTGTGCGACAGCGAAGAGAGTTCTTCCAAATTGATCCAGAACGTGTCCTGAGCGCTTTGCAGTTAGCAGAGCTTAAAGATGTGACACCTCGCGATGACGTTGAAACTGAAGAAGGAGACATTGAAGCCTTATCAAAAGTTAGAAAACGCCGTGGCAGATTTATTATGTCGCATTTTGGTATACCAGTAGATGCTAAATTGACATTTGCCAAAGATGAAACGATTACAGCGACTGTACTCGAAGGAAATATGGTTGAATATCAAGGCGAGGCCATGACTCTTTCCGGCTCCGCTCTCAAAGCCATTCATTCATTAGGTTATACATGGAAGGCAGTTGCGGGTCCTGATTTTTGGCAATATCAAGGAGAAACCTTGGCAAATATCAGAAGCGAATATGAAAACAAATCAGGTGATACTGACGAGGCAACGTTTGATAGCAAGTATCGCATAGTTCGTGATGAAGCTGGCTCGATAAATATCTGGAAGATTGATGATCAACCGGAACGACTTGTTGAACCTGCCAAGCCAATATTACGAGAAATAGCCCATAAAATCGGTGTAGAGTTAGTTGGCTCAACCGGTAACGACAAAAATACTCGTCAGCTTGGCGCGCACATCATTGACCAGCTGAATATCAAACCAACGTCACAAGAGTAATGTCCAGTATGGGGGATGAAGTAGCATTATGACAATGTTTTGCGCGTTCAGACGTGAAATATTAATTTCCCGTTGGTGATCCATAAACATTAGACATTTTGAGGCCCAAAAGTCCTGAAATGTCCCGGCCTGTCCTTTTGCGTCCCAATTTTCCTACTTACGAGGATGTGATTGTTTCCGCAGCCTAAGTCCATCGAACTAAACGAAGGACTTGGACGTAGATGTCACCGCAAAACATATTAGTTGGACAAATTATCGTAGTGTTTGCCGTGATTGTTTTTACGACTTGGTATGCAACCCATTATGTGGCCGGGGCGTTGAACCATGATCCTTATCTGGGCGGGCCTTGGTTCACTTTACATAAACACAATATCTACAAGCCTTGGCAGCTTTTCATCTGGTGGTATGCGTTTGAGCCATATGCTCCGGAGGTTTTTGCCAAGGGCGGGAAGATCGCTGCAGGCGGCGGGTTTATAGGCGCACTATTTGCCATGATCGGCTCGGTCTTTCGCGGCCGTCAGATGGGTAATCTCTCTACTTTTGGCTCTTCACGCTGGGCCACAACCAAACAGATGAAGCGGGCGGGCTTGCATGACCCGGATGGCGTATTCCTGGGCCGTACGGATAAGGACTATATTCGCCACGCGGGGGCTGAACATGTGATTGCCATTGCGCCGACACGGAGCGGTAAAGGTGTCGGGCTTGTTGTTCCAACCCTGCTGTCATGGACGGATAGCGCCATCATTCACGATATTAAAGGCGAGAACTGGCATCTCACCTCTGGCTGGAGAAGTACATTTTCTCATTGCCTGTTGTTTGACCCGACCAACCCAGCCAGTGCCAAATATAATCCCTTGCTGGAAGTACGGCGCGGTGAATGTGAAGTCCGGGATGTTCAGAATATTGCAGACATTCTGGTTGACCCGGAGGGCATGATAGAACGCCGCAATCATTGGGAAAAGACAGCTCATTCACTTCTTGTCGGCGCCATCTTGCATATTCTCTACACGGAAGAAGAGAAAACGCTGTCTCGCGTGGCCTCATTCCTCTCTGACCCATCCCGCTCTTTTGAAAAGACGCTAGGGGTTATGATGAACACCAATCACCTCGGCGATAGCAGTGTCGTCAAAACCCATCCCGTTGTTGCACAGGCAGCGCGTGAATTACTCAATAAATCTGACAATGAGCGCTCAGGTGTATTGTCAACGGCGATGAGTTTTCTGTCTCTTTACCGCGATCCTGTTGTGGCCGAGGTAACGTCAAAATGCGATTGGCGGATTGCTGACCTTGTCGACGCAGGCAAGCCCTTGTCTCTTTATCTGGTTGTTCCGCCAAGTGATATATCGCGTACTAAGCCCTTAATCCGTCTTGTGCTCAACCAGATCGGTCGTCGCCTAACTGAAACACTGGATGCCAGAAACGCGCAATCACGCCGCAAAGTCCTATTCATGCTGGATGAGTTTCCTGCCCTTGGACGGCTCGATTTCTTTGAGAGCGCTCTCGCTTTCATGGCGGGATATGGGCTGCGGGCGTTTCTGATTGCGCAATCGCTAAACCAAATCGAAAAAGCTTACGGTCCCAATAACGCCATTCTTGATAACTGCCATGTGCGGGTTGTGTTCGCCACCAACGATGAGCGCACGGCCAAGCGGATATCCGATGCCGTGGGAAGCACTACTGAAATGCGGGCTATGCGTAATTATGCGGGTCACAGGCTGGCCCCGTGGCTGGCCCATGTGATGGTATCGCGGCAGGAAACGGCCCGCCAGCTCATCACGCCGGGTGAGGTCATGCAAATGCCTACCCATGAACAGCTTATTCTGATTTCGGGCCTATCACCTATCAAGGCCCGTAAACTCCGCTATTATGTGGATCAGAATTTCACAGACCGCGTTTTGTCCCCATTTGATGTTTCCCCTTTGTCAAATGGAACATATCCGAACGCGCCAACCTCCCCATCAAAAGGCGATTGGGACGGACAGGTGCGGTCTGTGGATGACATGCTGATTGTAGCTCATGAAGCTGAGATAGCCACAACAGATACAGGCGGTAAAGATCATCAGGCGGAATTACCACCTGCGCCTAAATCTGAAACCAAAGATCAAGACCAGACAAATGAAAAGACGCAGGAACGGGACAGCCCGCAAATCACATCCATACAAATAGGGGCGCTCAGATCGACACGTGCTCTTCAAACTGCCCACGGCATTTCAATCGAAACCGAACCGGGTTTGGGGATGTAAGATGGCAACAACGAAACCCCGCATAAGACCCAGGATCTCCTCACACAACCATGAAAAGTTATTATTGGCTGCCCGTCGCGGTTGCCGGTCTCAATCGGAGATCGTTGACCGTGGATTGTCGTTGTATTTCCAAACCACGGAAGAGGATGAACGGGATGCTGTTTTCCTGCGCCGTCTGGACTTGATGACGCGGCACGATCACAGACATTCACTCGATCTGGCCTTGGTCCATGAAACCCTGGCGTTATTCATTCAGTATTTTTTCACAGTGATGCCCTCGATTGCGCCTGATGAGACTCAAATACGGGCTGCACAGGGCGCGGCTCATTTTCAGAATTTCCTGGATGAGCTTTCAGGACGTATCAAAGGCGGC
>Ga0222715_10005464_pt1 | contig 10824 bp, 14 predicted proteins | sample C33_9DmetaG_FD_165056 | JGI IMG/M metagenome (GOLD analysis project Ga0222715, IMG submission 165056) | Estuarine water microbial communities from San Francisco Bay, California, United States - C33_9D | ecosystem: Environmental > Aquatic > Marine > Unclassified | place: USA: California... | reverse complement strand
TTGTACAGCAGAATTAAGTTGAGGTTTGAGTGCTTCTACAGATGATGCCATATCCGTCACAGCAGTTGACATACTGGCAGAAAGATCAGCACCTACACTGCTAAACTGTGCCATCGCATTGTTTATGGCATCAGCAGAACTGCTCATTATTTCCATTTGACTTGGTGTGATAGTGTCGGCAACAGCATTGCCTCCTAGCAAAGGTGGAAATTGTGCTGTGGCTTGTTCCAGCAAAGGTTGTAAATCAGCAATAGCATCTTTCATCACAGACGCATTGGCCGACAGTTTTGGAATGTTTGCTTGTATTTGTAGTTCTGCTTCTTTGGCTTTGGCTATGGCGTCTCCGCCCACACTGGCTCCCAGTGTACCCATCACATCGCAGGCTTCTCCTCCTACTTTTGTAAGATCACCTGCAGATGCCTGCATACTTTCAAGTCCATCAAAGACACTGTCTGGGATACTAAAACTCATATCATTATTTATTGTAGATTTCTTTACTTAAAAAATCATATAGAGTTGGGAAATCTATGACTGCTTGGTCCCATTGTTTTTTTCTTCTGTCTAATTGATCAATATAAGTAGCAAATTCTTTGTATAATACATCTTTGGTGCTTTGAGTGTAATATAAAACATTTTCCAACTCCGTGGGTGAATAATGAAGTCCTGCCGCAATACAGTTAAAACCACCAGTGTGTGGAAAATGAAATACACTGTGTTTGTCTTTTATCATCTGCATCAACCCGTTAGAACCTTTGGCATGACTGATCCAATCTTTGTTAAAATTTTGTCTCCAATATTCAGTATCTTGTCTAGGTGACAGAGCATAATGAAGCGCCACAAACTCTGCAAAATTTCTAAAAATTGTATGACATTGAAAGTTAAAATTATCTTTGTCCCATTGTGACACAAATCCTCTGTTTAGACTTCTAACTAATCTCATCACAAACTCGTGGACAGAAAATAATCCGTTACTTTCTAAAGGTTCTATGAATCCAGCACTTAACCCTATTCCAACCACATTTTTATTCCATATTTTTTTGTGAATGCCTACCCGCATCTTTATATTTTTAAATTCTAAATCTTCTCTGCCAAGATGTTGCTTGAATTCTTTTAATGCTCCTTCATCATCGATAAATTTGTCTGAGTATACATATCCTGTCCCAATTCTACTCCATAACGGAATATTCCAAACCCAGCCGTTGCCCAATGCTGTACAGTTGGTGTAGGCTTTCAATTGTTTGGGTTTATCTGTGTAAGGAATTTTAGTTGCCCAGGCTGAATTGTTTGGCAACATATCTGCATATGATTCAAATTCTGCGCCTGTGCTTTTCAGTAATAAAGATTTGAACCCAGTGCAGTCCACATATAAATCGGCATTTTGATAGTTATTGTGTTTGCCTTTTAAATTGATCACATTATCGTTTTGATCAGTTTCAACGTCAATAATATCATCTTCGATATGTTTTACTCCTTTTGGTTTACAATACTTCTCTCTCAACCAAAGTCCAAATTTTGTAGCATCAAAATGAAATGCTGAATCTTTATAAAAATTAAAAGGAATTTTCTGCTCTCGATTGTATGAAATTTTGTTTTGATTGACCATAGCCATTTGAGGATACAAACAATCCGCATAGTCCGAATAAGGTGTTTCTTGCTTAACCCATTTTTTAAACCACCAATCATTGGCATCTGCTTTGTTATTTTCAACAAAAGCATCTCCGAAAGGATAGTGAAATGCTTCACCTGGATAAAAGTCTGTGAATTTGATGCTCAGTTTATAACTGCCGTCTGTGAATTGTAAAAATTCTTTATCATCTATTCCTAGATATTGAGTCCATAACCTTATTCCTCCAATGGTGCTTTCTCCAACACCCACAGTGGGTATGTTGGCAGATTCAATTACTGTGATAGACTTATGAGGGAATGATTTTATCAACGTAGCCGCAGTCATCCAACCGGCTGAACCGCCTCCTACTACAATAATATTTTTAATTTCTTTTGTCATTATCTTTATGGAGCGGGTGATCAGGATCGAACTGACGACCTATTCGTTGGCAACGAATCGCTCTACCACTGAGCTACACCCGCCTATAAAATTATTTACAAGTGGTGCCCTCACCAAGAATCGAACTTGGAACGCATCCTTACCATGGATGTGTTATGCCATTTAACTATGAGGGCTCTGGCGGGAGTGAAGGGACTCGAACCCTCGACCTTCCGCGTGACAGGCGGACGCTCTAACCAACTGAGCTACACCCCCTTGGTAGTCCCTAGGGGAATCGAACCCCTCTTTGCGGTATGAAAAACCGCTGTCCTAACCGATAGACGAAGGGACCTTGTTGGCTGGCCCACAAGGACTCGAACCTCAAACCTCGGTACCAAAAACCGGTGTGATACCATTTCACCATGGGCCAACATTGTTACAGTGTACACTGAACCAAATCAAAAGTCAATCAGATTGTGCGACACAATAAATAAAAGCATATGTTTTCCAGAACCAAACAAAGTTTAATCAGATGGTGGGCTATCGTGTGTTTACAACTGTTAACATTCGGTGTGGCAGGCTACTTTGGTGCCATTGAACAACTGTGGGACAAGGATGCTACTAAATTGAGTTTTGTGATACTTTCTATATGGACAGCAACCACACTGTGGATAGGAGTATGGCAGGCACGCTTTGTGAGAGTACACGTGGACTATCTGATCAAGATAGGTTGGTTCTTGAGTGAAACCTGCTTGGCAATTGGAATGATCGGCACCGTGGCAGGATTCTTATTGATGCTGGGTTCAGCATTTTCAGGCATTGATGTGGCAGACACAGCCACACTTCAATCGGCATTGACTTCAATGGCAACTGGCATGAGCACAGCACTCTACACCACATTGGTAGGCTTGGTGTGCGGTTTATACATCAAATCACAATTGGTTAACCTAGAACACTTGCTGGATCAAAAGAAGTCAGATGCGAGAAATTGATAGATACAAAAGTTCAATTGGATTTGTAGATTTGCTGTTCAACATATTGGTTGGATTTGTGTTTCTATTCCTGGTAGCATTCTTGCTGATCAATCCTGTGGCAAAAAAATCAGACATTATGAAGAAAGCAGAATTTGTGGTGCAGATGACTTGGCCCGATCAATCACTGCACGATATAGACTTGTGGGTGATGGATTCGCAAGGCAACAAGGTTGGATTCTCCAACAAAGAGAATGGTATACTTCATCTGGAGCGTGATGATTTAGGTGTGGCCAACGACACTTTCTATCTGGATGGTAAGGCAAAAGTGATTGCTCGCAATGAAGAAACAACATCCATCAGAGGCATCATGCCAGGCACGTACTATGTGAGTGTGCATCTATATTCAAAAAACACAGTGAAAGATTTTGAAAAAAATGGAACACCAGTCACTGTGACAGTGCTGAAGATCAATCCATACAGACAGATCTATTCACAAACCAAAGTGATCAAATCAGAAGGTGAACAGGTTCATTTCTATAAATTCACTGTGAATGAACGAGGATCCACTTCGGATATTGTGAGCACAGATGTGAGTGCTGTGGGAATGATACCTAAATTCAGTTATAGAGGGGCAGGACAGTAATGGAATACATCATATCAGTCAGTTTGGTAGCAATGGTGCTCATGATGATCTACTTCATGGTACGAGCACAAACCAACTTCTGGTTGATTGTGTTTGTGATTCCTTGGATGCTGTTCACCATGGGATTTGGTTGGATGATCTATGAAGCCAACAAAGGTTATGCTTCTCAAAAACCTGTGCCCACATCACAGTTCCTGTATGCCAAAGTGATTGGCAGTGAAGCATTCATTTTGATCATGTCGGACAACGGTCCTAGACTGCACGTTCAACCTGCCACAGATGAATTGATTGAACAGTTGGAAAAAGGCAATCGCCTGGTCAAGGGTGGTAAGACTGTGATGGTGGAAGGCGAAGACACTGCGGACACTCTAAGATTGCATGAGTTCGATCACAAAAAATTTATGCCAAAAGACGGCAAACAGCATTGACAAATCTGTCAAGATCCTTTATAGTAACAATTACGCGATGTGGTGGAACTGATACACATCTCTACTCCAAAAGGTAGAGTGCCGGGAGACTGGTGTTGTGAGTACCCAATCTCACCATCCGTACCATTAATCCTAGTTGGGGAGAGTACTAGGCTCTCCCCGCTCAAAGAAAGGCAACAATGAAAAAAATTAAAGTGTTAAGAACTTTTATACAGACAAAGAAAACATTGGCAGGCATCGTTTCAATTTTATTTGTGTTGGCAATACTGTTTGCTGTGCTGAATCAAATGAATCCTGCTTAATGGATCAGTGCTTCTACAAACTCACAATAACGAAACTGAAACCAGAGAAAGGCAGTTACTACTTTGAAAAGAAAGAAGATGAGTGGCATATAGGATACTTTCCTTACAAAGAAGTGTTAAAGGAAGTTGAAGCATGGTATGAAAGAGGAGCAGACGCTGTGGAGATGGAGATGATCACCCAAGAACAGTTTGATAAACTGATGGAACCTTATTATGGACAATAAAATACAAAAGAGATTAGATTATTTAAGATCAATCAAAAACCTACAAATTGATCCAAATTTACCAACAAGAGATATTGCTAAACTTTTGACAGGATGTGATGATGAGGTGGTTGATCTGATGTCGGCCTTTACCAATCATGAACCTCTTATTGTGCCTTATTATGAAGACAACGGAGAGCATAGAAAGTGTCATGTAAATGCTGAAAAAACTGCTAAAAAATTGAATGGTAAACCTGTAAAAGGTTGGTTGATGTTTCAATATTTAAGACTGTTAGATGAAACATCACATCAATATAAAATATCATTGTTAGAAGCAGGAGTTTCTGAACTGTGTCAACACGTTTTAGTTAAATTACCAGGCGGAACATATATCGATCCTACACCGGTCAGTGATGACTTGGTTCCTTTTGGGATATTGAGAGTATTTTGGCCTGATTCAAGAGTGATGACTGATCAGGCAAAATCTTATATTAAAAATAAAATCACAGGATTTATTGGCTTAGGTGAAAATATAATACACATACCTAAAGACAGTCAATGGTTTATCGACAAATATCAAAGTCCAGAGATAGAAAAAGTTATAGCAGGAACTCTTTCTAATCTTACAACTTCGAATATACCTGATGATAAATTGGATCTTGAAACTTTAAAAATAAAACAAGCATGGGATATTTTTTATAAAAATGAAGAAGAAAACAAATAAATTTTTAGACGACTTGGCAAACAATTCTCCCAATGCGGGTATGTTTGACAAGCCCACACTGAAAGAAATTAAAAAACAATTGAACGAAGAGTATCCAAAACTGTTGAAAGCAATTGATTCGAAAAAATTAACACAGGAACAAAAGAAAGCAATCACATTGGAGTTCACACAACTGTTGGAAGAACTCGCAGATGCTTACACGGACTCGTAGTTCAGTTGGATAGAACGCCAGTTTGCGGAACTGGAGGTCACAGGTTCGAATCCTGTCGAGTCCGCCAAAATTTAACGTAAGTATAGATATGACAAGTTACACACCTGAACATTTTGCTCCAAAAAGATTGTACACATTTGGTTGCTCGTTCACACATTTCTTTTGGCCCACTTGGGCAGACATATTGGGATCCACATATGATCATTATGAAAATTGGGCTTGTTCAGGATACGGCAACAGAGCCATTGTGGAAAGACTGAGTGAATGTGTTGCTCACAATGAAATCACAGAGGAAGACACCATCATTGTTCAATTCACAGACTTTCATAGACACGATGTTCACCAACAAGGTATAGAACCCAATGGTATATCTAATTGGCGTTTAGGCGGGAATATATGGACTAAAGATATCGAAATGCCTTGGATTAAAGATGGTTGGAGTGAATACAGTTACGTTTATCATAGTTGTAACTTCATTGCTTTAGGAATCACATTATTAAAATCACTCCCTTGTAGATTTTACATAACCAGTATGATTGATTTAAAACCTGATATTGAAAGACTACACCCAGCATACCTTTATTTGTTTGACAAAAACCAATGGCTTCAGAACTTTAGAAGTTTTAATAACCAAGAGAATTACAAAGGTATTCAACACACACAAACCATTTGGGAGCCAACTATAAAAAAATTTGTTTCAAAAACTAAATTGGATCTTCATCCAACTTCAAAACTGTATCTAAAATGGTTAGAAAAAAATTTAAATTTTAATCAATCCAATTCATTCATAGAAAAGATCAGACAGATGGATGATAAGATTATAGATACTACTCAAAAAGAATTTTATTCATATTTAGATTGGACTGATACCAAGTATAGGATCAAAGGTATATGAGAACCCTGTTACAAAAAAGTATCATTGATAAAGAGCCTAATCTATATCCCATATGGTTGATGCGTCAGGCAGGAAGATATATGCCTGAGTACATGGCAATCAAAAATGCCAGCAAAGGATTTTTAGACATGGCTCTAACTCCGGACAAAGCCGCAGACATCACCATGCAACCCATAAGAGCCTTTGACATGGATGCCGCAATAATATTTTCAGACATTCTCATAATACCTTATGCTCTTGGACAAGAATTAGATTACACACCAGGTCCTGTGCTTGGTCCGTTTAATCCTAAGATATTTGATACTGATATCTCATCATTCAATCAGAAATGCGAGCCAGTGTACGAAGCCATTAGACGCACAAGACAACAATTGGATTCTAGTAAGAGTTTGATCGGCTTTGTGGGAGCACCTTGGACACTGTACAGATACATGACTGGCAACAACAAACCAGACACCATGAATCCTTTTGTTTCGAGAGATCATATTCAAAGTCTAACAAAATTTTGTGTCGAACATTTAAGCAAACAAATTGAAGCAGGTTGCGACTGTGTTCAAATATTTGACTCTTGGGCAGGTGATCTTGAAGAAGATTTTATCATAGACTATTGTTTCGATCCCACAGCACAAATTGTATCAGAAATCAAAACCAAATACCCGGATGTGGGTGTGATAGCATTTCCTAGATTGATTGGACGCGAATTGAAAAACTTTACTGCCTGGTGCGATCCTTATGTGGATTGTGTGAGTTTGAGTGGTGATGTTCCTATTAAATATTTGTACAAGCATCTTGGATCTGTAACCCTTCAAGGAGGATTAGACCCTCAATCTATTATTAAATTTGATAAGGTTCAAATACTAAATGAAGTGGTACCTTTGTTGGATAAAATGAAAGACATGGCTTATGTGTTCAATTTAAACCATGGTATAGACAAACATACAGATACTAAAAGTGTTGAATTTTTGGTAGAAACCATAAAACGTTATAGGCAACACATTGGTTGATAATTACAAAAAATGAAACCTGTTGATTATATTTTTTATTGGGAGTTTCCTCCGGGAACAATTCCGGAGCCTTTGATTGATTACACCTTAGAGCAGGCTAAATCCAAACAAAGAATGGATGGTCAAATAGGTGACGGTTCAGTTAACAAAGAAATAAGAAGTGTAGAAAGAACACCTATCAGCGAATTTGATCCTATCAGTGTATATCTATTTGGTTGTGCTGTGAAAGCCAACGATGCTCAATTTAAATTTGAGTTGGGTGGTCCTTGTCAATTTGAAATGTTACATTACGATAAGAAAGGTGATCACTATGACTGTCACATTGATACTGTGATGTTTGATAACTGGTATTCTAGAAAACTAACAGTGATGGGCTATCTTAATGATGACTATGAAGGTGGTAAGTTTTATTTTGTGACACACTCTAATCAAAAACAATATGTTAATGTGAAAAAGGGATCAGTATTGGTGTTTCCTCCTTTCATAATGCATGGTGTTGAACCTGTTGATGAAGGAGCAAGGGAAAGTGTGGTAGGCTGGATCACTGGACCAAACTTTAAATAATATGAACACTTTTGCGACAGATTCTTACACAATAATCAGAGGATTGGTTGACCCTGAATGGTGTAGAATCTTATATGACTATGTTAGATATTCGGCTATGCGAAGTGAAATCAAACAGCACAACGATAAAGAACGTTATCACGAAGCATGGGACGGCACTTTTAATGATAAACAATGTCCTGGTAGTTATTCTAACTATGGTGATCCTATGATGGACAGTATGTTGATGACGCATGGACCTATATTTGAACAAGCCACTGGAATGAAGTTGGCTCCGTCTTATTCTTATTATAGAATGTACAAGCATGGAGCAGAATTACTCAGGCACAAAGACAGACCCACTTGCGAAATATCAGCGACAGTGTGTTTGGATTGGGACGATTCAAACTGTGAAAAAATTTGTACTCCTTGGCCCATCTATGTCAAAACTCCACAAGGCGAAGAAGTGGCTGTGGAATTGAGACAAGGAGATGCTATGGTGTATAAAGGATGTGAAGTTGAACATTGGAGAGAATCTTTTCACGGAGTTGCGGCGGCACAACTTTTTTATCATTACACAGATGTGAATGGAGAATTGTTTAATCCTTGGGATGGTAGAGCCCACGGCGGTATTCCCCACAGTTTTCAAAGACCAAAGGAGAGTTCAAATGATTAATGACGACAATGTTTTGCCTTTATGGGCTACTCCTCTATGTAAAACAAAGATATCAGAACCTTCCAGTGAGATTGTGGAACATCTTACCAATAAAATTGAATACAAATATAAAGAATACACCAATGCACACAACTCGGTCAGTCTATTTGTGTTGGACGATGAAATATGCCAACCTTTAAAAGACACATTGATGGCTTCAGTGACTGAATTTTTACAATATCTTAATGTTGATTTAGAAAAACACGAGTTTTATATTTCAACAAGTTGGATGAACAAATATAAGCATCAAGATTTTGCGGATATGCACTATCATTCAAACAGTTTAATCAGCGGTGTGCTTTATTTTGATAATTGTGTGGATACAGCAGATATTTCATTTCATAAAAGTCAAAATCATCATAATATATTTCAAGACACAATTAATATTGATCATATTTCTCCCAATGAATTTAAAAAATCAATACTGTTTCATCAAAGACAATTAAATGTTCAGCCAGAACAATGGGATTTATTGATGTTTCCTAGTTTTGTTAATCATAGTGTTCGTTCAAATCGTTCCACAGAAAAAACAAGACACAGTTTAGCATTCAATACTTTTGTCAAAGGTACACTTGGATCAAGTACCAGCACATTGATTTTAAAGTAGGGGGATTGGTGAAGCGGGATCACGCATCCATGGCATGGATGAATCAAGGGTTCGACTCCCTTATCCTCCACCAAAATAAATACGTACATGAGCAGTATATTTCATTTGGCAATCCAAGGAGGAGATCTTAAAAAGACTGTGCCTTTCTACGTGAACGTGCTTGGTTGTGAACTAGGTCCAGCAGAAGCAGGAAGATATCAAGACATAGACTTCTGGGGTAATGAATTGACTCTGCATGAATCCACTCCTAGAACTTCCAAAGATGATCACAAGGAAAGAGAAAGACACGATGTGGATATGGGCAATGTTTGTGTGCCTCATTTTGGTGTACATCTAGAACGTGAAGTGTTTGACAAATTAAAAGCACGACTTGAACAGCACATCGAATATTTTGATGCTCCTTACATTAGATACAAAGGCGAACCCACAGAACAAGAAACATTTTTTATTGAAGATCCAAACTTTAATGTTTTGGAAATTAAGACTTTATTGAAAGTATAATTATTTCGCCTTGCGTTTACTGTTCCAAAAGTCCAACAGTCCAGATCTTTTGGCCCAAGGTTCTTCTTGAGTTACATTTTTTTCTAGGAAAGATTTTCTTTCTTGAACCACAAATTGATCAAAATGTTCTCGACAAAATTCTTTATTATCAAAAACAGAATAATCAATTAGGTTTGAAGTAAACTTATCATATTGGGTAAGGTCAACTGAAGTATTATTTTTTATGGCTTCTACCAACAAGTCGCTGAGGACTTCGTGATTTTGTTTGATAAGATGATTGTATCTACAATCGTAGCCTTGCCATAATTTGTTTTCATCTGTTCCTTCTGTGTATTCTCTTCTTTCTATAGAAATTAAATCACCTTTGGATACATGAATATTTTCATAGTTGAGCCAGTTGACGTGTTCTTTGAAGTTGAATTGCTCTTGAATAAAAATAGGAAAAGCACACACTACCTGAGCAGGTTTTAATTTGTGTAATCTAATTTGAGCATCCAACCAACCTAATCTATGGGACTGCATTTGGATATCCAATGGTGGTCTTTGAACATGCATGATAAACTTTTTGACTGCATCCAATTGCTCTTGGTTAAGTTCATCATCTATGTTTAAAATTTGATAATTGGTCATTTGCGGTTTATCATCAAAAAACCAAAAACGTCCTGGATGTGTTATTACTACCATAATCTGATCTTGGGGTGTGAGTTCTGTGATATTTTGTGCCAATTTCCACCAACACCAATCTTGGCTGGACCCAATCAAACTGTGGTTGTCGCACTTTAGATTGAGTTTGTCAGCAGTCTGTCGATACCAAGCCTTGTAAGGATCTCCCTGCACAAGGTTATCAGCACTGAAACTGTCGCCTACTACAAATAGTCTGTTCATATGCTCTACTTAATCCAAACTCCAACCAATTGAACGACTTCGTGAATTGTGTATAGTTAAGTAATACAGCAGTCTAGAAACCAAATTTAAGCGTCATACATTGACAGTGGCTTCAAGATGTGCTACAATATATGAAACAAAGGACTTGTTAATTTACAGGGGTCTAAGACACAGTAACTGGCCCATTAAATGGTATTTTAATATG
>Ga0222715_10005458_pt1 | contig 10832 bp, 7 predicted proteins | sample C33_9DmetaG_FD_165056 | JGI IMG/M metagenome (GOLD analysis project Ga0222715, IMG submission 165056) | Estuarine water microbial communities from San Francisco Bay, California, United States - C33_9D | ecosystem: Environmental > Aquatic > Marine > Unclassified | place: USA: California... | reverse complement strand
GACCCGGGGTACCGACGATGACGTGCACACCGGCTTGAAGAATGCGGGTGTCTTCGCGGACGGAGGTACCACCGACGCACGCGTGGCACTTGACTTGAAGGTAGTCGCCCAAGGCGCGCATAACCTTTTCAATCTGTTGCGCCAACTCGCGGGTCGGCGCCAAAACGAGCGCTTGGCACTCGTGAACGGAGTAATCCAAGCTTTGCAAGATACCAGCGCAGAAAGTCGCCGTCTTACCCGTACCGGATTGCGCTTGCTGAATGACGTCGAAGCCCTTCGAAAACGGCACGATGCCCCGTTGCTGAATAGCAGACGGCTTTTCGAAACCGTACGCGTAGATCCCGCGCAACAAGTTCTCTTGCAAGTTCATCGTATCGAACGTTTCGTGCACCTCGGTCCACTCCGTGATGGCACCCTCTCCGTCGTCTCCGTCAACCTTGAGGAGTTCCTCCATGCCGCGATCGTAGTTCGCGTCGTCGAATCCGCCTTCTCCAGACATGATTTATGCGTTTCTTTCGTGTGCTGTCGATCGAGTACGTCGCGCAAGCCGTCAGTCTTCATTCACCCCGTCTTTAACCTTCCCCGAGCCCTCGTTCGACGCCCCTCGTCCAAGACGCGCGATCGCGCGGATTGACTCCGATGGAATCGAATCATCCCGCGGCGGCGCCATCGCCGCCATCGCATTCGCCCCGTCGACGCCGTCACCGATCGCGCCTCGCCGCCGTCGACGCCGCGCGACGATCGCAAAATCCATTTCCGAGCGTTCGCCGCGCGCACGCGCGCGAACGTCCGATCGCGCGCGCGCGATCGCGCGCATTCGCGCCGCGCCGCCGCATCGCGATGCGTCGCGCGGATTCGCGCGCATCTTCTCGCGTCTTCGCGCGTCGCGCGACGCGCGCGCGGTCGCGCGCGCGCGCGACGCGCGGCGCGCGATGCGCGTCGGCGCGCGATTCGCGTCGCGCGCGGTCTCGCGCGCGACGGCGCGCGCCATCGGTCGGCACACGCGCGCGCGCGACGATGCCGCCGACGACGCTCGCGACGCTCGCGCGCGGTCTCGCGCGCGCGGGCGCGACGACGCGCGCGACGCGCGGCGCGCACGCGCTCGCGCTGCGCGCGACGCGCGTCGAGTCGAGCGCGCGCGCGAACGACGCGCTCGTCGCGCGCGACGAGGACGTCGTGACGCTGACGCTGCAGGCGCGACCGGACGCGCGCGCGGACGTCGCGGGACTGCTCGCGACGCTGCGACCGCGGGATTGGACGCTGCTGGAACACGCGTCGACGTCGCGCGCGTCGTTCGCGAGCGCGCCGAGCGCGCTGGTGCGAAAGGCGAACGGGGCGCTGGTGGCGAGACTCGGGCCGACGACGACGCTCGTGGGACCGAGGTGCGCGTACGTGTTCGAACCGGCGACGAGCGTGGCGAAGAACATCGTGGATGGGTTGCGGACGTGGGTCAGCGAACGAGGCGCGGAGGAGGGCGCGGAGGCGCGGACGGTGAAGGATTTCCCGCTGGCGGCGCTCGAGTGCGCGCTCGAGGCGAGTTCGCGATATTTTGAAGAAAAAATATTTAGGTTGCGACGATTGGCGAGGCACTGCGTGGACGAGATCTCGAGCGATTTACGAGGCGATGGGAAGGGTGGGATCGTGTCGGGAGGGAGCTTGCATTACAGCGCGGCGCAGTGGCAAAAGTTGCCGCCGATACGTCGGGCGATTAAGGAGTTTGAGCAAGACGCTCGAGAAGTCTCGGACGCGTTGAACGCGGCGATGGCGACGACGAACTTGTTACCGCCACCCATAGATGATGTTATGTTGGACGAGAAGGCGACGGAGGAGCGAAACGACGCGGTGACGGACGTGCTGGCGAGCCACGCCAGACGCTTGGCAGCCGTCGGAGGCTTAGTGCGAGAGCTCAGCGCGGATCTAGACAGCGCGCGTGAACTCTGGGAGCTTCAGCTCGACGGTGATAGGAACCGTACCGTACAGATGAACTTTAGGGCGAGCGTATTTGCCCTCTCCGCCGCCGTAGCCGCGGTGCCGGCGAGTCTCGGAGGCATGAATATGCCGCACGGCTTGGAAACCGCGCCGATTGGAGTATTCTGGAGCGTCGCTGGCGGTATCCTCATCGGTTCCACTGCGGTTTGGTACGCGTTCATGCGCAGATTCCGCAAGGCCGGCGAGCTCACGAGCGCGAGAGCGGGCGAGCTAGCGTCGATGCAGTATATTCTTGGGAATCTCGATTCGCTCGACGACGCCTTTTCCGGCGTCGACGGATCCTCGTTGACTCGCGAGGCGCTTCGCGACGTCATGCGCACCGAAGCCGGGAACGTCGGGGCGCCGAGCGAGAAGGAAGTATTTGATTTACTTTTCAAGGTTTTCGATACAGATCGAAGCCGTGCGATCGACGACGCGGAGTGGCGCCGCTCTGAATAGCTCGACGGCGAGACGACGATGTCAACCACCAATGTAAAGAATAAGCGAGCACACTTCGGCGCGCGATGCCTCCTCGATCGAAGCGCCCCCGCGAGAACGACGACCGCGTAGAAGCGAGCGCGCGGAGCGACCTGACGGTGAGCGCAGTGGGAAACGAGGCCGAGGACGACGCTGTGGACGCACGTGCGAGGGAAGACGAACCGGCGACGGCGGATTCGCGGCGAGCCTTCCCTCGATCGAAGCGCCCCCGCGAGAACGACGATCACGTCGAAGCGAGCGCGCGGCGCGACCGAATGGTGAGCACAGTGGGGAACGAGGCCGAGGACGACGCTGTGGACGCACGTGCGAGGGAAGACGAACCGGATTCGCGGCTCGCCGAACTCGAGACGGCACTCGCCCAGTTTACATCGCGATTTGAGAGCGATGATGCGTGTCGTGACTATGCCGTGGAGGTGGTGCAAGCGATCGATAATGCGATGTCGAACGTCCACTCGGCGCGCCAAACGTTGCGAGAATTGCACACGCGGGCGGAAGAGATCTTCGACGCGATGGAGGCTGATATAGAGCGCACCGCGTGGAAAATTGTTTTGGACAGTCTTGAATGTGCCGATCGCGTTGAGGCGATGAGTGTTCGCGTAGAGGAGGCGAAAGCATATATAGCGCAGCTGCACGACGTGCACGCCACGACTTGATCCGTCGCGATCGATAACCTGATCGACGTTTACGAGTTATCAATTTTAGTTTGCTACAAGGAGCATGCGCTCGCTACAAGGAGCCATCGAGACTAAAGACGGCGACAAATGATAGATGATAATGACGTGTCGGTTCGGTTCGTTGATGCTAGTGGCTTGTTTTCGTTTCCCATAACGTTCCTTTATTCTTTAATGGCCATTCTCTTCGTTATCTCGTAAACGTTCACCATCACCGTGCCCCATATGGATACACTCACCATGCGAGGCCGGACGCCTCGAAAGAACCCGAGCGCGCCGTGTTCGCGATAAATAGTGCTAATCGTGCTCGTCAAATTGTTCTTTTCCCCTCCTGGCTGCCCGCTAAGAACTTGGAGGCGCGTCTTTACGACGTCCAGAGGCGTGGTGAGAAACCCGCTCGACATCCCCGCGCACACCCCGCTTGCGGCTTGCACCGCCATCACTTTCGCGTCGCTCGTCGTCGTCTCATCACGCCAGTCCTCTGGAGCGACTTGCCACAGCGCGCGCTTATACGTTCCGTAAAATCCCCACCACAGCGCGCTCCCCGGCACGAGCGTCGCCACGCTCACGCCGAATCCCCGATACAACCCTCGCACGCCTTCCTTCGCCACGATCGTCCGCACGGCGTCGAACCCATTCCTATATCCCACGAACACCGCGCCCTCGGCGCCCACCGCGCCGCCGCTCCGCATCCCCTGCACCATTTGCCGCGTCGAAATAACGTCCACCGGCACCGCCAACGCCTGCGACACCAAACTCGCCGTCGCCCCCCCCGCGGCGTCCGCCGCTCCCCTGTACATCACCGGCACATCCCACGCGTCAAACACCGCGTTCGTGCGCGCCTTGACCGCCTCCAGCGTGCTCAGGTATACCACCCGTATGGGTATCGCCCCGACGACGATGGTGCCGAATCCTCTATAAAACCCACGAATCCCCCGCTCTCGCATCACCTCTCGCGCGATGTCCGTCATTCGCGCCTGCGTCGCGTGCGCAGAAACCATCTGCCGCGTCTTGATCACGCTCAGCGGGTACAGCGCCATGGTGACACCGCTGAAGACGCCGACGCCGGTGATGAAAAACTTCCGCTTATCCAACCGCTCCCAGTCCACCTCGCGCGGCATCGCGCTCGCGACGCGCGCGCTCGCCATCGCGCGCGCTTTCCGACGCCTCGCGCGGTGCCGCGGGGCGCGCGATCCGCGTCGCGCGCGCGCGCGAGTGCGGCGATTCGCGCGCGCGTCGAGCGCTCAACGCATCGTTACGCATCGTTACAACGTTTTCACCCCGTCACGCGTCGCGCGCGCGCGCGACGCGCACGCCGAGCGACCCGAGGTGTCCCTCGATCGCCACCTCGCGCTTGTCGACGCTCACGACGCACGCGCGGACGTCCGCGAAGGTTTCTAGTAACTTTTGACTCACGTCCTCGGCGACGGCTTCGATCGTCACGCGCGTCGGTCCGCGCTGCACGACGTCGCGCACGAGCGCCCACGCGCGGGCGTAATCTACGGTGTCTTCTAAGGCGTCCGACGCGCCGGCGCGGCGCAGGCACAGCGCGAGCTCGACGTTGACGGTGAACTTTTGACCGAGCTCGCGCTCGGGCGCGAGCGCGCCGTGTTTGGCGAAGAATTCCATGTCGCGGAGCACGATGGCGTCGGCGACGCGCGAGGTGGAGGCGTAGGCGTGCGCGGACGCGCGCGCGAGCGGCGGCGCGCGACGGAGGACGGCGCGAGGGAACATCGGGAAGTGAGGCGGGCGCGCCTGACGCTTTTGGTTTTAGTTGTAGCGTCCGTAACACGCGTCTACACGCGCGCGTCGACGCGCGGCGACGCGAGCGTTGAATCGCGTCGCGCGCTCGAGCGTTTACTTTTTCGGCGTCATCTTGTCGCTCACCGCGCCCACGACGCCGCCGATGATGGAGTTGTTGAAATCGAACTGCAACGCCATCGCGTTCGGCGTCACCTTGTACTTTTTCACCATCGCCCGAAACTCATCCGTGCGCGTCGCCAGCGTCAAGTCCTCGTCCGCCCACATCGCGTCCAAATCCCGCATCCCTCTCGCCGCGCCGTACGCGCGCGGGTTCGCGTACCCCGCTCTGAAACATCCGTCCAGCGCCTCGAGCGCGCCGCTCCGGTCGTCCAACGCGCACCGCGCGCTCGCGATGTTATACAGCGCCGCCTGTCGCTCCCCGTTCGACAGCTCCGCCGGTTTCGCGCGATCGCGTTTCGTGCCGCTTCCCGGCAGCGTCAGCGCGCGCTCGAACTCCTCGAGCGCGCGCGCGACGTCACCCGCGGCGTACAGTTCGCGTCCGTTTTCGATGGCGTACGACGCGTCGCTCAGTTCGACCCAGCTCTCGCCGACGAGCTTCCCGGCGCGCGCGCGCGTCGCTCGCGCGTTCGCGCGCGCGTTCGCGGTGCGCGACCATCGCGCGCGCGGCGCCGCGCGCGACGGTCGCGTCGTCGGCGTCGTCAGCATCGAGGCGCGATGTGACGCGTCGCGCGCGCCGCACATCGCGACGCGACCGCGCGCGCGCGTCGCGCGTCGGCGCGCGCGCGCCGCGCGGTCGCGAGCGCGCGCGCGCGCGGCGCGAGGACGGCGGACGAACGTCGCGCGCGGATTCGGTTCGGATTCGGATTCGGTTGGTTTCGATTCGCGATGTCGCCGACGCCGACGCCGCTCGTCGCGCTCGTCGCGCTCGCCGCCGCGTGCCTCGTCGCGTGCGCCGCGCTCGCGGGCGCGATGGCGCTCGGCGTCGTCATCGGCGCGCGCTCGAGGCGACGCGACGCGATGGAGCTCGCGAGCGTCTTGCGACAGCTGAGCGACGAGACGGCGCGCGGGAGCGTCGTCGCGAACGGACGCGCGCTGCGACGGTTGATCGGACACCTGCCGAAGTGGATAAAGTACGCGGACGTCGACAGGGTGCCGTGGTTGAACAAGGCGGCGCGACAGATGTGGCCGTCGCTGGATAAGGCGATCGCGGTGTCCGTCGTGGAGGCGCTGGAACCGACGTTGAACGATTTGGCGAAATCGACGGGCATGTCGATGAATTTTAAAAAGTTTACGTGCGGCGTGGAGCCGCCGATATTGGCGAGCGTCAAGGTGAGCACGGAGAGTGAGGGTGAAGTGATTCTCGATGTCGAGTTCAAGTGGGCGGCGAAGGATGCGAGCATAGTGTTGGACGTGTCGACGCTGGGCATCAAGTTGCCGATAGAGATGAACAACGTGGAGGCGTACGGGACGTTTCGGTTGGTTTTCGGTCCTCTCGTGCCTTGGTGGCCGTCGTTTAGCGCGTTGAAACTGGCATTCGTGGATAAGCCGGCGATCGACTTTTCGCTCAAGCTCGTAGGTGGCGATATCACCGCCGTTCCGTTGGTCGCTTCGATGTTGCGCGATTTGATCAAGAACCAGCTCGTAGATTTGATGGTGTGGCCCGCGCGTCTGTGGTGCCCGGTGTCGGATTGGCAGCCCGATGAAGTTGCGCACAACAGTGGCTTGCTCCGCGTCACCGTCCATAGCGCGAGCCAGTTGCCGGGGAGGTTGGGGATGCTGCCGAAAGCTGCAGTCGAGGTCAGCTTGACCCAACGCGCGGACGTAAAGCGATCTACGACCATTAAGCGAGGCTCAGACCCGATTTGGGAGGAGACGTTCGAGTTTACAGTTACAGATATTCACAGTGCGAAACTTCGTCTCAACGTCATCGATACTCGCGTAACGGTGGGCTCCACCATTCGAGCGCCGAGCGCGCTGTTGAATCGGAGTAACGCTCGAGGCATGAGTTCTAAGTACGACGGCGAGCAGCTGCGAGCGAATAAACCGAGCATCGGTTCGGCCATGTGTGATGTTTCATTGTGCCACGACACGCCATTACAGGCCATTACATTGCAAGTACCGTTGGTAAGGGCTAAGGATATGACGGCGCTCAGTCTCGCAGTCGCACCTTTGTTGTACGGCGCTGGCTTGGCGAAACGCGCGCTCTTTATTCCGGCCGGTGGTGGGTCGTCGCCCAGAGCATCCGGACCGCACGGGTTCAACGCTCCCGACGGCCCGACAATCAGCGTCTCAGTTTCGTATCATCCATTCAAGAAGAAGGAGCAACCTCACGGGGAAGCCGCGGCGCATCCAACGACGACCGTGCCCGCGACTACAATGGCTTCTGCGGAAACTGACAACAAAATGATGATGGAACAGTTTTCTGGCGTACTGTACGTACGACTGTTGCGTGGCGAGAATTTAGCCGGCGTTGGCGAGGCGCCTGACCCCTTCGTGAAGATGCGCATGAATCGACAAAAGCGGAAAAGCAGCACCAAGTTTAACACGCGTCAACCGGTCTGGGAAGAAGAGTTTGAGTTCATCATCGGCGAGCAAGAGCTCGAAAACTCGAATAATATCCTACTCGAAGTATGGGATCGCGACGCATTCGGTGTGAAGACGTCGCTCGGCCATCTTGAACTTGACACGCGAGCCGTCCTGTCTCGTTGCACGCTCATCGGCACGCCGGTGGAGGAGGTCTTCGAGCTCACAAACACGCCATCTGGCTCGTTGACGTTTGAGTTCGAGTTTCTTTCCGTGTTGCTACACCCTGAAGTCAAGGAAGATGTCGCGGAGCGGGTTGCCGAGGAACAAGCGCGCGAGAAGAAGATTGAAAGGAAGCCAAGCATGTTGAGCAGAATGACTAGCAGAATGTTTTCGAGAAAGAAGAAGGCATCGATCGAAAAGAAATCTTCTCGTGAGGACGTCACCACTTACGGGAGTCCGATAGTCAAGCAAGTCCGTTCGACACCAGTGCCAAGACACGTCGAAACAGCTGATTCGCCTCTCGTCGTCTCTCCTCGGTCTCCAACGAAGAAGCTTGCGCGATCGCGTTCAAAGTTGGGCGAGACGCCAACGGACGTTCTGCAGGAACAACCACAGGCGGCACCACAGTTGACGATGGTGACGGGTAAAAGACCTGGAGTGATCAATAACGTCGGAAAGAAGGTTCGTTCAGTGGCGAGATCCACTGGTCGCGCGCTCTCCGTGAAAAAGGCTGACGAAGGGGGGAACATAAGCGTGAAGAAAGAAGCTAGCATTTTGTCGCCGCGGCGTCAACCGACCAGGGCCTCGGAAATCGTGCCCGGTTTGGAATGGCGACAGAGGGGTATCGCAGAGTTACAGGTTGAAAAGACGACCACAGTTGCTGCATTCGAAACACCGCAGCGATCCATGCATAAGCGATCGGTGAGCGTGCCAGATTTCGCCACGCCAACGTTGGATGAAGAATTGGCCCCGGCGGTGGCGTGGCCAGAAAGAAGCGAAATGTAATGATTAATGTACTTGTACGCGCATTCATTGATGACATAATGATCTACGAACTAACAGCGAGCTTGGCTAAATGGTCGACGAATACGTTCATGCTTATGTCATCGGTGAAGATGATCTCTCCACCACTTTGACCGTACCCGAGGTCGGTGTTGTGCGTTGCCGAAGGGTTCAACTTGGCGAGCAAGAATCTCGCTTGCGAGCCCCCTTGATTGCACTCCACGAGACGCGGCGTCGGACATCTCTCTGCCGCCAGAGCTTTTGCGTCGCGCACGGGCGCCGCGAGCAGGGCGCGGAACGCCTCGTGTTCTGGTTGATCCTGGTATCCGGCTTTGTGCCACGCCGCGATCGTGCTTCCTCTATGTGCGACTATCAAGAAGTATGAGTCTAAAAGCAAGATCGTATCGGGCGTGATCGCGCTGACGTCCAAAAGCACCGGTTGCGGCGGGCCGTTGAAGGAATAACTCAAAAGCGTCGGTTGAATCATCACCAACGAGTTTGTCACCGTCTCGCGAGAGAGCATGATGCGATAAAACGCAGTTTCATCCGGTGAGTTATTCGCAGTCTGTAAGAACTGTGAGCGGCGCAAGTGGAAAATAAACTGTGGATAGATGGACATGCTCGGTGGCATGCGGAAGCTATCCGGCGCGTCTCGCTGATATTCCCCAAACTTTGCGCCAACGCGAATGAGTGTGCGATCAAGCCACCTCAACAAGTCGAAGGACTCTTCATTCTCAGTTCTAAACGTTGCGATTCTCGCCATGAGTACAGCGCACGCCTCTTGGTCGAAACCGCCCACGATTTCGGGCGCCAAACTACTTTCGACCCAGCGTCTCGCCACGGTGGTGACTCGCAGGCGAATCTGCCCGTCGCTCGTCTTGTATCTCGTGCAAAACTGCAGAAAGAATGGTTGCCCGTTGGGGATCGGATTGCTGTGCTGGTTGACGACTTCGTAGTAGACCGCTATGGTTGAAGTGGGCGTGAACGAGCACATGCGCCACGATGTGGTTTGTCCCAACCCGATTTCGTTTTCACTAATTCGCTGCGACTTGACCGCCAAAGCGCTAATTGGCCCGATGGCGCCGCACACCATGATTTGCGGCGTGCAGAACACGCTAAAAGTTCCGTTGAACTTCATCTCCAAGGCACCAGTTTTCGGATCTCTTGCAAACATCTTCGCTAATGATTGCCTGAAAGTTTCTGCGCGGAACTGCTCGGCGAGAATCATGTTCCCGCCCGTTTGATCCACCGCTATTTTCATCTCCGCCAGTCCGACTTGATCCAGAGAGCACGCGAAGACGTCCAATGTGTGAGAATTCGTTGCTAGTCGAATTCCGATCGCGTTATAAACTTTACACGCCTCCTTGTAATGCTTAGCCGCGTTCTTTTCCAAGTCTTGGTGCGAGCGCAAATTCTCGCTCATATCCGTCCCCACGACGGCGCCAGGCCCTACGGTGCACGGCCCGGAGGTGAACGTGAGCACACGACCCCCTTGTGACGCGTGCGATTCGGCTAAAAGTCCAGCGGCAATGCTGATAGCCGCGCCCATCGCCCGCAGCGCGCGCTTCCCGCGCTCCGTCTTCTCCTCGTCCAGCGTCACCTCGTCGAGGACGCTCTGCAGAGTGAACTCGCACTCGCTGATGGGCGCGACGAATCGTCTCACCGGTTTGGCATCCACGCCATTCGGCATCATCGCCGCGGCGCCATTCATTCCGTTCATTCCGTTCATCCCCGCGCGCTGACGATTGAAATCCAGCCCTAACATCTTGCGCAAATCTTCCTGCTCGCAATCCTTCGTCCCGCGAAACACGTACGATCGCCGCATCGCCCCGTTCGTCTCCGCCAACTCGTGCACGCGAACCGTCGACCCGAACGTCACCAACGCCACGAACGCATCCTCCGGCAACAAACTCACCAACTGCATCACGCTATCCTTCGCGTCCTGCAACTCCTCCGCGCTCCCGCACGCGCAATCCACGCACAGCACGAAGCACGGCGCCGTCGGCGTCTTATTCGTCATCGTGTACTCCACGCTCGTGTACGTCGGAAACAACTCCGCCGGCAGATTATTTTCGCTGATCTGTTCGTAATTCCTCGGCAATTTATTCAGCCCATCGCACAGCGAGCATCGCCACGTCTTGCCGTAGTAATCCACCGAGCAGTACGGATTCAACGCCGCCTGGCACCCCTCGCACACGACCGGTTCGTACGGCAGCGTCGGCGCGGCGTCCCCGAGATCGCGTCCGGGCGTCACGAGCGCGCCGATCGGCAGCACCACGCGCGTGGCTTCGATCCGCGAGCACGGCCACGCGTTCCACGACAACCGCACGCCCTCGCGTCGTTCCAATTCGTTGAAATCCATCTCGCCCGCGCGCGCGTCGCTCGCGCGTCGCGCGCGCCTTC
>Ga0222715_10005450_pt1 | contig 10842 bp, 19 predicted proteins | sample C33_9DmetaG_FD_165056 | JGI IMG/M metagenome (GOLD analysis project Ga0222715, IMG submission 165056) | Estuarine water microbial communities from San Francisco Bay, California, United States - C33_9D | ecosystem: Environmental > Aquatic > Marine > Unclassified | place: USA: California... | reverse complement strand
GTTCCTTAGCAATATTTAGTATCTTCTCCTGTTTGTTAGCAGATACCTTTGAATTTTGAAGCCAATTGAGGAAACTGTTTAAATTTAAATCCTCTAACTTCTTGGCACGGCTCATTTGATTGATGTAGGTATAGAATATGTCTGCTAGATCGCTTAGGCCTTTCTGTGGAGTAAAGAATTTTTTAATATCACCTTGTGCTTTGTTTGCTACCTTTTCAATGTTGCCTAGATTATCTGCATTCACAGCAGGAGACTTTGAAACATACTGCTGTCCAAGAACAACTAGATCGCCTGTTCCATTAAACTGTTTTACATTATCTATAGGTGTTCCGCTCTTGTCGCCAAAGTATTCATAGGTATTGTGTGCTGCAACAGCAACCTTGCTTTTACCTATGCGTCTTCCTATGTCGCTACCTGCTCTTACATTATAGGTAGTTTGATTAGGAGTAAAACTTATGGAGCCATCACTGCCAGCATACGGCTTGCCTGGGTGATATAATAGGTCACCATACACATACCCTCTATAGTCTGCTGGTGTTGCCTTTTCAAAGATGGGCCAAAGTGCTGCCATATCACTTGCAAACTTTTCTCGCCAGTCTTCACCTTTGCCTCTACTATTAATAAACTTTTCTAGTTCTTCAGGACTGCCGCTCTTGCCTTCTTCTCTGCCCCAATTGTTCTTGCCCACCATGCGGAACGTTCCATCTTCATCACGCCCCCAATACACCGTAGGATTGCCGTCCCATTTGATTGCAACGTCAGAAGCATCCTGCTCCATGTCTTTTAATATCTGCACGGCACGCTTGGCACCATCATCTGGATTCGTGAAGACTAGGTCTTCCAGATGATTAAACTCTCTGCCCACCTGCTTTGCTTCTGTTACACTATCCTTGTATTTTTGTTTGCGAGGAATAACTTTTGTTTTATCACCATGAGAGCCAGCAGCACCACTCTTGCGAAGTGCTTCCATATCACGCCAGTTAGGATCGCGAGACTTAATTGGTTTGTCCTTCTTGGCTTCTGTTATAATTTCGTATGCTCTCATTTCTTTAATAGTTTCTTTTGTCTGTTTGTCTTATCCACATACTTTGCATGTGGAACTTTTAAATTCTTCTTACCATACACATCACCTATTGTGTGCATCTTGCCAGGCTTTTCAAAAGCACTGTATCTTATGTCCAACACTTCACTAATCCGCATTGACGATATCTATCATTTGTCTCATCCAACCTATTGTTCCTGGTTGGAAACTTTCTACCTGTCCTGCCTTGGGCAGTTCAAGTCCATCCTTCTCGAATGTTTCTCTTGCATCCGCTACCAGTTCCTCGTAGTTGGGCAACTTCTTGATGTAGCCTATGATGCCTTCCACACTGTCAATGGTGGATGGTGTTGCCGTTTGACCCAACAGAGTTTTTGCAATCTGGTTGGGATCCTTTGTGATTAATTCATTTGTTTCTCTGTCTATTAAACCATTGTTTGCTGACCACTTCATGTCCTTGGTTTTTGCTATGCTGGCAAGCAGGATGTGTCTATGAACACCTTTGAAGGAACTGCCTTCTCCGCTTCCCTGTAGGCTAAACTTCATCCATTCAGGATCACCAAACATTAGATCAGTTTGCACGAAACCATTTGCAGGGTCACCCTTGATTGGAGTTTTAAAGTGAACGGAAATGCCTGACTTCCTTATCCACTGTTTAACTTCTTCACCTTCGTGATTCTTATTAACATAGTCTGCTAGTTTGCTTTCCAGTTCTCCCTTGGTTATCTTGGTGCTATCAACGGCAACATCTAGGTCTCCGCTGTCTGCTTTCTTGCCCGTGGTTCCGAGCATGTTATCGGTAAGTTCAAGATCTACTATTCCTTCCAACCATTGTAACGTTGGAATGACATCGGCTTGCTGAATTCTCTGTGTGGCATTGTTGCCTTCAGCATCCTTAAATATGTTACCACCTTCTTTAAGTAATGTTCGTGTCATCGCTCTTCTTATCTTTCTTAGATTCTGTAATCTTGCGGATGCCTCTGTTAAATTTGGCTGGATCCGATCCCTTGATGCTGTTTATGAAACGCCTTTCTAGATCAAGAGCAGTTTCCTGATCATAATGCTTATGAATTAGTTCCATAAGATTTATGGCAGAATTTATGATATTAGTTGCTCTGCTCTCTATAAGAGACTCTTTGTCCTTGCGATCAGCAATTTCATTAAGTTCTTGTAGGATTGATCTTGTTTTTAGTTTCATCGGCTTTCCTAATTTAATGTATTTAACCTTTTTTGTTACAAATTATATACGGTATGATTTCTATTGTCAATCTTTAATTGGCACACTCATGCAAAAATAGCACTACAGCCATGCACAAAAATAGGTTGATTTTTTTGTTGCGATGCATTATATTAGTATAAATAAAGGTGAATAGAGCAGTAATCCTGCACTATTTCTCACACAGACACTTGGATAGACAAGCGCATAATCCATGCGTTACAAGCGATTGACGATACCCAAAGGGTATTGCACCGCCGGGGAAGTTCCGGGGTATTGCTTTCCTCAAGCATCCATACATCAAAGGAGAAAACATGACACACTTAATAAGTGGTCTGATGTCTTGGATGAAAAGCGGCAACAGCCGTAATGATCTATTGACTTGGGCCAAAACTGAATATGGCAAGGACTGGAGATTCGCATATGAATTTATGCTGAAGAACAACGGTCGTGGGCCAAACCTATCCGAACTACACGGACCAAGATACTTCCGCAAGGAGGTGGCTTAAATGCGAACCTTACTTAAATTCTTTAAACAATTGTTTTGGAACGAGAGAGACTGGCAGGAACATTACCTTGCTGGTGCTACTGACCACGCTGATCTTGAACGCAGGATTAGGCAACTGGATAGGGGCGAGGTCAAGGTCGGACCTTTTGGAACCTATCAATCATACAAATACTTTTAACACATACACACATAAGGAGATATAAAATGTTAATTTGGGAAAAAATGAAAAACACTTGTGCGTCAATTGGCTATGCGAGAGCGGCGGCACAATTATCAGCACAGGGCAGACACGAGTTTGCAAGACAATTAATGCTTGACGGCCTTAAAGAAGTTGCAGAAAAGAAACGTGCCATCCAAAGACTTGAAAGAGTAAGGAAAGCCAAGGCTTCATACGAACCAGGCGATCACTACATGAAAGGTCACAAGGTTGCTTTCTGGAGAGGACACGCAAATGGTTAAGACTTTTTGGAATGCAATTGTGCCTATGACTATGATGTTAGGCATATTATCAGGCTTTATGATTTTAAACGGAATGTTTTGGGGAGGAATGTTATAATGAATAATATTTGTAACTGGTGGCCTGTGACTGACGAAGAAGCAGACTATCTTTCTAATCCAAAACCAAAGAAATAAGTTTATAAAGTATGCGGAGGAGACGCCCGCCAAGATGACTCCTCCACAACTTTATTCAAGTTTGGTTATTACTTTTTAGTAATGATGTGATACAAAACCCAAACTGCTATCAAGCCAACTAATCCTTGTGCTGAAAAACTAGCCACAATAGATTGAATGTTAGCAATGATGTTGATGTTTGGCCAGAACGGAATGTTCTGTCCCTTGAATAAGACTTCAAGCACAACGCCCAACGCGAGTAAACTTACGCCCACTTCTGTTAGGGCAACTGCCCAAGCCTTTACCTTGTTTAGAATGTCCATATAGAACCTCCTTATAAAAACTGATCCAACTTTGTAGATCAGTGTGTTATTTAGGTTGTACATTCTAACATTAAAAATAGCATAAATGGTTTGCGATATCAAAAAGACGGTTTGGACATAAAAAAAATACAGAATCCTATTGACAAACATAAATAATAGTGTTACATTACTAGAGTTACAGTAAGGTAACGAGACACATTAAAACACACACAGAGGAGAAAAAAATATGTCTACATTCGATCAAGTCGAAAAAAATATTCAGCAAGGCGCTGAATACGTTCAAGGTAAAGTAAAAGAAGCAATGCCAAAAGTATCGTTCAACAAGAACGGTTACGAAATCAGAACTCAGGTTTTGGATTTGGCAAAGCAGTGGAACGAGTTTGAATACTCACAGAAGTTCGTTGGTTGGGAAATTTCACAGAAGCGTGACAAGGACTCAGGCCAAATCGTTACAACAGTAGGAATGCCAGATGTTCCAGGTGTTGATAACGTGCTTGAAACTGCTGAAAAGTTCTACAACTTTATCAACAACTCAAGCAAGTAAATTAGAAAGTATATTATAATTTCCCTATTCGGGATGACGAGTATAGAACACCGCATAGCGAATAATAATAATGGACTATAAGGGAAGGAAGGGTGTCAGTTTTGGCACCCTTTCTTTTTCTCTTGACAATCACAATCTTTGATTGTATAATACAGGCATGAAGAATAAGAGAAATAAATTAGAAAGAAAATTGGACGAGTATAATCATACTATGGAATTGGTTAGAACCATTGTTCCCCTAATAGTGTTAGGACTGCAAATCTATATTATCTTTAAATTGATATAGTGAAAAGGAAAAAGGAATTGAAAGACAAGATTATCCTAGTGGATGCAGATGGCGTCCTGTTAGATTGGGAGTGGGCATTCAACGTATGGATGGGCGAGCAGGGATTCCAAAGAGTAAAGGGCTATCAGTTCGTGTATGAAATGGGAGAACGCTACGGCATCTCCAAGGAACAGGTCAAGAAACTGATCAAGATATTCAACAACTCAGCACACATTGGATTCCTACCGGCGCTGCGTGATGCAATGTTCTATGTAAAAAGACTACACGAAGAACACGGATACGTGTTCCACTGCATAACAAGCCTAAGTGAGGATGACAATGCGGGCAAACTGCGCAAGATGAATCTGCGCAAACTGTTTGGCAAGACAGCATTTGAAAAGTTTATCATCTTGGGAACGGGTGATGACAAGGATGAAGCACTGGCTGAATACAAGGACACTGAGTGTTGGTGGATTGAAGACAAGCCAGATAACGCACTAGCAGGACTACGTGCTGGACTTAACCCCATACTGATGGAACACGGACATAACATGAGTTTCAAGCACGATGAAATTAGTAAGGTTAAGAACTGGAAAGAGATTTACGATCTTGTAACTTCTTCCACAAGTATCTAGCAACCACCCAAACTTCACACTGTGTTAAATATAGATATGAAGACTAATAAAAGAAATGATAGATTACAGGTTCCAATGACCATCGAATGGAATGGCAAGAATAGAAGAAAAGATTTTCTAGGACACATCATTGAAACAAACAATTTTAAAACATTGGTAGAAGTTGGTACTAGATACGGCGGAACTATCTTTTATCTTTTAGACAGATTTCCACAACTAAAGGTATATGCTATAGACTCCGACATATCACAGTTTTACAACTCCACTGTTGCTGAAAAGTACGGAGATAGATTAATAGCAATAGAAGGATTAAGCCAAAATGTTGCAAAACAAATACCGGATAACAGCATAGACTTAATTTTTATTGATGCTAATCATAACTACCCTTACGTGAAGAATGACATCAAGGATTACAGAAAGAAATTAAACGATAAGGGTATAATGGCCGGTCACGATATTGATTATCCAGGAGTCAATAAAGCCGTTAATGAACTAATAGAATCCTATGATGTCGGACCAAACTTTGTTTGGGTAGCAAATAAATTTAAGAATTAACTTTCTAAATAGAACACGCTAGGATCAAGTTTTTGGCATTCGCCCTTGATCTTGCCCTTCCAATCAGACTTGTTAAATCCTTCATTCATGAACTTCTTGCGCTTTTCGCACTCCGCAAGCGTTTCATACTGTATGCTGCTCCATCCATTGGGTGCAACAATGTCTCCCGGCTTCCAAGTGCCATCATTCATTAGGAAATAAACTACTAAAAACCATTTCAAGATTGCGTCCTCCGGGCTAGGAATTATAGCACCCGAAGGTGCTATAAATTATTTTACTGACTGTTTCCAGTCGCAGTTTCTTTTTCTGTGTCCGTTCCAAGCCACGAAGCCACCCAGTCTTAATGAGTAGTAGGCCAAGTAGTTCATCACATAGAAACCATTCACGTTGATGTTGATGTCTCTAAAGATTTCATCCGCTCTCTTCTGAGAGATAACACCAAGTGTTTCCTTCTTGTTTTTCATCAGCAGTGTTTGATACTTGTAGGCATAGTCGTGTATCAGTCCGCCCATTAGCAATACACCAACTGGTGAAAAGAACGTGTGCAAGAATTTAGGAATGCTTGCTCCGTCAAATTGAAATCCCTTGGGGATAACATAGTCCTTGTCATTTAGTTTGTAGTGAAAGTCTTCCGCAATTTCCCAATGCCTTACTCCCATTAGCCATAGTATGATGCCCTTCCAGAAACCCTTGCCCTTGGTCTTAATTGGCAGTGGTTTCAGCACTGGCATCTTGTCATATGCAAATGAGTGACAGGGTGCTTTTCTTTTATCAAATTTATTGATGATGTAGCCTATGATGACGACTATAATTAGTATAGTCCACATCCAGAACTTCATTGCGAGTGTTAGTAATAGATCCATTTGTTCGCTCCCGTTTGTATAACAAACGTATTTATTTAAAGCACTGTTTTATTTGGATACCAGGGCTGGAGATCCCTACCTGAAATAACTACGCACTTAATGTCCTCCTCGAATTCTATCACGAGAGTGTAGGTATTTGTCTTTGGACTTAGATACATCACGACCCTGCCCGAAAGGGTTTGGCCATCGGGTATTTCCCAGGAGCCTTGGCTTTCAAAGAATGGAACTTCCTCATAGTCTTCAACCATGCGATCAACAATTTCACTTGCCGTGCATTGTACCATGATTGGTAGCCTTGTGATGGGCACCGTTGGATTTTGCGGTTCTGCCAGGGCGAGCTTAAATGTGGCCAAACCCAGCAAAACGCAGAGGACCAGCCTGAACATTTTGTTTCTCCTATATAAAATATTTAGCGTAAAAAAGAATATATAAATATAATAAACAGAGCATATAATGAATCCAAGAACAGTTATTTTAAATTGGTTAAAACACGTAAGACAACCTCGCAAGGAGTTGGGTGGAAAGAGCATCTGTCCATTTGCGGTGGTTCCGGAGATAGTTGTTGTTGAAAGCCTAGACGAATCCTGTTTTGAAAATTTATCAGATAAAATTACAATATATGTTGAACAAACAATTGATTCTACATTTGAAGAATTAAATGCTGTCTCTAAAAAATTAGGAGAACTGCATCCTACTCACATATTCCTTCCTGATCATCCACACAAGAAAAATTACATACAGGGAATAGAAACAGGTAATGGACACCTGCCTTTAATCATAGCACAAACTAGAAAAGAACTTACCGAAGCAAGAACACTGATATCAAAAACAGATTACTATGATTATTGGGATGAAGAATATCTAACAGAAATTAAGAGTTACGGGAATTAAATTATCTTTCTAGATTGGCCCTTGCGTTTAATATCAAGAGTGGAACAGTGTATTCCACCTTCCCAATACAGGCTGTGTCTTGTATTACAGACATGACTTTCTATAGCATGTTCTTTCTTAAGAAACCTAAATAGATCAGGTATTTCTCTACCCCATATGATATTTTTGCTGTCAAGTATCAATACATTTAAATCAAAACAAACTTCCTGATTATAACCTTTCCAGTTTTCCAGATACTTGTCAATCCATTCTATGTCATATTTACTCTTGGTGGATTTTACATCTTTCATAAAATTATCTAGAACTAGTTTAGGAAGAAATGGTTTGCAGTCAATAAGTTTCTTATTTCGTAAAACTTCAGGAACCCATTCAATACCAGCATGAATTACGGTATCATCATCCACTAACAAAAATCCATGATCAATGTGGCCGAAGTTTCTCATTACTGTGCCGGGGTTTGATATGAATCTAGTTGATGGTAAATTTCTTTGAATCCATTCATAGCCTTTGACACTTCCTGGACCTTGTGAATTTACTATAACCGCATCGCCTGCTTGAAACATATTAGCAGTATGCCAAAGCACCCTGTCACTTAATTTTGTATAATAAAGCATATCGTCAAGAAACCAATTTTCGTTATCATTGAGATTTTTAAGCATTGGTAAGGGTTGTGCTATCCAGTTATATCCTTCTTCGAACATGTTTGCGAAGATATCATAATAGGATAAGGAATCAAAATATCTATCAGTAAGACCTGTGTAGGTTTGAATTATGGTTTTACCCCTAACCATGTATGTGTCTCTAGGGACCACAGGACTCATGGGTAAGTTGATATCAAACCCCGGCATATTAAAGTTGTGTTCATAATTATAAACTTTTGGTCTATGAACTTTAATTCCTGCTGAACTAATAAAGTTGGATAGGTTGTCAAGATCTTGTTTAGTTTCTTCTAGGATCTTATTGAATCCTGCTAGACTTTTTTCTGGTAGGAACTTATCAAGATCCCCAGGAGCATATATGTCTCCAACAATGACTTCTTCTAATGGATCAAATTCTGTATAAATCATATTGCGTATTTGCTACTAATAAACATCTGTAAACTATAGCGTTTTACCCCCTGTTTTGTTATCTGTGTGACCGCGTGATAGTAATCTTTAGGATTGTATATCACTCTATTTTTCTTTGGCATTACAAAATTACCCTCGGTGCTATCCCTGTGTTCCTTATAGATATATAATCCACCATCATCACTGTTCCAATCGTTAAGGAACATGGTCATTCCTATATAATCAATCTTGTCACTTTCCCAATCGCTCATTCTATCCTTGTGCCATAATGCTGAATACGGATATTCCGTAACGTGGTATCTTAACATCACTTCCATGTCATCAAGCACCTCCGGATGAAAATAGTTTCGGCTCACTAGTTCTTTAACAAGCAGAGTTCTTGATTCTTTTTTAAGCATGAAAAAATTACTATTATCCAACCCAATGTGATCGTATTCTTCTCTTAGGTCACAACCATCAATCTGTCTATCCTTGCTGGTTAGTTCCGCCTGAATGTTATTTTGTAAAAGCGAGAAATTGTGATCGGATAAGAAGTTATCAATTACTATCATTTAGATTCCTTTCAAGAACATAAAAATATTCATCGGTGGCATTCATAGGTATCATATAGAGCATGCCGTGAGATTGTTTTCTAACCATAAAGTAAAGTCCGAATCTATTAAGCACGTGATACCCTGCTTCTTCAAATACTTTAATAGCCCTTGACACTAACTCATCGTGCCTATCAAGTATCTTGTCCTGTTCAAGCATATCAAGATACTCCAATGCACTTACCACACCCGGTATGCTAAAGTTGTATGTAAATCCGTGATCCCATCTAAAGTTATTAGGAAGTGATTGTTTTACGTTGTCGCTGTAAAATGTAATTGCTAAAGGAAAGAACCCACCCGTTATTGCCTTGCCCATAGTAAATATATCTGGTGTTACTGGTAGATGCTTCCATCCAACATAGTTTCCAGTCTTGCCACCGCCCATGAATATGTCATCCACTATTAACAATACATCGTGTTCTGACTGTATGGTTTCTAGTTTTTGCCAAAACTCATTTGAGTTGGGAGACATGTCCCCACCGTAGGAACAAGTTTCAACCATGATGGCGGACACTTCTGACCAATCAACATCCTCTATCTTAAATCTTCGACTTACTCTCTTAACACCATTGTATCTATCCATAGTGTAGAAAGGATCAGCCATTAGATTTTCACAACCTATGCTGCTGGTAAGAAAAGTGCTTCCATGGTAACTGTCAAGGAAACTAACGACGGTGTTCTTGTTTCTATTTCCACGTGCATGATGATAGGCACTGGCAAGTTTAACTGCTCCTTCATTGGCATCACTGCCGCTAAGGCAATAGAAACTATTATAACCTGTAAGTTTCTTTAGCCTATCCTGTAACTGGAAACTAACGTGGTTTAATCTAAGTGCTTCATTAGGAACTAGTGTTTCTGCTATCTCCGGTTTTAGATTCTTCACTGTATCAGCAACCTTATCAACTATGCTGGGCTGATTATATCCTAGTGTAAAACAACCATAGTGTAGTATTGGATCAATTTTCTTTGTTCCATCTTCAACTACTCCGTAATCCCAATAAGGAAGTTCAGTTCCTACTGATTTTTGGTATTCCGTTATTAGCCCATTATACTTCATCGTCAATCCTAAATTCTATTTCATCATAAGTGATTTTATCTGAGCCCATAAAAGACTTACGGCTTTCCCATCTTATGTCTAATGGATAGACATATTTGCTTTCAAATTTTATTTGATGGGTCTTTCCTTTATGATAATCTTTGTCTAAAGTTTTTGTTTCTCCATTAATCGTAAAATCTACTCTATAATTTGTGTCAAGCAGTTCGCTTCCTTCTACATAATTCTTTCTTATTATAAAAGTATTGCATGCTCCTTCAGGCAACAATTGAAATATCACATCCGCATATTCTTCTGCCGTGTCAATTTTTATGTTATATTCAAATCTAAATCTGTTAATTGCATTTTCATCATATTCCAATACACTCTCAAAAGTTTGTGGCAGGTATTCCTCAGCATCGTTTATTCCAGGAAACAGCATTCTATCATTATAATAGACATTGAGCCTGTTGCTATACCTGTGAATTTTTTCGCTAAAGTATCTCCTATCAGGACGCTTGGGGCAGGTTATAGTTACTCGCTTAGGCATGTTTGAAATAATTCCAACGCTTCCTTAAATTCAAGATGGCTGCCATCCAATTTCAATAGCGTAAAACTCAAGGTCCATCTGTGCTTGTCTGGATTAGGATTGTATGTGCTGTGCAGTTGTCCAACGTTAAGTATGCTGGGCTTGTCTATCA